>Ga0209345_10003993_pt1 | contig 14621 bp, 12 predicted proteins | sample Cruoilmetagenom7_FD_187294 | JGI IMG/M metagenome (GOLD analysis project Ga0209345, IMG submission 187294) | Oil polluted marine microbial communities from Coal Oil Point, Santa Barbara, California, USA - Sample 7 (SPAdes) (version 2) | ecosystem: Environmental > Aquatic > Marine > Oil seeps ... | reverse complement strand
CATTTGCTTTTTCCAAAACATCAAACGCTTCCGGGAAAAAAGAGACAATATCACGTAACATACCTACATACTGGCTTCCTTGTCCTGGAAAAACAAATGCAATTTTTTCCTGTTTTGTATTGTCAGAAGAGTTGTTATCGCTATAAAATATATTTTTGAAAAATTTTAAAGAGCTGATTTTTTTTCTGCTGTTTTTTTGCTCAAGTATGCAGGATGAATCTGAAAAAAGCTCAGATAAATCCTTTTGCAAAGATAAGAAATCATCAGATGAATTTTCAATGAGCATTAACATTTTGTATTGATCTTCTGGTGAAAAATTTTGTCTTGTTTCTGAGGCATGCGTTGAAATTTCATTTATCGATAAACTGTTTTTTACGCTATTTGAAAACTCTGTTAAAAGTTTTTCCAGCTCTTTTTTTGTTGGTGTTGAAAGTGCGACAATTTCAACAGAACCATCCCAGGATATTTCCTTTTTTATACTTTTGTATTCTTCCAAAACAACATGAAAATTGCTGCCGCCAAATCCAAATGAGCTTACGCCGGCTCTTCTGGGCTTTGATGTTTTTGAAAACCATGGTCTTGTTTCAGTATTCAAGTAAAAGGGACTATTATCTATGTTTAGATCAGGATCAGGCTTATCAGCTTTTAATGTACAGGGAAGCACTTTGTTATGAAGAGAAAGAGCAGTTTTAATTAAACCTGAGGCTCCTGCTGCAGCTTTGGTATGGCCAATCATTGATTTTACAGAACCAAGGGCGCATATTTTTTTTTTTTTTGTAAATTTTTTAAAATAGCTGCTTAGTCCTTGAAATTCAACAATATCGCCAACTTTTGTTCCGGTACCGTGTGCTTCAATAAGTTCTACAGTATCAGGGGGTATTCCTGCATTTTTATAAGCTTTTGCAATTGCCTTTATCTGGCCTTCTTTACTGGGTGAGTATATACTTTGAGATTTTCCGTCACTTGAAGATCCAATTCCTTTTATGACTGCATAAATTCTGTCACCATCTTTTTCAGCATCTTCTAATCTTTTGAGAACAAGCAGTCCGATCCCTTCACCTAAAATTGTACCATCAGCATCCTTGGAAAAAGGTTTTATATCTCCTGAACTGGATAAAACAAATGTTTTGGAAAAGCACATTTGCATGAAAATATCGTTTAATGTGTCCACACCGCCTGTGATTACCATATCGCTTCGATTTGATACAAGCTCCAAACAAGATAGATGTAAAGCTCCCATGGAACTTGCACATGCGGCATCCACTACACAATTTGTTCCGCCTAAATCAAGGCGATTGCAAATCCTGCCAGCAACAACATTGCCTAGAAGTCCTGGAAATGAGTTTTCTTGCCATGAGACATATGAATCTGCCATATATTTCATCGCTTTATCTGCTTTTACATCAGAAATATCAGCATGTTTAAGCGCTTTGCGCCATACAGGATGGCCAAGACGAGAAGAAAGAGGTATAACAAGCTCTTGTGTTCCTGTAACACCAAGAATTACGCTGGCTTTGTCACGATTAAACGATTTTTTGTCGTATCCTGAGTCTTCAAGTGCAATTTTTGCTGCCATAAGTCCCAGGATCTGAGATGTGTCTGTTGCCTCAAGGGAAGAAGGAGGAATGCCAAATTCCGTTGGATCAAAATTTATAGGAGAAAGAAACGCTCCTTTTTTGCAGTAAGTATGATCAGGCTTTTTAGGATCACTATTAAAATAATCTTTTGATGACCAGTGTGTTTCAGGTATATCAGATATCGTATCCACACCATGATAGAGTAGACGCCAGTACTTTTTTAGATTTGATGATTGAGCGAAAAAACAACTCATTCCTATTATGGCAACACTTGTATTTTTCTGTTTTTCCAAGATATTAATCCTATTAAACAGTTATGTTCGTTTTATAACGATATTCATAGGGTTTAATATGCAATACGTTGATTTAGGTAGTGAGTAAAAATAAGTTGCATGAATATTATGCGTTTGCATATACTTAAGTATTTAAAATGTCGGAGAAGCATGATTGTCTGTAAATATTTAGCTTTTGAAAGAAAAGACTGTTTTTTTTGTACTAAAAAAATTGCTCAGGGTAGCTATTTTATATGGTTTTCCTATTAAGATAAGATATAATGGTTAATAATTAACGCCCTCCCGTAATATTTACAATATTTATCATGGTATGTCAAGAATTCATCAATGTACATCAGAATTGTTTTTTTTAATTGGAAGCTGGCTATTTAAAAAATAATAACCTGCCAGCCTGTCTGTGGGGTCATGCAGGTTGATATGGATAATTTTCTGATGTTACATTGCCACAAATACCCTGAAAAGTTTTACCCTCTAGGGTGGTATTTATCATGAATTTTTTTAAGATGTTCTTTTGCAACATGGGTATAAATTTGAGTAGATGAGATATCAATATGGCCTAACATAATTTGTACAGATCTTAAATCTGCACCTTGTTCCAGAAGATGGCTTGCGAAAGAATGCCTTAGGCAGTGTGGCGTTATCTGTTTTTTTATAAGTGATTTTTGTGCATACCGTTTGATAAGTTTCCAGAAACCCTGTCTTGTCATTGGTTTTCCTGCTCTTGCCAAAAAAAGATAGGTGCTGGAATGATTTTTCAAAAGCTCTGGCCTTGTTATTTTTAAATAGTTATCAACTTTTTTTATTGCATGACTGCCAACAGGTACTATTCTTTCTTTTGAACCTTTACCCAATACTTTAACAAAACCAGCTTCTAAGTTTATATCATTTAGTTTAAGGTTAACAAGTTCTGATACCCGCAGGCCTGAAGCATATAAAAGTTCAAGCATTGCCATGTCTCTAATTCCAGTGCTTTTTTTTATGTCAGGAGTGTTTAAAAGCTGTTTTATTTCATTGATAGATAAGGTCTCAGGAAGTCTAAAGCCGCTTTTAGGAAGATCAACGATTTTGGAAGGATCATGCTCAATTATTTTTTCCTGAACAAGAAATTTATAAAAGCCTCTTATGGTGACAAGATGCCTTGCTCTTGATCGCGGTTTAAGACCTTGATCAGTTAATGAAGTTAAATGATTCAAAATGGTATGGGTATCGGTTTGATCAATGTTTTCAATATTATTTGCAATTAAAAAATCGATATATTTTTCAAGGTCTTTTGTATATGATTCTAAAGTGTTTTTTGAAAGCCCTTTTTCCACCAAAATATGTGTAATGTATTTATCAACAAGACAGTCAAAAGATTTAAAAGTCATTTTAAATTATATTATAAAATCATTGCATGTCATATTATTTAAAACTTTAGCATTATGCTCCTGCACAGCTACCATGTTTTCCAATCTTATTCCACCCCAATCAGGTATGTATATACCTGGTTCTATAGTAAATACCATGCCCTGTTCAAGCCTAGTATCTTTGAGCTGACCAATAGATGGAGGTTCATGGACGTCAAGCCCTATCCCGTGACCTAGACCATGTATGAAATATTTTTTAAAACCCATATGTTCAATATGGCTCCTTGCTACACTGTCTATGTATTTTGAGCTGATACCAGGCTTTATTGCAGCAATTGCCCTTTCTTGAGCCTCTTTTACTGTATTATAGACTTTTATGAAAAAATCATCTGGTTTGCCAATGGATACTGTTCTTGTAATATCAGATAAGTATCCATTTAATTTTGCGCCAAAATCAATAACAATTGGTTCTTTTTTATTAATAAATGTTCGATTTCCTGGTATTGCGTGGGGCATTGCGCTGTTTGGTCCTGATGCGACAATTGTAGGAAAAGCAATTGAGTTTGCTCCTTTTTCACGCATACATTTTTCAAGAGCCCATGCAGCTGATTTTTCTGTCATTTCAGGTTCAATTAATTTTTTAAAAGTATTGAAAGCAGATTCCGCAATATGAAGAGCTTTTTTAAGTAGTTGTATTTCATCTTCTTCCTTTATTATACGCAGATTCTCTACAATATTTTGTGTGGGTACCAAATCAATATTTATTCGCTGGGATTTCAGCTTTTCTAAAATTTCGCAATAATTAAAGTATGACATTCTCATACTTTCAAAACCAAGCCTTTTAGTTTCAAGAAATTTGATTATTTCCGGTAGATCTTTAATCAAACCTTCTTTATAGCAGTGTACCTTATAAAAGCTGGCTTCATTTTGGGCCTGCACATAAAAACGGGAGTCAGTAGCAAGAACAAGTTTTGTATCAGTTATAAAAAGAGCCCCTGCAGATTCATTAAACTGGGTATCTTCGCCAGTAAAGGAACTTAAATATCTGCGATTTTCTTCAAAAAGAACCATTAAAGTATCAATTTTTTCTTTAAATAGCGCTTTTTTCACACCGGCGATTCTATTTTCAAGTTGTTGTTTTTTATCATTCATGTTAAACAGCTCCTAATACGAGCTTTTGGTTATAAGCAAATTGTGAAATAATTTAAGGCATTTATATGTGAATTGTTTCATATAAATTTGTTTTTGTTTAAAAAAAGCTGCATAGCTTATGTGTTGAAACCTGCAAGTTTAATTGCAACTTTAACCTTTTCTAAAGCATCGCCTTTTTCCATGTTAAAAACAACAGTTTTTTTTTTCAGATTAACAGAGATATTTGAAACGTATTTAACCGATTCAACTGCTTTTTTAACTGATTCAGCACAGTGCATGCATGTCATTCCTGATATTTTTAAGGTTGTTTTGTTGTCCATTGTGACTTCTTCTGCTGATTTGCTTATCATTTTATTTTTATAATAATACCATCCAAGCATGGCTGTAAGTAAAATAGAAGCGCCAATTTTTAAGTATTGGGGCAGTATTTCATGCTCATGTAACGGTATTATGTTAGTAAATCCATATTCGCCAATAATAAGGTCAAGAAGATATCCCATAGACAAGCTGACAATTACTATACTTGAAAGATAAATTGAGGCGGCTTTTTTCCCAAATACATTGATTACAGTTGAAATTGTAATGGCATTTGTTGCAGGACCGCTTAGCAAAAAAACAAGAGCAGCCCCCGGTGAAATACCCTTCATAATAAGAGAGGCAGCAATTGGCGTTGATGCTGCTGCACAAACATACATGGGAATGCTTATTGCAAGCATCATGGACATTGACAATAAAGAGTTGTCAAGGTGATACATTGTAAAAAAACCGTCTGGAATAACAGCAGTTATTATTCCAGCAATTATAATACCTATAACAAGTGTGTTTGCTATTGATCCAAGAAGATTATATTCAATATAACTGAAAAATGATTTTACCCGTATTTTAAATGTTTCAGATCCATTGGTGTTTATTGCAGGATTATGGGTTTGTTTTTTATCATTTCCGTTTATAAGGTTTACTAAAATGCCTGCAGCCAAAGCAGTTACTATTGAAGCTGCAATTCGAAAAATGCCAAAAACCCATCCGAGTAATGAGTAGGTGATTAGAAAACTGTCTGCACCTACTTGCGGTGTTGATATCAAAAAAGATATACCAGAGCCTTTTGAAGCTCCGCTGTTTTTTAATGAAGCTGCAACAGGCACAACTGCGCATGAACACAAAGGAAGTGGTATCCCAAACAAAGTTGCTTTTATAACAGATCCAAATGTATTATTACCTAAATGACGCTGGATTATTGATTCAGAAAAAACCGTGTGAATAATTCCTGCCACAAAAAAGCCAAGAAGAAGATATATAGATACTTCATTAAAAAAAAACAGCATTTCCCTGATGGTATCAAATAAAAAAAGCATATGATTCCTCTTATTGTTTGACTATATTAAAAATGCAGGCTGCAGACTGTTTCTAATCAAATCGCTATATTTTTTGTTATCAATATTGTAAATTAATAAGCTATGAGAGTATGTTGGAAATTAAGCACTGATTACATAAAAAGAAGCAATAGATTAAATCTAAGCATGGTTTATATGTTATGTGCTAAAATAAAATATTGTCAAGCTTTGTTTTTATACTAAAAAATCAACTGAAAAATAAATAAAAATGGTTGCATTACCGTTGACAAGCATGTAAATACATGTTTTTTATATTACGCAGGTAAAAATAAAAAAGGCGTTAATTAAGTTTGAATTTTTATTAACCATTTGCTTTTTGAAAAAACCTTTTTTTAGTATAATCTTGCATAGATCACCAATTTAAATGTTTTAATGTCAACATTTTGATTTTCCCATATTAACCTGCTTTATAGAGGGAAAAATATTAAAATAACAATTTTTTAGTTTTTGATATTTTTATTTTAAAATGCAGGAAAATCATAATTTATAAATATATTAAGTCCAGCTCTAATAGAAACCATTATATAAATAATCAGACTTTAAGTGTTGAGATTTTGTAATAATAACTGGAGTATTAAAATGAGAATTGTAACTAGACCAGACTTTGATGGCATTACCTGCTCTGTCTTACTTCGTGAAGTAGAAAATATTGAAGAATCAATAAAATGGGTAGAGCCAAATGATATGCAAAAAGGTTTGGTGGATATTAGAAAAGGAGATATTATAGCAAATTTACCTTATAATGAAAAATGCTCTTTATGGTTTGATCATCATATTACAAATAAGATAAATACGCCCTTTAAAGGTTTATTTAAAATCGCTCCATCTGCAGCAAGAGTTGTTTTTGAATATTATAAGGATAGATTAAAACGTGATTATAGCGAACTGGTTCGGGTAACAGACAGAATTGATGCAGCAGATTTAACTATGGATGAGGTTATTAACCCGGAAGAAAATCCTTGTATCCTGCTTTCTATGACTATTTCAAATTACAGAAACCCAGATGAAAAATACTGGAATAAACTGGTTTACTTATTCGGTAACTATGATGTTGAAAAAATTGTTGCAGATTATGAAGTAAAACAACGATGCGAGTTGGCAATCGAATATAACAAAATATATTATGGCATGCTAAAAAAATATACAAAATTAATAAAGCATGTATCAGTTACTGATTTCCGCACCCTGGATGAAGCGCCAACAGGAAATCGTTTTTTAGTATATTCCATGTTTCCAGATTCTGTTGTGAGTGTAAAAATCAGATATGATCATAACAACCGGGATCAGGTTATAGTAAGTGTTGGCCACAGTATTTTCAATCGGAAATGCAATGTAAATGTCGGGCATATGCTTTCTCAATTTGAAGGTGGCGGCCATAAAGGAGCAGGTGCCTGCAGTTTTCATGTGGATAACGCTGAAAAGTATATTGAGGCCATCCTTGACATTTTACTTAAAAACAAACCACAAGACTAAACGTATTTATTCATTTTGATTTTCTAACATAAAGGGGTCAAATTTTCATTTGGCTCTTGTCATTTTTTTTCTTAAAATTATCAAACCTGTGTCCATAGGGGAAGACCTTTTGTGTCTGCCCAAATCCAAACAAATTCGCCCCTGCATAAAATTGGTAATGGGTTAAAACCATGGGCCGATTTGAATATATCCGCAAGAAAAAAGAACAGGGAAGTAATACTTTATGGTAATATTTTAGGGTGATTATACGATGAAGTTAAGAACTTGTGTTACTGCAAAAGGTGAGTTTAAATACGGTATCCACAAACCGAATTATCATGTTGCGAATCTTAGAGAACATGATTGTATAAAATCTCTTGGAATATGTCATGATGGCTCAGTTCACAGCAACAGGCAGAATTTTCCTGCTGAAGATTTGTATGTGGATAATTCAACCTGGATTTATGAAATTCCAAATCCCTTTCCATTTCGTGGTACTACCTATATTAACAAAGCATGGGCAGATCAAAAGGCTAAGGATATCTCTTTGATAAAGCTGCCTTTACCAAAAAATATATCCCTTACAGATTTCATAAAAAAAGAATTATGTGATAAAAATAAAGTCTCTGTTAATGATAATGTAAAACGTATTTTTTCTTATCTTCCTGATCCTTTGCTTCTTTCATTGGCAACAACTTCTACAGACTCAAATGATTTAGTAATACTTGCACAGATAAGCTGTGAATTTGAGTATGATAAAAGCGGGCATTTACCTTTAGGATTAATATATAAAAGGGATAATAGAAATAAATTTCAAGCAGTTATAAAAAATAAGCCTCTTTTTGAAGCTGTTGGCAATAATGTTTTTTTGCCGGACAATTATAAAAAGGTTATGGTTTTACGACCTGGTGTTCAGGGACAAAGTGAAATTGTAGGAGCTGTAGATGAAAAAAAGCATGCTGGTAAAAAATTTCATGTATTTGAATATTTAAGACAAAACAGCTATATACCCTGGGGGCATTATGCTGCTAATATGGCAGATGATGCAATTTGTTATTTAACAAATGATTTAACAGTATCTGATATGACCGCTTTAAGACACTTATATTATCAGAGAGTTTTTGTAACACTTGCAAAGCAGCTTAATTTATCAGTTCCTCTTACAAGAAAAAAAATGTCAGTTTTAGAGATGGAAAAACTAAGAAAAAAGATAATAATAGCGGTTTCAGAAGATAAAGACAGATTGAATTGTAAGTTTTCAGCTAGTTTATGGGGATGGAATTTCGGTTTTGATTATGCCCCTTCGCTGTATAGGCTGCATGCTTCTCACCAGCAAGTTCATCAGCAGTTTGCTATGGTTCCTGAAACCGTTGCTGCAACAATTGCCGGGAAAAAATCAGATAGCGTTATACCTTCTTTTTCATGCGGCGATATGGTTGCGTCATTTATTATGGATTATCGCGCGGAAACTGGTAACAGTTTTTTTAATGATTATATAAAAGCTATTAGGAATAATTATAGAACAGATGGTATAAACAATGCTGCAAACAGTTTGATTGTATATGAAGATGCGTATGTAATGCTTTTTGTTCCCAAAGCGCAGACTTCTCAATGGGAACTTCAGCTTATGACAACTGGTGTAAAAAATAATGCTTTTGTGGGAAACATTTTGGAAGCAGATACTAGAACCAGAAATGCGTTGGATTATGCGATATTAATTGCTCAAAAAATTTATGCGCGTATGGGAGCTGCAATGGTAACTTCCATAGAATATTCAAAACGGTTTTTCGGATGTTTTTCTGGAAAAAGTGTTATAGATCAGCGTTTAGTTTATGCGTTCATGCCAAGATTGCCTGAGTCTCCTGGAGCATTTAGTGAAGCACAGCTTCGTTGGATTAATGGACATTATCCTGAAGATTTTGCAAGTGCTTGCCGCAAGCACTTGCAAGTTATAATAAAAACAGACCCAAAGCCATAAATCATACCTGATTTATTGCCGACAGGCTGTTACAAAACGCAATTTATCCAATTATGGTACGAAAATGGCATTTTTTTTATGTTTCATACTATTTTTCAATAGGGTAGGGTAACAGGAGAATGAAAAATTTGATCAGCGAGTACTATAAAAATCTTTTTTAAACTTATTAAAACTGTTACTGTTTATAGCGTGGCGCATTTTTTCCATAAGAGTATTAAAAAAATGTACATTATGAATTGTATTCAGACGGTATGCAAGAAGCTCTTTTGCAATAAGAAGATGACGAAGATAGGCTCTTGAAAAATTTTGACATGTGTAGCAAGTGCATTCAGCTTCAATTGGCATTGTATCATCTTTAAAGCGCGCATTGCGAATGTTTATTGTTCCATATTCTGTAAATAATTGACCGTTTCTTGCATTTCTTGTTGGCATTACACAATCAAACATATCAGCGCCCATGGCAACAAGTTCTACAAGGTCTTCCGGAGTGCCCACACCCATAACATATTTTGGTTTTGATTCCGGAAGTAACAGGAGAGTGTGTTCAGCTATTTCAAGCATGATATCTTTTGGTTCTCCAACGCTTACTCCACCAACAGCATATCCGTTAAACCCAATATCTGCCAGTGATTCAACAGATTTTTTACGCAGGTTTTTATACATGCTTCCCTGAACAATACCAAACAATGCATTATTGGCTGATGTCTGATTTTTCCACACATTTTTACATCTTTCTGCCCAATTTGCTGTGAGTTCAACCGCTTTTTCCGCTGTGTGCAGATCCGCAGGATATTTGACACATTCATCCAGACACATTATAATATCTGAGCCCAGACAAATTTGTATTTCTATTGATTTTTCCGGAGTCAACATGTGTTTTGATCCGTCAATGTGGGATTTAAATTCAATGCCCTGGGAGGTTATTTTGGATAAGCCTGCAAGGGAAAACAGTTGAAAGCCTCCGCTGTCAGTCAAAACCGGTCTGTTCCAGTTCATAAATTTATGAAGACCTGAAAAATGGTTTATAACATCACATCCTGGTCTTAGATATAAATGGTAAGTGTTGCCGAGAATTATCTGGGTATTGCAGTTTATAAGGTCATCAGGAGATAGTGCTTTGACAGTGCCACAAGTGCCAACAGGCATGAAAACAGGAGTTTTTACATCTCCGTGGCACAATTTTAAAATCCCTGTTCTTGCATTTGTCTCTTCTGATTTTTGAATTATTTTAAAATCAATCATTGAATTTTGGTCACTTAAAAGATCACATACGTTTTAATTATTGGCATTGTTAAATAAGAATAGGTTTTCAATATTTTTGTTGTATAATTTTAACATAGTACGATATAAAGACCTATTCAGAATTAACAATGCCTAATTATTATAGTTTTTCAAGCAATATATTTATAAAACAGACAATTAATCAATAAACATAGCATCTCCATAGCTGTAAAATCTGTATTTTTTTTTTATGGCTTTTTTATAAATATTTAAAATTTCGTCAAGTCCTGAAAAAGCAGACACAAGCATTAAAAGGGTTGATTGGGGTAGATGGAAGTTCGTTATCATTGCATTTATAACTTTAAAATCATAGCCAGGATATATATATATATCACAATTTCCGCTGCCCGGTATAACAAAACCATTTGCATTTGATGCATATTCCAGTGTACGAACACAAGTTGTTCCAACAGCTATAATCCGACAGCCATTTTTTTTTGCATTATTAATTGTTTTTGCTGATTCCTTAGAAATGGTGTACATTTCTGAATGCATATTATGGTTTCTGATATCTGTTGCTCTTACAGGCATAAAAGTGCCGGATCCAACATGCAGGGTAATTTCAACTATTTTAACACCTTTTGATTTTATTTTTTCAATAAGTTTATTTGAAAAATGGAGGCCAGCTGTAGGTGCTGCAATTGCTCCTTTAGCTGAAGCATAAACTGTCTGATAAGATTCTTTGTTATTAATAGATTGGTTATCGCTTGATTTTTGTTTGATATATGGGGGAAGGGGAATATTACCAATGCTATTTATAAGTTGTTCAAAACTGCCTTTGAATAAAAACTTTACAGTACAAAATTGATCGTTCAAACTTTGCACCACAGCTTTTATTCCATGGTCAAATATAAATATTGAGCCAGGTGCTGAAGGCCTGGAAGCTTTGATCATACATTTGCATATAATAGTATTGTCTTTTTTTTCTTGTAGCTGGCATGAAGCATAATCGATAACAAGCAGTTCAATTTTTCCCCCTGTTTTTTGTTTATGACCAAATATACGCCCTGGTATTACCCTGGTATTGTTTATAATCACAATATCATTTGGTAAAAGCAGATTATAGATATCAAAAAAATACAAATGTTCACAATTTTTGGTTTTTCGATTCAGATGTAAAAGCCTGGAATGATCCCTTTTATCAGCCGGTTTTTGAGCAATCAGTGTTTTCGGAAGGTTATAATTATAGTTTGTAAGTGAAAATGCTGGCATTACCTTTTACCCATATAGACCAGAAAAAGTCCGACGAGCATGAGTACGAATCCGAATTTTCTTAGCAATGTATCCTGCATTTCAACTGTTTTTTCAAGCCACAGCCTCATTTTTTCGGGAAACACGAAATATGGAAGACCTTCAATAATCATTACCATGCCAATTACGCATAAAAAAAATTTCATCTTGCATCCTTAACTAAAATATTCTTTAAAAATGTTTTATAAAATTATACTATATATTTTGTCAAAAACAAATTTTATGTATTTTAATTTTTTTTAAAAGAAAATTCAATCATACAGTGAAGTTTATAAAGGTTTTTTTGCAGTTTGTTTAAATTGTTATCAAGCTTTAGTTAAGAATAGAAAATTAATATTATAAAAACAGTACTTATGGTTTTTATAATTGAAAAGTTTGAAATGATTGAGGGTAACTTGCTGAAAAGAACTCAAAAAATGATTAAAGCATGGGCAGATCGTTATAGAAATGATTTTTTAGAAATATGAAAAATACAAAACTTTAACAATTTCCATGGCCTTAAAGGACCCTTGGATAAAATGATAGATTTGGCCAAAAAATATGAATTAACGACAAAATAAATTGAGATCGTTACCATTTATCGGCCAGCTCCCGACGGTGGACTGACTATAATAAGATAAGGATTAAAAAATGAAGCCATATAGAAAGAGCCCTGCATGCAGTGGTGATTTAGAAAAACAGTCCTGCATGGTTGGTAAAGATTCGCCTGAAATTTTAATAGGTGCACTTATTTCAGGTGGAGGCACAAATCTGCAGGCAATTTTTGATGCTTGTGAAAACGGCAAAATAAAAGGAAAGGTTGTGTTTGTGGGATCAGACAATCCTGATGCATACGGGCTAAAAAGGGCAAAACAACATAACATACCAGCATTTACAGTAAATTATTCATCTATTATAAAAAAATATCTTGAAACCCATGACAAAAAAATGATTCCAGATGATTTTAATTTAAATGATATTATTTTAAAACAATCCATCTTTGATAGTGACATTAACTTTGAAAAAGTAAAAAATTACATGATTTCCAGAGCTGTTGCTGAAGCATATCTTTTCAAAGCCATGGAAAAATACAGGTTTGACCTTCTTATTTTGGCTGGTTTCATGAGAATCCTGACACCCTATTTTATCGACAAGATCAATACGAAAGACGATAGTCCCCGTATAATGAATATACATCCTGCCCTACTTCCTTCTTTTAAAGGTGTTGACGGATATGGTGATACATTTCGATATGGCTGCAAAGTAGGCGGATGCACTGTTCACTATGTGGATTATGGTGAAGATTCCGGTCCAATTATAGGGCAAAAAGCTTTTCAGATATTAGAAAACGATACATTAGATACAATTAAAAAAAAAGGGTTAAAGCTTGAATGGGAACTTTATCCTGAGTGTATAAACCTTTTTGCACAAAAAAGATTGAAAACATGAAAAATAAAACTTCTTTTTGCGTGGATATCGGTAAAATTAAGATAAAAAATCCTGTTATGACAGCATCTGGTACATTTGGCTATGCTGATGAATTTAAATCTCTTATTGATCTTAATCGTCTTGGCGCTATTGTTGTCAAAGGCTTATCCTTAAATCCCTCAAAAGGGAACAAACCCTCTAGAATTGTTGAAACACCTTGTGGAATGTTGAATGCCATTGGCCTTGAAAATATAGGTATAAAGGGGTTTGTAAAGGAAAAACTTCCATTTTTAAAAACTATTTTAACACCTGTTTTTGTAAATATTTATGGAAAAAGTATTAAAGAATATACTGAGCTGGCTGAATATATAGATGATATTGAAGAAATAGGGGGCATTGAACTTAATATTTCCTGTCCCAATGTGAAAATGGGAGGAATGGCTTTTGGGGTTAATCCTGAGTCTACATACCAGGTTGTTTCTGCTGTAAGAAAAAAAACAAATAAACCTTTAATGGTAAAACTAACCCCAAATGTAACAGACATAACAAGGATAGCTATATGTGCACAGGAAGCAGGAGCTGATTCAATCTCATTGATAAATACATTGACGGGAATGGCCATAGATATCAACACAAAAAGGCCAAAGTTGGCCAACATAACAGGAGGCCTTTCAGGCCCTGCTATTAAGCCTGTAGCATTAAATATGGTATATAAGGTTGCACAAAAAGTTACAATTCCTGTGATCGGAATAGGAGGTATAGTAACTGCTGAAGATGCCCTGGAGTTTCTTATTGCAGGGGCAAAAGCCGTTCAGATCGGAACCGCTAATTTTATTAATCCTTGTGCTACAATAGATATAATTGAGGGAATTGAATCCTTTTTGATCAAAAAAAAGATTTTAAATATTAACGATTTAATCGGAACATTAATCACTTCTTAAATAAAGGACAGTAATTTTTTTTGAGATAAATAAAATTTTGCTGTGCAACAGGCAAAGCCAGAATTTTCATTTTAAAAATGTTTTTTAGATTAGAATCTGCTTACTGGCATTAACAATTTCAGATATCTGATCTATTGTAAAAGGTTTCATAAGATATCCTGATACATCAAAAAAAATTGCTTCAAAAACATTTTCAGTTAATGTTTCAGCTGTAATCATATAAAAGGGAATATCTCGGAATATAATGTTGCCCCGTACTTTTTTCAAAAGTTTCAGCCCATCCATGACAGGCATTTGCCAGTCTGCAAAAATCATATCTATATTATTGCCATATAGTTTAGTTAGAGCTGATTTGCCATTGTCAGCCTCAATTACTTTAGTTATTCCTATTTTTGACAAATGTCTTTTTAGAAATCTCCGAATGGTTTTGGAATCATCCACAATTAAAATAACAAAATCCATTTTTACTGTTTGTTCTTTTTGCAAAAAGACACCTTATTATGATCGGTCTCCTAAAATTTTGGTGGTAAAAAAAGGCTTGATTATTAAATA
>Ga0209345_10003991_pt1 | contig 14627 bp, 8 predicted proteins | sample Cruoilmetagenom7_FD_187294 | JGI IMG/M metagenome (GOLD analysis project Ga0209345, IMG submission 187294) | Oil polluted marine microbial communities from Coal Oil Point, Santa Barbara, California, USA - Sample 7 (SPAdes) (version 2) | ecosystem: Environmental > Aquatic > Marine > Oil seeps ... | reverse complement strand
CCAAGTTGCGGTAGATTAGTCTCGCTTTGGCACGCCCACTCACCGCCTTGCTTAGTCCAAGTGGCAATTTCAAAAGCTTCTTCAAAGGATGGTAAAAACTGACGGATTTTGTCATCGGCAGTCATGCTAAAGGACGAACCATCAAACACCAATTCGTCCTGCCCACCTACTTGGTTAACGTAAATGAGCGGAAGACCTGCCCGCTCAATACGGTCGCGTACAACGTCGAGGCGCTCATCGCGCGCCGTGCGGCGGTAGGGCGATCCATTGGGCGAAATTAGCATTTCCGCGCCCGAATCCGCCAAATGTTTCGCGACACCTGCATGCCAAATATCTTCACAGACTGGTAAACCTATTTTGACACCGCAAATCTCTACGGGTTTGGGAAATGGCCCAGCCTTAAAAACTCGCATTTCATCAAACACGCCGTAATTAGGCAGATTATGTTTGAAGCGGCGATCTGTGATTTTTCCGTCCCGCATGACGAGAACGGCAGAGTATAATTTATTTCTATACATCCACGGTGTTGAGAAAATTACAACAGGTCCATTTTCAGTAAGCTTAGCGAACTTTAAGGCTTCAACACGACAATCTGCAACAGCAGCAGGCTTCAGCACTAAATCTTCGGGTGGATATCCGATGACAAATAATTCCGGCAGCACCAAAATATCCGCACCCTCATTCTTCGCACGCGCATAGGCCTCTCGTGCCTTTGACATATTTCCGGACAAATCCCCAACCGTTGGATTGAGCTGCGCCGATGCAATTTTCAGTACCTTTACCATATAGGCGTTGTATCAGTCTGAACGAAGCTTGCAATCCTTATTGGCTCTTGCGATACGGAACCCAGGAGAAAAACATGAAAACAGATACGCCCATCGTTACACGACTTTCTGACTATAGACCTTACGGGTTTACGATCACCAAGGTCGAGCTTGATTTTGATTTGCAGCCGAGTGCCACAATTGTGCGCTCAAAACTGCATGTCGTGAAGAATGGCAATACAGATGATTTGTTTTTAGACGGTGAAGATATCAAGCTGCTTAGCTTAGAACTTGACGGTAAAAAATTGCAAAAATCACGGATTAAAACCTCCGAAAACGGATTAACTATTCCGGAAGTACCAGACGACTTTATTCTGGAAATTAAAACCCAGTGCGCGCCTGATAAAAACACAAGCTTGATGGGTTTATATGTATCCGGCGGACGGTTTTGTACCCAGTGCGAAGCCCAAGGTTTTCGCCGCATCACATATTTCCCCGATAGGCCGGACGTTCTGTCAACTTACACCGTACGTGTGGCCGCAGACAAAGCCCAATATCCGACGTTGCTGGCCAACGGCAACAAAATTGACAGCGGCGATTTAGAAGACGGACGGCACTTTACCGTTTGGGAAGATCCCTTCCCGAAGCCCAGCTATTTGTTTGCACTCGTAGCTGGTGAGTTTGACAGAATTACTGATAGTTTTACCACTATGAGCGGGCGGGATATCAAGCTCGACATATTCGTTGATCCTGGTGATGCAGGGCGAGCGGACTATGCTATGGGCGCGCTGAAACGCTCCATGAAGTGGGACGAAGAAGCCTTTGGTCGGGAATATGATCTCGACAGGTTTATGGTCGTCGCCGTTCGGGACTTCAATTTTGGCGCTATGGAAAACAAAGGGCTGAACATTTTCAATTCCGCGCTTCTTCTCGCGGATGAAGCGACTGCTACCGATATGAATTTCGAACGCATAGAGAGCGTTGTTGCCCACGAATATTTCCACAATTGGTCGGGCAACCGTATTACATGTCGTGACTGGTTTCAGCTGTGCTTAAAGGAGGGGTTTACCGTCTTTCGCGACCAAGAGTTTTCTGCAAGCCAACGTGGTGCAGCCCTGCAGCGTATAAAAGATGTGATTGCACTACGAGGTCGCCAATTCCCCGAAGACGCAGGCCCCCTCGCCCATCCGGTTCGCCCCGAAAGCTTCATGAAAATCGACAATTTCTACACGGCCACAGTTTACGAAAAAGGCGCCGAACTTATACGCATGTTAAAAGCTATTGTCGGGTCGCACGATTTTCGTAAAGGCAGTGATCTATATTTCGAAAGCCTAGACGGTACCGCCGCAACTATAGAGCAATTCTTGGCTTGTTTTGAACAAGTAAGCGGGCAAGACCTATCGCAATTTATGCGTTGGTATGAGCAAGCAGGCACGCCGGATGTTCATATTGATACGGACTATAATGAAACAGACAACACATTTACGGTCACCCTGACCCAACAAACAAAACCAACGCCCGGACAGCCTGATAAGCACATGCTTATGATCCCTGCAAGGCTAGGACTTTTGGACAATAATGGCAATAATTTTGCCGAACGACTTGTGGTTCTCACTGAACAAACCACGAAAGTGGAATTTGTAAATGTCCCTTCAAAGCCAACATTATCTGCATTTCGCAGTTTTAGCGCACCGGTTAACGTCACTATTAACCGTACGCTAGACGAAACCTTGTTGCTGATGAATGCGGACAAAGATTTGTTTAACCGTTGGGAAGCGGGGCAAGCTTTGGCGCGGGATATTCTTGCGGATTTAACCCGTGCAATTGAAGCGGGGAAGGAGCCAAAAAACACAGCTGCAATGCGTGGTTATGTGGATGTAATGGGCCGCATACTTCACGATGAAACCATTGACCCAGGTTTCAAAGTACTGGCACTCGGTTTGCCAAGTGACGGTGCAATTTTACAAATCTTATCTGGGCGGTCAGATCAAGACCCAAATCAGGGCACAGACCCTTTGGCCATACGCCAAGCTAACAAATTACTCCGCCGCGCTATTGCAGATCACCACACAGAAGCTTTGGAAAACTTGTACCGAAAAATGTCTGAACCTAGAGCATTTACTCCAGACGCCGAAGGTGCAGGGCGCCGCGCTTTACGCAATATGTGCTTATCCTTCCTTTCAGAAATACCGGGGAACAGCGCCGTCATATTAGGTCTTCAACAGTTTGAAAACGCGACCAATATGACCGAAGAATTTGCCGCTCTACTTGTGTTGGTTCGCATGGGGGGCTTACGTGCAGAGGAAACATTGAAACAGTTCTACAATAAATGGCAAAGTAATCCTCTTGTTATCGACAAATGGTTTGCAGTTTGCGCTTTGCAAAGCTTGGATAAAATTAATGCCATGACTGAACACACCTCCTACCAAGGCGCAAATCCAAACCGGGTGCGGTCACTTATTGGTGGCTTGGCGGCTGCAAACCCTGAACAATTTCACCGTTTTGATGGTGCGGGCTATCAATTTTACGCTGATAACATATTGAGCATGGATAAAATCAATCCACAAGTTGCTGCGCGCCTGCTTGGTGCTTTTGAAAGTTGGCGTAAATTGGACGAGAAACGCCAAAGTTTAATTCAAGAGCAACTAACACGCATATTAAAGGCAAAACCGTCCGAAAATGTTATTGAAATCTCTTCAAAGTCACTTGGCAAGTAACTGGGAAAGTTACTGGGAAAATAACTGGGCAAATAACTGGAAAAACCTTTAGGGAAATCTTTAGGGCTGTAGAGTATATGCAGCTATGCCTGATTTACAGACAGAACACGGTTTTCGTGCCCATATTTCTGAAAAGCGCCATACAATTATGCGCCAAGCTGTTGTTTGCGCCAAAGACTTTTCAGTAAAGCATCATGAATGGTTAGTACGGTTTGACAGTGATGCGGGGCTTGAGCGTATTCTACGCCCTGCAGAGATTAGCGGCGCAATTACTGACCTTGATATATCCATGCTCAAGCAAGCTGTCTCGGCACTCAATACAGATCCAGACAGGCACGCGATTGCGGTCAATCTCTCTGGGGCTTCTTTTGCCAACCCTTCATTTGAACGTAGCTTATTATCCTCGCTGTCATCACTGGATGCAAAACCTGCGAAGTTGATTTTCGAGCTAACTGAAACATGGAATTTAACAGATTTAGGCCCCGCTCTTCGCCTGCTCAACATTTTAAGGGAACGCGGTCATAGTCTGTGCCTTGATGATGTGGGCGCCGGTGCAGCATCTATTCGATATCTACGGGCATTCCCGGCGGATTGGTTGAAAATTGACGGCGAATTTGTTGCTTGCGCTGCGAGGGATGACCGAGAGAAATCCATTCTAAAAGCATTACTTAGTTTGCGAAATGATCTTAATGTCCGTTTTATTGCCGAAGGGATAGAATCCGAACCATTACGAGACTTTGCTATTGATATGGGTTTTGATGCGCTCCAAGGCTTCATCTTTGGTGCGCCAGAGCCAGAAAACCTAGCTTGAAAAGGCTTTATTCACTGCATTTTGGTCGACTTTGTTAACATTACTCCTCTATTCTCATAGAGAGATAGCAAAATGATTCGTGAATTTGACATTTACGTAAAGGGATAAATGTGCACAAGGGTCCTACCCCATATCGCCCAACTTCACCGACGCCGGTGCAGCAACCCCCAACAGGTTCTCCTGTGGGCAATGCACTCTCAGGAATGAGTGCGCGCATTAAACAAAACCGTTCTCCTTTAAAATCCCGCATTAAGTTTGCAACTACACCAGAAACTTTTACCCATGACAAGCAAAGTACTTCACGCATGCGCTTGTTGGCTTTGGCATTTTTAATTTTTTATGTTCTAATTGTGTCATCAAAACTAACAGTTGATTATCGCACCAACAGGGCGACAGCACAGAATGATCATTTGAGCTACGCAGAGGCCATCGCCGGAAATTACTCTACCGAAATCAATAATGTTATTGCTTGGATCAATAGCGGGTTAGCAGAAGGCAAGACACCTGCGCAATCCGTAGAAATCATCACACGATCGCCCGCTGTAAGTGTAGCCGCAATACTCAATACCAAAGGTGAAATAATCGCGAGCAATCCACGAAATGCGCCAATTCTGCCGAACCTCCCAACGCAAAGCCTAGACACCGAGACTATAAACCTGAGTTCCCTTACAACTCCAGACGGACTAAGTGTGCCAATAATTATCAAGAAAACCGGTAAGTATTACGCTGTAGCCGTGCTATCCGACAACATATTGGTGAACACCAACAAACAAACAGCAGATAAAATTGCCATTATTGCCCGCTCAGGACTGGTGATATCTAGCAATAGCACCTCTGGACAATTAGACCCTCGCCAAATTTTCAATCTGAAAAAAGGGCAGTTCTTGCGCTTTACACAACCCGGAATAAAAACGGCGGAATTTGTAAAAATCAGTGACCGAAAACATGTTCTCGCTGCCGTGCAAATTCCAAATTCCAACTTTTTTCTACTAGAAGCAAAGCCCTATGCCAGCGCGGGCGTTTTACAAAACAATCTATTGTTGTTCTTGATTTTGTTCATTGGCACGGTTGCTTTAGTTGTAACCTTGCTCACGTCGCTGAGGAACCAATTACGCGTAGTGCAGGGTATTCAGCAAAGCACGGAAGTTTCCCAACAAAGATACCAAGCAGCAATTGAGGGCGATAGAGGCGGCGTTTGGGAAGTCGACTTAACCGGAAGTGCAGCCTTTGTCAGTGCTTCCCTAGCCGGCTTATTAGGGTTGTTACGGCAAGAACAAACCATGCCTCTTTCTAAATTTCTAGGACTATTTCACCCTGACGACAGGGAAAGATTTTTGGCCTTTGCCAGGCGCGCACATATGCAGGGTGAATTTGATTTTGATATCCGCGTAGCCCATTTACCGCTCATTTTGCAGTGCCGAGGTAGATCATCGACGCGTTCGGGAAAAGAGATGAAACGAGTGATTGTCGGCGTTGCTCTTGATATTACGGCGCAACGTGCAGCACAAATCCGGCTTAAAACGGCAGAAGCCAGACTGCACAGTGCTTTGAGTTCTATGACAGATTCGTTCGTTGTTTGGGATTCTATGAACAGGCTTCTTGTTTGGAACAACCGCTTTGAAAGCTTTTTTGGTTTAGCCCAAGGCAGTCTGTATGTGGGGATGGATCATGCGAGTGTGGATTATCTGGCAAACCCGGCTATTGAAGAGAAGTTTTACTACGAAACTTCAAAAGAGAAATGGGTCGAATACCGCCTAAGAAACGGACGCTGGGTTCGTTATATAGAAACATCTACTGCTGAAGGTGGTCATGTGAGTGTAGGTACAGACATTACAGAATTGCGTCTGCGTGAAGTAGACCTCAAGGAAAATGAGCATACACTCAACAACACAGTTGACGTATTACGGAAATCTCAAGACAGTATCGTAGAATTGGCAGAACGTTATGAAAGCGAGAAAATTCGCGCCGAGGAAGCGTCCCAGTCAAAAAGTAATTTCCTCGCCAGTATGAGCCATGAACTGCGTACACCTCTAAATGCTATCAACGGCTTTTCCGACATTATGAAGAAAGAAATGTTCGGGCCTCTGGGCGATCCACGCTACAAGGAATACGTCAACGACATCCTGTTTTCCGGCCAACATTTGTTATCTTTGATCAACGACATTTTGGATATGTCGAAAATTGAAGCAGGTAAGATGACGCTAAATCCGGAAGTTATGTTTTTACACGAAATGGTGGCGCAAGTTGTCAGAATGATAAGGGGCCGTGCTGACGATGCTGGCCTAACGCTTAATGTGGATGTTGATGAGGTCAGGGAAATTGAAGCAGACCCAAGATCAGTTAAACAGGTTTTGCTTAACCTCCTGACCAATGCCGTAAAGTTCACACCCGAAGGCGGTAAAGTCGGCGTAGAGCTTATTCAAAAAGCATCCGGCATTATCATCAAAGTTACAGATTCCGGAATTGGTATTACGGAAGAAAATATTGAAAAGCTCGCCAAGCCATTTGAGCAAGTGGACGATAAAGCCAATACACAATCCGAAGGCACTGGGCTTGGTTTAGCACTGTCCAAATCTCTTGTCGAATTACACGGCGGTAAATTCAAAATTGAAAGTATTATTGGTCGTGGCACTACGGTTATATTCTCTTTGCCAAACAAACCTGCTAAGCCCAAAGTAGAAAAAGATGACCAAGAAGATGTCAGCCAGGAAATATCCAAAATTACAGCCGATATTGCCAACGTCCTTGGTCAAACGACCACACTGCCTCAACCAGCTGCAACACCGCAAGTTGGTGCAACGGCACCTTACGGTGCAACGCCTCCTGCCCAACAACAGCCGGTAAGCCAACCAATACACGCTACGAACCGCCCAGCTGCGTAATTTCTATTTAGTGATTACAATCGGGGCCGTGCACATGGCCAGTATGTCCATGCTTAGGGTTGCTCGGCTCACCTAATATTTCAGTAATATCTTCTGGCGCGAGCACCCTACCCTTTTCCCCGGGATTGAGGACAGCGTGACCGCCACGCAGGGAAGGTAGAATATCTCTACCTGGTGCACGGGCAAATCTTGTGCTCCCGCCCATAAAGGCACCGAGCTTATCCTTGGATGAGAACAGCAAGACATGTAACGCGCCGTCAATGTCGATGGCTTGCAGAGACACACCACCGTCCGCCGCCTGCTCATCCTCGCTTTGATGTACGGGTACATATAAATCAGATGCCAATAAGGCAACACTGAAGGCCTTGCGAACAATTGGATCTGCAACCATCATCTCAGGGCTAGCCTGTTCAAGCATTTGTGCCAGTTTATCTTTATCATCAGTCATGAGTCTCTTCTTTTATAGGTAATGGTGTTACAGTAATTGCTGGGTAGGTTTTCATCTCAACTTAGTCTCCTTACATATTTTGGCAGACTAACAGTACAGGTAAACCGATAATACTAAAAAGTGGGTTCAGTATATAGTTGAAAATGGGGGCCTAATTAATAATTTTCTCAAAAACATCCGATATCTCAACACCTGCCCGTATATAGTTCTGCTCCAGTTCATCAAAGCTCCGTTCTTGAGCCACATTCACTAATAAATTTTTCACTGATAGCTGCGTGTCATGTGGGTTAAAATTGCCACTGCTCGTAATGGCAAGCGCTTGTTGTAAGTTATGATAAAGCTTTGTTGTAGTTAGTAAGGTATCAGCTAATTCCTCTGCAAGCCATTCTTCATCACGTGCCAGCGTCAACATATCCAATGTCCCACGCGGAACTGTTTCCGGCTTATGTTTCAACATTAAAAACTGCGCGATAAATTCTATATCACGTAATCCGCCGGCAGTGTTTTTAATATCCCAAATACCAAAGCCTGGTTTTTCGTTCTTTAAGCGTTGATGCATGTCCAGCACATCTTTGCTAAGGTCATCACCATAGTCTTTTGTCTGTAATATCTGGGCCGTAATACTTTCCAACTTAACTGCAAATTCAGGACAGGAGGACGCAACAACACGGCTGCGAGACAACGCCATAAATTCCCAAGTCCAGGCCTCACTACGGTAGTATTTTCCAAATGCAGATAATGATACCGCCAACGGCCCAGCGCGGCCGGACGGGCGCAATGCCATATCAACCTCGTATAACGTGCCTTCTGATGTTATGCTTGAAAGAGACGTAATAATCCGGCGTGTCAATTTATTGAAAATATCACGCTCACTACTGTTTGTCCCGTCTGCGTAGATTAGAATAATATCCAAATCTGATTTAAGGGATAATTCTTTTCCCCCTAATTTACCAAAGCCTAGTACCGCAAAATTACCTTCTATCTTGCCGTAAATTCTTTCAATTTCTTTGGCTGCGACCGGGAGCAATGCCGCAATCGCAGCCTCTGCTATATTTGATAATATTTCGCCTGCACGTTCCGGGTTTGCGCCCCGCAATAACCGCGCCGTAAACATAAACTGATCTTCGTGAACCGCCCGGCGTACAATATTCATAGCCGTTTCAAAGTCTGCATCCGCCGAAATCAGATCAACATAACAATCCGGCTCCACCTTCATATCGCTTTCAAAAAATCTTGGATTGGTAAGTGCATCGATTAAACTGGGTCTGGCGGATAACTGCCGTGCCAAATTCGGCGCCATGGCCAACATCTCAATCAATGAAGTCAGTGCGGCAGGCTGTTTCAACAACAGCGAAAATAAGGTCACACCTGCGTTAAGCTTGGTGGCGAACTCAGCGAAACTAAAGAACGCAATGTCAGCAGTACCGGTAGCGCCGCAAGCTTCGATAATACGAGGAGCCAACCTGGTTAAAAGCTCCCGTGCCCTTTCAGTACGGGTGGCAGGCATACGTCCACCGAGCCAATCTGACATAATATGCCAAATCTCAGATCCGCGCTCAAATCCGTATTCTTCAAATGTTTGTAACGTGATAACTTCTGGCGCTACGCCTGTGAAAACCAAGCTGCCCTTCTCCGTCGATAGATCTTCACCGCCAGCAAATAAACCCCGGTAGATATCGTGAACACGCAGGAATGTTTGCTTTAATATTTTTTCAAATTTCTCAACGTCTTCATAGCCACTGATCGCAGTCAATTTCTCTCTTTGTCTGTCATTTTTGGGCCAAATATGGGATTGCTCATCCCCATACATTTGTACCCTATGCTCGGTATCTCGCAGTAGAGCATATTCACTTTGTAATATTTTCACATTTTCAGGATCAGTAAAGCCGCCTTCCGCCAATACCTGTAGGCCTTCAATTGTACGCGCTGTACGCAGCTGTGGATTACGCCCACCAAGTATGAGTTGTTGCACTTGCACGAAAAATTCGATCTCTCGGATACCCCCAACACCAAGTTTCACATCATGGCCAGCGGCTTTTATATCTTCCGGTTTTGCGCCACCTTGAATTTGCCGCTTGATAGAATGCACATCATCGATGGCATGAAAGTCCATACTTCGGCGCCAAATAAACGGGGTTAAAACATCATTGATAAACTCATCTGCTGCAACCCTGTCGCCGCCAACGGGGCGCGCCTTTATCATTGCCGCCCGTTCCCAATTCTGCCCAAGGCTTTCATAATACCGCTCTGCTGTACGCGTCGAGACAGCCACCGTGGTCGCACGCGGGTCAGGCCGTAGCCGTAAATCCGTACGAAACACATAACCATGCTCTGTTATATCATCAAAGCCCCGCATCAATTTTCTGACAAAACGCACCAATGTTCGCTCTGCTCGTTCTGGGTTCGGCAGTTTAACCCGCTCCGGATCATAAAAAACGATCAAGTCAATATCGCTGGAATAATTAAGCTCACACGCCCCGTATTTACCGAGCGCTAGTACGAATAATCCGGGCACAGGGTTATCCTCAGTGCCATCAAAGTCCATGTCTTGTGCAATAGCAGAGATAAGTTTCTGCATAGCGGCATCAGCGAAATCACTTAAACACTGACATACTTGCGCCCAGTCCCAAACACCTGCCAAATCACAAAGCGCCGCCAACAAATGCACCTTTTGTTTGGCTTGTCTCAAACTGATATTAAGATCAGAAAGAGATGTCGCATGCATGTCTTTGAGTATATCAGGGAAAATCAATTCTGGCGGTTTCGCTTCCAAGGCCGCTACAATTTCCGGCCATTTATCTAAGAGCGTGGATAAGTAAGGTGCACAACTTCGCGCGCCGCTGACAATATTATCAAGGCCAATATTTCCCGATATTACCCGCTCATCTTTTTCATCATAAAATGGTAGAACTTTGCGAATACGCTGCTCAAACAATACATCCTCTTCACCACTGGTCATTTTGTGCGTTTATAACGCGGGAATATCAGTGCGGCCCTCAGACCGCGCATCGGGCTTTCTTCCCCACCAGGCCCATCTGAAAGCTCAAATTTTGCCTGATGCAAATCGGCCACTGCATCAACCAAAGCAAGCCCCAGACCACTACCCGGTTCCGTCCGGCTTTCTTCTAGTCTAACAAAACGCTCCTTAACGCGGTCACGTTCATTTGGCGGAATACCGGGGCCAGTATCTGTAATAGAAATTTCTGTACGGCCAGAACGAATTTTCCGCAAGCGCACCGTAATCGCCCCACCGCTCGGCGTGTATTTTATCGCATTCTCAACCAAATTTGATACGGCCTGAGACAATAACCCACGGTCTGCACGAATGGTGTGTTTACCGTCTATTTCCAAAGCAAAATCCAACCCTGCATCTTCGCATGATGGTTCATAAAGCTCTGCCATATCCTCTAACACGAGGCTTGGATCTAATGGTAATAGCATCTCCCGACGTTCTCCGGCTTCAAGCCGTGCAATGCGTAAGACCCCTTCAAACGTCCGTAACAACTCTCCTGCATCATCTGATGCCTCGTAAAGAGCCTGCCGTGCGACTTTATCTTTAACCTCTGATCCGGCTGTTGCCAGCCTGGTATGTAGACGGGTCAGCGGAGACCGCAAATCATGGGCGATACTGTCCCCCGCATAGCGCATAGCCACCATCAATGTGTCAATATGGTCAAGCATAGCATTGAGGTGTTCAGCCAACACATCTAACTCGTCGCCGCTCTCATTGCGCGGCACACGTTGCTTAAGGTCGCCTGCCCGCACATCTGTGGCTAATTTGTTGAACGCCGCAATTCTGCGCGCAAACCTGCTCGACATGTATATGCCAGAAATCAAACCAAGTGATAAAACCAACGCCACTGAAATCATCAACGTACGTGTAACTTTTTCGCCGGCCTCCATAATGTTCTCAACATCTTTGGCGATAAATAATTTGGCACCGGACGGTAAAAATTCCTTGAGCCGTCCCCGTGCGCGTCTCGTCCTCTTATTATCATTAGTTGTCGAGGCGACTGCATATTCAAATTCACGGGTTTGTTCGCTTTTTAAGCCTGGGATTTTCCGCCAAAACGGGATTTTTTCCGGATCGGTAAAAAACCGCTTCGCCGGTAAGTTACCACCGCCGTTGGCATTGCCTTTTTCATCGTAATACTCAAACACATAAAAGGTATTATTGTCTGCGTTGCTGGCACCCTTTGGCAAAGCACGGTCGAAAATAACTTGATTTAACACTACAGGGCCAAGGGTTTCATAGATATTTGTCAGCTCAGCAATCTCAAGTTCCATTGTCTTGTCAACGCGGTTCAAATCCGAAACCACGGTGGCAAAATAAATATAGCCAAGCACTATCAATGATGACATTGCAAACAAGGCAGCAGCAATCATTGATAGGCGAAAGGCCGTATTTTTAAACAGACGTTTGAGTTGCGCGAACATAAAAACCCTTGTCGCGCAGGTTTGCTAAACCTGCAAGCGGTAACCTGCGCCGCGAACCGTGTGCAGCATGGGCGTATCAAACTCTTTGTCTATTTTCGCACGCAAACGCGAAATGTGCACATCAATAACATTGGTCTGGGGGTCAAAGTGATAATCCCACACTTTTTCGAGCAACATGGTGCGTGTCACCACTTTATCTGCATGGCGCATCAAGCATTCCAACAACCGAAATTCGCGCGGCTGGAGCAAAATATTTTGGCCTTCACGTTTAACCGTACGCGCCAACAAATCCATTTCCAAATCGCCTGCCTTTAGCTTTGTCACAGCAGCGGTTGGGTCTGTACGTCTTCCCATAGCTTCAACCCGTGCCAAAAGTTCTGTGAACGAATATGGTTTCGCGAGATAGTCATCACCACCCGCCCGTAAGCCTTCAACTTTTTGGTCAACTTCACCCAGTGCAGATAAAATCAATACGGGGGTTTTATCGCCGTCCGACCGTAGCTCTTTGAGCAAAGACAGCCCGTCGCGCTTTGGCAACATACGGTCAAGTACCAGTGCATCATAATCTGCGGCCTTAGCCATTTCCAGACCAAGCTCACCATCGCCAGCAAGGTCAACAACATGACCTGCTTCCATTAATCCTTTGCGGACATATTCCGCCGCAATATCATCGTCTTCGACTACCAGTATGCGCATAATATTTTCCTTTTCGAGTACCTAAGTTAATTAAGAGAAATTGAAGTGTAGTGTTCGCTGCCGTTGAGCGTGCGGACTTTCATCACGAGAGATCTTTGCCCTGCTGCTTGCGCTTTGCGGACAATATCGCCGAAAAACCTGACGCTTGCCACTGGCTTACTGTCTGCCTCAAGAATGACCATGCCGCTTTTAATACCCTTGCGCGCCGCATTACTGCCGAGCGCCACCGCATCCACGTAAACACCAACTTGGTCTACAGGCATGCCAATACTTTCACGAAATGTGGCGCCCAAATCAACTAAAGACAATCCCGTGTTATACATAGAGCCTGCTTTTGGTGCTGCCGGAGCAGAAACTGCTGTACCAACTGCACCACCAGTATTTCCGGTAGCGGTTTTTAACCTGTCTTTGCTTTCAGGACGTTCGCCTATGGCAACGCGAACCCCACCCGGAATAATTTTATCGCCGCGTTCAATTTGAAAAATCGCTGTTTCGCCAGCCCGTAATCGACCGATAGCCCGTGTGGCATCCACTGCATTTTGCACAGTCGTTTCATTAATACCCAAAATGATGTCTTCAACTTGTAAGCCTGCTCTGTCTGCGGGGCTACCTGCACCCACAGAATTGATCGTTGCACCGCCCTTATACACAATGCCGTTTTGCGTGTATTCCGCTTCGCGCAAAGCCGCACCTAAAAACCCGCGTTTGACTTTACCGAATTTTATGAGATCAACCACAATCTCTTCTGCCAGTGTGTGCGGCACAGCAAAGGCAATACCTACGCTAGCCCCTGTCGGTGAAAAAATCGCAGAATTAACGCCAATGACTTCACCCTTAAAATTGAAAAGTGGGCCACCAGAATTGCCCCGATTTACCGTAGCGTCGGTTTGCATGTAATCCACATAAGATCCAGAATCGACCCGCTTACGCAAAGTCGCAGAAATAATGCCGACACTGGATGATTGCCCAATTCCGAACGGATTGCCAATAGCCAAAACCCAGTCACCAATGCGCACATCGGGTCCGTGGTAAAAGCCAACATAGTCAAATACACGCTCGGTTTCGATTTGAATGACGGCAATATCGGTTTCGTGATCTGTGCCAATAACTTTGGCTGGAAATTCTTGCCCGTCAGCAAAACCTACAGTTATTTTATCACCGCCCTCAATAACATGGAAATTGGTGACGATTTTCCCGTCTGACGTGACAATAAATCCGGAGCCTTGCCCCTCTGTCGCATCTTCACCGGGGCGTCCTGCTGCATACCCACCGGTAACGACCTTAATGTTTACGACGGCGGGCGATACATGTTCGATCAAGTCGGCTAAGGATTGCGGTAAACCTTGTGCATTTGGCATGCCGAGCGGCTTCGCACTTACACTCATGGGTATGGCAACGCTAAGCACCATTACACCCAGTAGTGTGAAGACAGGTTTGAGAGTTTTATTAAATACAGACAGCACGCCAGAATCCTTTCCAAAATCAAAGTGCGCTACGGCACTTAACAGCAACATTGCTAAAACATGACAAAATAGTCATATTTTAGCTGATGCGGCATTATTGTCGCCCAACTGCAAATATATGCTTAACAAGAGGTAAGGGGTTAGCCCTTCACCTTGGGAACTAGGCTTTGAGAAATACTAACAAGTAATTATCCCGTGGCATCGTTATTTGTGCCTCGAGATTGAAGCCGTTATCGGCAAATAACTTCTCAACATCTGCTAATTCTCTCACTCCCCATGCTGGGTTTCTTTGTTTTAAGTTTTCTGCAAAATCTAGGTTGGATTGGGCACTGCCTTTTCCAAATAAGAATGGGCCGTAGAGGAATAATTTATCACCTTCACCCAATAACTCCCCTGCCCCCTTAACCAG
>Ga0209345_10003990_pt1 | contig 14635 bp, 11 predicted proteins | sample Cruoilmetagenom7_FD_187294 | JGI IMG/M metagenome (GOLD analysis project Ga0209345, IMG submission 187294) | Oil polluted marine microbial communities from Coal Oil Point, Santa Barbara, California, USA - Sample 7 (SPAdes) (version 2) | ecosystem: Environmental > Aquatic > Marine > Oil seeps ... | reverse complement strand
AGGAAAAGCAAATTCTTCGTTCCCATACCCGGTGGCAATAAACATTTGCTTTTCCTGCATATCAAAGAGCAAAACGATGCCGTTATCCTTTCCTTGCTGACCCACTCCCCATGCTTCTCCGATCATAGGTGCCAGCATCTCGGCCGGATATCCTCGGTTTTCGTCAATGCTAATGATAAAAATCTGAGTGGAGTTGTGTTGTTCAAACATACCCAGTTTCTGATCCAGGCGTGCTGCTTCTTGCTGACTGAAGATTCCAGCATAATCGTTTACCCATGATTGGGGTTCTGCCGGCACCGGGAGCTCATCCTGGGCCGTGCTCCAAAAGGGAAGCACTACCAGGAATGCGATAATCATATATTTTTTCATTCTGTCTTTCCTCCAAATGATATTTCGTCTGACAACTCGTTTACATCTCCATCCTGGTAAGGGAAGTGCTCTTTCAGGGCCTCTCCTGCCAGGAGGATGCCTTCCTGAAGTCCGGAGGCAAATGCCCCTTCGCTGAAGCTGACCTGCATTTTCTCCTTGATATGATCCCAGAAATCATCTGCGGTGACCGCATTGATACCTGCATCTCCCAGAATGGCAAACTTATGGTCTTTTACAGCAAGGTAGAAAAGCACTCCGTTTCGTTTTTCGGTCTTATGCATCTCCAGCTTCCCGAACCACCAGGCTGCCCGGTCCATAACATCTTCCCGGCAGTGGTTATCCATGTGTACCCGGATCTCGCCCGAAGTGTTCAGCTCGGCCTCCTTTACAGCTGATTTGATCAGCTCTTTCTCCTCTTTGGAGAAAAAATTCACAGCGTTCATCTATCTCTTGATTTTAAAACTCAACAACAGGTGCAGTCTCACTTCCGGCAATAGCCTCGAAATATACTTTCTGCTCAAAATCCTTCATATTGGCTATGATGCTTGCAGGGAACTTTCTAATAGAGGTATTAAAGCCCCTTGTGACCTCGTTGAATTTCCGCCGTTCCACTGCAATCCGGTTTTCGGTGCCTTCCAACTGATCCTGCAGGGCCAGAAAATTCTGATTGGCTTTCAAATCGGGATAACGTTCTACGGTGACCATCAGGCGAGAAAGAGCAGAGCTGAGTCCGTCCTGAACCTCCTGGAAGGCAGCTAGTGATTGAGGGGTCAGGTTGGTAGGATCGATTGTTACACTGGTAGCCTTGGCCCGCGCTTCAATGACCGCAGTAAAGGTTTCCTGTTCATGTTCCGCATAGCCCTTGACCGTATTAACCAGGTTGGGGATCAGATCAGCCCTTCGCTGGTAAACATTTTCAACATTGGCCCACTGGCCTTCGACGCCTTCTTCAAGGGTGATAAAGCCGTTGTATGTTCTGATACCCCAGCGCAATAATGATATTACAATTAATGCTAATACTACAACTACTATGATCCAGGTTCTGTTCTTCTTTTTCATTTCAATATTTTTTATGTGGTGTTTCGTGGTTCATTCTTCTATTAAACAAGTAAAATTACATTTTGTGTGATGATTTTTTATAAAGTTGGTGAAATATCGGTAAAAATTCGATCAAAGGAACACTTAAGTGGAACTCAAAAACAGAGCCGGAATAGATGTGTTTTATAACCGCCTCTTCTCTTTCCTGGCAGGAAAGGGATTTTTGTACTTTTAGGACTCTAATTGAAGCAGCAGCGAAGATGAACAGGGAAGAATTCAAAAGCGCTGTTCTGGAAGGTATTCCAGAGCAGCTACCGCCAAGACAGGAGCGTGATCCGGAGCAGAACCATGCTCCCAGAAGAAAAGATATTCTGACACCCGCCGAGAAAAAACTGGCCCTCCGGAACGCCCTCCGGTATATTCCAAAGCAACACCATGCTGTTCTGGTCGGGGAGTTTGCGGAAGAACTGGAACGCCATGGAAGGATCTACATGTACCGGTACAAGCCTTCTTATGCTATCTCGGCCCGTAGCCTGGATGAGTTCCCACACAGGTCCAGACAGGCAGGAGCCATTATGCTGATGTTATCCAATAATCTGGATCAAGCGGTGGCCCAGCACCCCGATGAACTGATTACCTATGGGGGAAATGGTGCCGTGTTTCAAAACTGGGCCCAGTACCGCCTGTGCATGAAGTATCTGGCAGAGATGAACGACGAACAGACCCTGGTGCTCTATTCGGGTCATCCCATGGGACTGTTCCCCTCTCACAGGGAGGCTCCCCGGGTGGTGGTGAGCAATGGCATGGTGATCCCCAACTATTCGGGACAGGACCAGTATGAACAGATGAATGCCCTGGGAGTATCCCAGTATGGCCAGATGACGGCGGGTTCCTTTATGTATATCGGTCCACAGGGCATTGTTCATGGAACTACCATTACGGTCATGAATGCAGGCAGGTTCAAGTTAAAGGGAGGAGATGGAAGCCTGAAAGGGAAGGTCTTTGTGACTTCCGGACTGGGAGGGATGTCGGGGGCACAGCCGAAAGCAACAGTGATTGCAGGTGGCATCTGCGTGGTGGCAGAAGTCAACCCCAGGGCCACGGCCACGCGTTTTTCTCAGGGCTGGGTAGATGAGGTCTTTACCGATCTGGATCTGCTGTCTGAAAGAATTAAGAAAGCACGTAAGGAGAAGGAGGCTGTCTCCCTGGCTTTCCAGGGTAACATCGTGGACCTCCTGGAATATATGCTGGAAAAAAATATTCCGGTGGAGCTGGGATCTGACCAGACCTCTCTGCATAATCCCTTTGCAGGAGGATATTACCCGGCAGGAATCGAATTTGAAGAGGCCAACCGGATGATGGCCGAAGAGCCCGGACCATTTAAAGAGCTTGTGTATAAGTCCCTGAGAAGACATGTGAAGGCGGTAAATGGACTGGTGGAGCAAGGGATGTACTTCTGGGATTACGGGAATGCCTTTCTGCTGGAGGCTGGCAGGGCGGGAGCCGATGTATTCCAGGCGGACGGAAGTTACCGTTACCAGTCTTATGTGCAGGCCATCATGGGTCCGCTCTTTTTTGATTATGGCTTTGGTCCATTCAGGTGGGTCTGCACCTCGTCGGATCCCCGGGATCTGACAGTAAGCGACCGGATCGCTGCGGAGGTGCTGGAGCAGCTGGCAGCTGAGGCACCCGATGATATCCGGGGACAGCTGGAGGATAACCTGCACTGGATCAGGGAGGCAGAGGGCCACCAGATGGTGGTGGGATCGCAGGCACGGATACTATATGCCGATAGCCAGGGACGAATCGCCATTGCAAAGGCGTTTAACCGGGCTATCAGGGAGGGAGAGATCTCGACACCCATAGTACTTGGACGCGATCACCACGATGTATCTGGCACCGATTCACCTTACCGGGAGACCTCCAATATTAATGATGGTTCAGCATTTACTGCGGATATGGCCATTCAGAATGTAATCGGGGATGCCTTTCGGGGAGCCACCTGGGTCTCCATTCACAATGGTGGTGGAGTAGGCTGGGGAGAAGTGATCAATGGTGGATTTGGCATGTTGCTGGATGGTACTCCCGAAGCGGATCGAAGGCTGGAGGGAATGCTGCACTGGGATGTCAATAATGGAATCGCCAGAAGAAGCTGGGCCAGAAATGAAGGGGCCATCCGCGCCATTGAACGGGAAATGGAGCGTAGCCCCCTGTTAAAGGTTACCCTGCCAAATCTGGTAGATGAGGGCCTGTTGGAGCCGGATGATTAATCTTTAAAAAACCAGTTGATAGGGCCTGGAGATGGATTCTTCCAGCTGGTGCATGCTGATGTTCCTGCTAAAGCGAGCCTGCTCTTTTCCGTCAAAGTAGATCAGGATGGTGGGTATGGTGAAGACGCTGAACTGACCGGAAATAACCGGACTCTTCTCAATATCCACGTACTGGGACGACATTAAGGGAAACTGTTTTTGTAGCAGATCTTCTACCTTGGGCCTGAGAACTTTACAAACCGAACAGCTCTCGCTGGAGAAATAGAGTAGCAGCCCTTTATGATCTGCAATTCTGTCCTGAAGCTCCTGTATGTTGTAAACAGCTTCCATATTAATACTCCTCCTCGTTGAGTAGAACCAGCATGCATTCTGCCACCGGTTCGATCCCTTCCCTTTTCAGCCGGCCCATAAACTCCGGGTTGACAGTTCCAGGGTTAAAAATCACCCGTTTGGGTTTCAAGGAGATAATGTAGTCGTAGTAGTCCGTTTGTCTGGATGAGCCAATATAGATCGACACGGTGTGAACCTCTTCAATATGGGGTTGGCCCACCAGGATCTCCTGCTCCACGATCATCCCCTCTCTAAATCCCACAGCCACCACTTCCTGGTCATGACGCAAGAGGCTCTTTACAGCTTTGTGTGAAAACCTCACAGGATTGGGACTGGCACCAAGGACCACTGTTTTTTTTGATTCTGACAAAACGGCCTGTCTTTTTTTTAATCTGACAAAGATAGCCAATCCTGAGAAATAGAGAAGAAAAATTCACGAGGCGAAAGCCGATATATCATAAGTGCTTAGATGGCCTGGATCAGGACCACTGCATAGGCTGAAACCCCTTCCTGGTTTCCGGTAAAGCCCAGGGTCTCTTCGGTGGTGGCCTTGACTGATACCTGGCTCTCCTGAAGACCGAGCTGTCTGGCAATTTCCTTTTGCATCAGGGGAATGTAGGGTTTCACTTTGGGGACTTGCAGGCAGATGGTGCTGTCAATATTTCCAATGGCATATCCCTTGCTCGCAAGCAACTCCCCCGTTTTTCGAAGCAGGATGGTACTGGCAATTCCTTTGTAGGCCGGATCGGTATCTGGAAAGTGAGTGCCTATATCACCCAGGGCCGCTGCACCAAGTATGGCATCACAGATGGCATGGAGCAAGACATCGGCATCGGAGTGGCCCACAGCTCCTTTATGATGTTCAATCTCAACACCTCCCAGCCAGAAGGGGAGTCCCTCTTCCAGGCGGTGTACATCATATCCGAAACCTATCCGGAAATTCATGGTTCTGTCTTATAATTCCAGGTCTGCGAAGTCAAATCCCAGCGTAAACCTGAGGGTATTGGCCAGTGGACTGTTTTGTCCGTTGGTGGGAACCAGGTAGGCGAAATCGAGGGCGAAAACATTAAGTTTCAGGCCAACGCCTACGGTGAAATATTTCCTGTTTCCTTTGGTGGCGTGCTCGTGAAAGTAGCCTGTCCGGATGGCAAACTGGCTCCTGTACCAGTATTCCACACCGACACTGTATGCAATCTCATTCAACTCCTCTGCAAAGGTGCTGTAGGTGCCATTGTTGCGGAGCACTCCAGGGGCATCATAAAAGGATTGTACCATTCCCAGTACGGTGGAGCCCGGTGCTTCTTTGCCTCGGGTGACTACCAGTTCATCGGTGATGGAATCCAGCTCTTTATGTGGCGGGGAGGGAACCAGGAGCTTATTCAGGTCCAGGTTAAAGGAGATGCTATTGTACTCGTCAATGTTGTAGCTGAATCTTCCACCGATCCGCATGTTGGTGGGAATGGGAGTTTTATCGGAATCCACCGAGTAGGCGATGGGCGTACCCATATTGGTCAGACTGATCCCTGCGGCCCACTCGCCATCACTAGTACCCACATTCACCTGGTTTTGATAATAAAAACCCAGGTCCGCTGCAAAGGAGATCCCTGCCTTGGTTGCCTGTCCGTTCGAGGTCTGACCACTTGTAAGATCGGAGCGGATAAAGCGGAAAGCGATTCCCCCCGAGAAATTATCGGTGAAGAGCCTGGAATATCCGGCATCCACAGCAAATTCGTTGGGATTATACTGTCCGGCAAAGCTTCCGTCAATATTGGTAAAGGTGATGTTTCCCAGGGAGAAATAGCGCAGGGAAGTACTGATCACCTGCTGTTCATCCACCCGGAAGAATCCGGTCAGGTAAGCCAGGTTGATATCGGGGATCAGGTTTCGAAGCCAGGGGGTATAAGAAACGGCAAAGCCCCCCTTGCTGTCCACAAAAGCATATTTACCAATGTTCCAGTGTTGTGAATTGACATCGGGGGTGGTGGCTACACCCACATCACCCATGGCACCGGATCTTGAATCGGGAGCTATGATCAGAAAGGGTACCGCCGTCTGAATGGCGTTCAATACCTCCTCCTGGGCCCCTCCAAGCTGGCCGGTGCTTATCTGTCCCGAAATATTCGTAGAAACCAGGATAAAAAACCCGCCAATTAGCGTAATCAATCCTGCTTTTAATCTTAATTTCATCTGTAAGGTATAGGTCTGCAAATATAGCATAATAATCTAAGTTCTGCGGGTACTGGGCTATCGTCTATTAGTACGTATTCTGGCCTGTTTTAGTATATGAAACATACATTATTTTAGGCTTTATCGCGCGATGATCAGTTTTCCGGCGGAGGATGCCACCTCCCCCTCTTCCGTGCTCAATGTGGCCCGGTAGATATACACCCCAGCTCCCATCTCAGCCCCCCCGGAGGAGGTGCCATCCCACATCACCGGTTCCAGTCTGTAGCCGGGCGAATCGACCGGCATATCAATCACCCGCACCGTCTCACCGGAAAGGTTGTAGATGGTGAGCACCAGTCGCAGATTGCTGTCGGGCCGGTTATGGGACATGCTGAACCAGGTACGGTCGAAAAAGGGATTGGGATAGTTATAGATCTGCTCCATGAGCATCTCTTCCGATTCCATCACAACAAAATCGATACTCGCTTCGGCAGAGTTGTTATGAATATCCCAGATTTTCATAGTGACCGTATGAGGTCCTGCCTCCAGATTGCTGTAGGGATATCTGACCACTCCAGAATTGTAACTATTGATATTGGCCTGGTAAAATTCATTGAGAATGACGGAATTGATCCGGTCCTCATCCAGGGTGGCCGTCAGGTCGTGACCGATGCCGTTCCCGGTGGTGTTGATACCATAATTATCCGAAACATAGGCCAGCAGAACCGGACCGGGATCGGTGATGCCGCCGGATATAAAAAAGGAGTCGTTCATGAAAAGATCAATTACGGGAAGTTCACTATCTGTGACATTCTCTGTATTGATTCCTCCAACGCTGAAATCCTCGTAAGATCCCTGGGCATCCATCTCCTGATTGTGACTGTAGAAAGATATTTTACCCGGACCATAGGCATAGTTAATATCCTTGGGCATATAGAAGCCAAAACTGAATTGACCATTGTTCACTGTGATCTCTCCGCTGTAGAGAATATTGTTCCTGGCACTGAATGTAAAAACGGATCCGCCATCGTTGGAAAGGGTCTCTATGGTCCTCTGCTTATCGAATACTTTGGGGTAGATGATCCCGTTGAAGCCGGTCAGATGAATATTGTCTTCGCTCTCCAGGTGTCCCGATATGCTTACCCATTGAAGGGCGGAAAGCGTATCATTATCTATGGCCACCGGGGAGCCATTGATAGAGTCGGTTTTCACCCTGTGCATGGGATAGCTGAGTCGCAAAGAGGGATCTCCCAGCAGAGTGAAGTTTCGTTTGTTGATTCCTGCCCCGGTGTTGTTTTTGCTGTACGCGATGATATCACCCAGGCGAAAGTTTTGCTGCTTGGTATCCTTTTCAAAAACAACTTCATAAAATCGCTCATTGAGTGCATGATTGGGTCCGGAATAGACCAAGCGGGTGGTTGTAAACAGCCCAATCCCACCACCTTCTGTGTTCAGAAGTACCTCTTCTCCACCAGAAGTGATCTCCAGGTCCTCCGAACGGTTGTATTGGTCATACCTGCTGAATTCGCAGGTGGCTGTTATAAACAGGGGCAACATCTCTTTATTACTCCAGCCTCGAATATCATTGGAGGTGAGGATCTTTTCGTGGGCCAGTCCTTGGGTCCCGCCATGGCCGGTATAATTAATAATCAGGGCGCCCCTGTGTATCTGGTCGTTGAGGGTGCGGGTAACTTCTGGATAACTGGGCCCGGTGGACAGCTCCTCCTGGGGATAGGCATCCAGGTAGATCTTATTGTTGTTGTAGGCCGGGTAGTGATCCCTTACGTAATTCGCCAGCTCATCGGCCTGTCGCATATGGATGTTGCTGTCTTCATCATCTCCAATAAAGCAGAGTTGGTTTCTCCATCCTCCCTGCCTGTCCGGGTTGCTATAAGAGATAATTTTATCAACCAGGGCTGCAGCCTCTTCCAGATCAGATGCTGGCAGGCGGCCGATGCCTATGTCCAGCAGACCATCATACATCCGTTCATCCGTATCGAGTAGCCCAAAGTAATCATCGGAAACATAGGAGCCGATGGGGGAAAGAGACTCTTCCGACTGGTAAGTAAGGATCAGGTTGGTGTTGAACTGTTTTTCCTCACTTCCGCGGTTGTCGTAGGATCCGTCGCCCAGTAGCAGCAGATATCGGCAGCTGTTGCCTGTCCCCCCGGAACGGTCGTAAAACATTTTCATAAAATTCCGTATGGCACTTGCATCTGGTGCACCCGATGAGAACTCATTAAAGACCTGTTGCTGCGTAACTACTGCCACATTCATATGGTCGTTATCCCTGCGGAACTGGGCAAGTCTGTTTGCCTCTTCAAGAAATAGCTCCGGGGTAACAATAAGCAATTCCGGATGATCCAATCCGTGCAGATCCTGGTTTGATACCAGGCCCAGTCCTTCGCTTGTATAATCCGGAACAGGGAAGTTGCCATCAGGCTGAAAGGCTATAAACTCTCTGTGGGTATTGGTCTCCATTTTAAATCCAGCCTTTGAGCCATTCAGGGTAAAGGCAATATTTTTTGGGTGTTGAGGATCGGTGATCTCCCAGATGATGATATCGCTTGTTGCCTCGTTCAGTTCGAAGCGACTGATGTTACCGGGCCCGGCACTTCTGGAATCTCTAAAGGCCAACTGACTGCCTGAAAGCGAAAGCTCTGACCGCCCGTTGATACATATGGAGTTTAACCAGCCCTCGGAGTTGGAATCCGGACGGTTGTAGGTCACTTTGACATCCAGTTCGTCCCCTTCAGGCAGATAGCTGAAAGTCTCAGATGATTCGTAGGCGAAGGTGGAAGTATAATGACTGAGGTTAGTCCCGCTTACTGAGATAATTCCCAGATGTTCATTAAAAGCGCTTATAGAAAAGTTGGAACTGACTCCCGAACGGGCAGCAGCTACCGTGTGGATGCTGACGGATTCCCCTTCAAGCCTTCCTTCCAGATAAAATGGATAAACTTCTGACAGGTTCACACTGAAAACATCTCCATACCACTCTCTGCCTGAGTGAATCAGATTATAGCTTTCATCTTCATGGAAATCCCGGAAATCATAGGATGTAACTGTATGAGTTGAAATTCCGGTACTCAATGGAGCTTCTTCCGGAGTATGAGGCTCTCCCTGACTATCAGTTACAAAGTAGTACCCCTTCCAGGAATAGGTATGCAAGCTATGAAGGTACATGCCGCTCGCTTCATCAAACTGCCAGTGCACCGGGCCCTGTGCATAGAAGAGGATAAAATCGCCTGGTCCGAATACTCCATCGGTACCTTTGTGCAGATGAAGGGGAACCGCCAACAGGTCGTCCGTATAAGCCTGGGAAAATTGTTCCGGGAGCAAGCTGGCACCGGAACCAAAAATCCTTGCGGAGGAAGGATTCTGCAAACCCATGTCGAGGAGCTGTTCATAGCTTAACTGGTGCATGCCGCTCTCTTCCACTGAAATCCGGAACCAGTTCCCCGAGGCCAGCACTGAATGATCCGTCCAGCTTCCTGCCTTTGTGCTCTTCAATGGTGCCAGTGCAGCTTCTTGCTCCAGGGCAATCTCAAAACGATCCACCTGGTGTACGGAACCATCGGTCTGCCTGACAAATGGCTGAACTTTTACCATTACGTAAAAATGCCCGGCTTCTCTGGCAAGGGAATACTCCAGCCGCGGACTTTCTTTAAGTTGTGACAGATCGATTTCACGAAGGATATTAGTTGCAATTTCTGTGGTTTCAGATACCCTTATTTCCACCCTTGGCAGCATGTCCGGGGTCGTCCATTCAATTTTTCTTGTGAAATATGGTAACGTATTCTCACCATCCTCGTATAATGCATTTGGAAAGAAATGGTGAGCATCCCCTCTATTCCACTGAATATTAATATTTTCAGACTGAGAATAAAGCAGAATTACAGGGTGAAAAAGTATGAGGAAAATGAGTTTTCTCATAAAAAAGTGCAAACAGCTGCTAAAATATGTATTTAAACGAAAAATTTGACGTTCATAGTATATATTCCTTACAAGATAGCAGGCTATTTTATAACAGAATTGAAGTGAGAAAGGTTGCAGATGAACATGGTATTTGGGTGTGGATGACAGGAATCCTGATCATCCTTACTGTCGATGCTGATTCACAGGATCCTGCATTCTCACAATTTTATGCCAATCCCCTTTACATGAATCCAGCTATGGCTGGTGTGGAAGGGCCGGCAAAGCTCTACCTGGGATACCGGAATCAATGGCCGGGAGCCACCAACCCCTATGTGACTTACCATGCTTCCTTTGAAAAGTACCTGGAGCCCCTGCAGGGCGGTATTGGCATCCATCTGAACAACGACCGTCAGGGAGGAGGGGTATTCAATACCATGTCTCTGGATGCAATTTATGCCTATCACCTCCAGGTCTCCTCAAAGCTGATGGTCAGCGGTGGATTTCAGGCCTCCGTGGGGCAGAGGAACATGGATCCCTCGGATCTGGTCCTTCCCTCGGAACTTATCGGGGCTGGAACAAGCACACTTATACCTTATTCAAAGGTGTTTCCTGATTTTGCAGTTGGATTTGGAGGATTTTATAAAAACTTTTACGGTGGCGTAGCTGCTCATCACCTTTTAGAACCCTATTCATCTCCTTCCGAGGATCCCAATACCAGATTATCGAGGAGGTATACGGCTCATGTGGGAGCACTTATTCCAATATATGAAAAGCGACTGGGCAAGGAAGTATTGCAGCTTTCACCTAACCTGGTTTTCATTCAACAGGATATTTATCAACAATTGAATTATGGATTGGAGGTACATTTCAGGGGACTTATTCTAGGCACCTGGTTCAGACAGGACCTTCTGTTTTCTTATGGTACAGCAATCTTCTCTGCAGGCTACGGTAACGGACAATTCAGGATCCGGTACAGTTATGATGCCAAACTCTCACCACCCGATTTGCACATCCCAACGCTTGGGGCGCATGAATTATCAATGGTGGTTATATTTGAAAACCTTAACAAATCGACGAAACACAGGGCAATAAAATGTCCTAAAATTTAGTTAGTTTTGTTAGACGTTTTTTAGAAAATTTATTTTTTTGTGAAGTTTAAAATTGAAAAACAAGAAGCCATGAAAATGATGATGAGACTGTTCCCTGTATTGCTGATTGCACTGATGCTTTGGGGATGTGGAGGAAAGGATGTGACCTCATCAGGCAATGTCTCAACTACCACTGGATGGGAATACAATGACCCGGACAATGGAGGATTCGAGGTAATTACTGCCGCGGAACAAGAGACTGGCCCTGGCCTGACTCTCATTGAAGGAGGAACCTTCACCATGGGAAAAACCCAGGATGACGTGCTGTTTGAATGGAACAATATGCCCCGCAGGGTAACTATTAGTTCCTTTTACATGGATATCACTGAAGTTCGCAATGTGGATTACAGGGAGTATATCAACTGGTTGGGTCGTGTTTTTGGGATGAACAATCCCCAGGTAGTGAGAGCTGCCCTGCCCGACACACTGGTATGGCGCGATCCCATGGCTTTTAATGAGCCCTATGTGGAATACTACTACCGCCATCCCTCCTTTAATGAGTATCCTGTTGTGGGTGTAAACTGGCTCCAGGCTCAGGACTACTGCATCTGGAGGACCGACCGGGTCAATGAAATGCTCCTGGTAGATATGGGGCATATTGAGCTATCGACCGACCAGCAGGATGAAAGGAATTTCAATACCGAGGCGTATATTTATGGCTTATACACGCCCAATATCATTAATCCTCAGCCAAGCCTTAATCCCAATGTGGAGTCCAGGCTTATCAATATGGAGGATGGGATCCTGCTGCCCAAGTACAGACTTCCAACAGAGGCAGAGTGGGAATATGCTGCTCTGGGACTGGTTGGAAACACTGTGGATGAACTCCTGTGGGAGCGCAGAACCTTCCCCTGGAACGGACATAACCTCCGAAATGATAATGCTCGGGATATGGGAAAAATGAGAGCGAACTTTGTGAGAGGTAAAGGTGATATGATGGGTATGGCAGGAAGCCTGAATGACGGAGGTTCCATCACCGTACCTGTGAAGTCCTACTGGCCCAACGATTATGGTCTTTACTGTATGGCTGGAAATGTAAATGAGTGGGTTCAGGATGTGTATCGTCCGCTCAGCTCATATGATGTTTCAGATTTCAGGCCATATAGAGGAAATCAGTTTGACCAGATGGCTGTGGATGCCAGTGGATCACCCATGATTGACAGTCTTGGACGCATAGAGCGGGAGCCTGTTAGCGAAGCGGACCTGCAGGGACGTATGAACTACCGTAAATCTGATTACCGGAACTACCGGGATGGAGACAAAGAATCGGTATTTGAGCTGGGCGAAAAAAGCCAGGCAGAATACGAAGGTTCAGGTAGTATGTACATCAATTCAGAATCAGAGAGAATGTCATTGATGAGTGATGAGACCAGGGTTTATAAAGGTGGATCCTGGAGAGACAGGGCCTACTGGATGAGCCCGGGCGAACGCCGCTTCCTGATTGAAACCGAATCCAGAGATGACCTTGGATTCCGGTGTGCCATGATCCGCGTGGGAACACCAACAGGCTTCTAAAGAAAGAAATAGTATAATATTTTATAAGGGACTGTCTCATAAGGGATGGTCCTTTTTTTTATATCTTACGAAAAAGGCCCATCCATGAGGCAACCCGGCATAAAACAACTTTACCAGGAGTTTCTTGAATCTAAAGGAATATGTACCGATACTCGTCGGGATCCTGAAGGAACTCTCTTTTTTGCCCTTCGGGGAGAGCAGTTTGACGGAAACAGGTTTGTGGAGGATGCACTTAAAAAAGGGTGCAGACTGGCGATTACGGAGCGAGAGGATTTAGAGGGAGAGGACAGGGTGGTACTGGTACCTTCCGTTCTTCAGGAGCTGCAGCAGCTGGCCAGTTATCATCGTTTAGAGCGTGCGCCCCGCTTGCTGGCCATCACCGGCAGCAATGGAAAAACAACCACCAAAGAATTACTGGCCTCCGTGCTCTCTACCAGATATAAACTGATCGCTACCAGGGGTAATCTAAACAACCATATTGGTGTGCCTCTAACACTGCTTACTCTGGATAGTGAGGAGCTGGCTGTGATAGAAATGGGAGCCAATCATCCCGGGGAAATCGCCGAACTGGCCAGGATTGCAGCCCCTGATGTTGGGTTGATTACCAATGTGGGTAAGGCCCACCTGGAGGGTTTTGGTTCCCTGCAGGGGGTCCTTGATGCCAAGAGTGAACTCTACGCTTATCTGGCTGCCCACGGGGGGAAGGCCATTATCGATGGCGGAGATCAGGTCCTGATCAGAAAAGCAGATGAAATTGGTGTGGATAGCCTGAAGATCGCTCCCGGGGGTGCATTGCCACTGGCAGTGAGTCTCGTTAGTCAGACCCCCTTTCTTGAAGTGGAACTAGTGATTGGGGTACAGACTCATACTTGCTCAACCAGATTGGTGGGAGCTTACAACCTGCAGAATATCCTGCTGGCAGCAGGCACGGGTTTACATTTTGAAATCCCCGCGGAAGATATTGTGGAGGCGATATCGGGATATCATCCTGAAAATCAAAGATCCCAGATGATAGATGGAGGGCAGAACCAGCTGGTCCTGGACTCCTACAATGCCAATCCCAGCAGTATGCGGGAAGCCATCGCAGGCCTGCTGGAGTATGCTACATCTCCGGTTATGCTTATCCTTGGGGATATGGCGGAACTGGGCGATGCTACCCTGAAGGAACACCAGGAACTGTTGGGATGGATCAGGACTCTGAAGGTGGCCCGGATTTTGCTTGTGGGACCAAATTTTTATAAAGCAGGTGAACCATCTGGCATTCTATCTGTTTTCAGGGGGAAAAGTGAACTGGAAGAAGAGCTCAGAAGTACAAAGCCTGAAGGCTACCATATCCTGCTCAAGGGTAGCCGGGTGATGGAGCTGGAAAGTCTAAAACCATTGTTAATAGAGTAAGCAAGGTAGATTATGGTAAACAAACTTATGGATCCCATTGGAAAGCTGATGGGATTGAGATACAAAAGTCATCCATGGCACGGAGTGGAGATCGGTCCGGATTCACCCGAAGTGGTCATGAGCTTTATTGAAATGGTACCCACCGATACGGTAAAGTATGAGGTAGACAAGGTTACGGGCTACCTGAAAATAGACAGGCCACAGAAGTACTCCAATGCCGTACCTGCATTATATGGATTTATACCGCAAACTTACAGTGGTGAGCGGGTGGCGGAGTTGAGCCGGGAGAAGACTGGAAATGATAAGATTGTGGGCGATTCCGATCCGGTGGACATCTGTGTACTCACCGAAAAACAGATATCTCATGGCGATATTCTTGTGAGGGCCCGTCCCATAGGCGGGTTCCGTATGATCGATAATAATCAGGCCGATGACAAGTTGATCGCAGTAATGAATAACGATGCACTCTATGAGGACTATCGTGAT
>Ga0209345_10003989_pt1 | contig 14639 bp, 11 predicted proteins | sample Cruoilmetagenom7_FD_187294 | JGI IMG/M metagenome (GOLD analysis project Ga0209345, IMG submission 187294) | Oil polluted marine microbial communities from Coal Oil Point, Santa Barbara, California, USA - Sample 7 (SPAdes) (version 2) | ecosystem: Environmental > Aquatic > Marine > Oil seeps ... | reverse complement strand
ACCCGTGCTTTCAAATACAGTACGCCGATACGTTGCTATCCCTCCACATGCATCAACAAAACCCGCTGGTTTGTACCAGCCCATATCACAAAGCTTCATATATACCGAGGTATTGCGGTGCTTTTCCCTTAAACGCCCAAAAACAACAGCAACAGTCTCTTGCTTGTTAAAGGCCTCCATAGCATTAGGCAACCAACTTTTATCCAGCTCACAATCACCGTCAATAAAATGCACAAATTCTAATTCTGCGTTAAGCGCTAATAAATGCTTAACCCCCCCATTTCTCGCACGTGCTGCTGAAAATGGCGAACTCTTATCTAGTTCAACAACATCAACACCGTGCTCCTTGGCAATAGTCACACTATCGTCATTGGAGCCAGAATCAACATAAACCTTTTGGCAACCCCACATATCCATTGATTGAAAACACAAAGGTAATCGCTTTGCTTCATTTCTTCCAATAATAACAATGCCAACTTTTTTAGCTATATTCTTACTCATCACATCCCAGTAAAAACATCTTATTCCTTAATGGGTAATAACTTAATGCCACGAGAAAAAACACTATTTAACAAAAAGTCTGTGAATAAACCTGGCGGATGATTATCTTCTTTACGTTGCACTATGTTCCTTGACTTCCATGTGGCAAACCCTACCAACCAACACATATCAGCCATTACAGCATGCAGGGGGCCAAAATTTTTTAAAAAATAACGCCGCCTTGATTCAAACCAATAAGCTGGCATTCTTCTTTGCATTTTTTTATTACTGATACCGGTACTTTGCCCGACTAAGTGCATCACTCGACTGCTCGGTACATACCAACATTCCCAACCCTTTTTACTCGCCTGTAAACAAAAGTCTGTCTCTTCAAAGTACATAAAATAAGTATCATCTAAAAGCCCCACCTGCTCAAAAACTTCTCGACGAATCATCATACTGGCACCAGAGACCCAATCGGTTTTTACAGGCTCCTTGGGTATTGTTTGCTCACTGACCCAGTGCCTTAATAGTTTAGTTAATAACCCTAAGCTAAAGCCCTTATTCATTTCGCTTTGCCATGTATGGAACTTAAAAGCAGACGGTAACGCCTGGCCATTTTCACCTTCTATCTGGCTACCAGTAATACCAACAGCGGGGTTATTCTGCATAAACTCCACCAGTTGGCTAACAGCACCCTTTCGCACAACTGTATCGGGGTTAAGCAAATAGATATACTCAGGTTTTTGATCAGCCTTTAAAAACTCACGAATCGCCACATTATTGCCGAACGCAAAACCACCATTACGCCCCGATGCTTTAATACTAACCCAATCTGACCAACCTTCTGATACGACAAATTCAGATATTTTCTCGAAAGACCCGTCTTGCGAGTCATTATCCACCACAATAACGTTAACTTCTGCCTTCTCAAGCGAACGTAAGCACTCCAGTGTGAGTGCCATTGTTTTATAGTTTACGATACAAATTCCTACCCACATATTTTTCACCTAATATCTAAAATAGAACATGATAAGCTTGCTCAAGTATAGTCGATAAAATCATAATTTAACCTAAGCAGTAGTCTTCTTTGAAATATAGATAAATGAGCTTGAAATACCAATAAAAACCTCTTATTAATAAGGAGCACCCTCCCAAAACGAGCCGCATGAAAAATCAGTGCTATCGCTGATAATATTGAAAACAACGAATGGTCCAGATTTACTGAACCGACATAAAAACCGTAGAGCCTCCAGCGCTATATGATAGTAGAAATATTGAAGAAACACATGACAAACAAGAAATTCAAAGATGAGTTTAAGATTGAAGCTGTTTAACTAATTACCGAGTGGAATCATTCAGTTCATGAAGTTAAGAATTGACTTAGTTACATCACTAAAAAACTTTTATACGTAGGTCGGTCATTATAGCAACGAAAGCTCACAGCACAATCAAATAACAGACCAGCAAAAAGGAATCAACGACCTAAAAGTTACATGAAAAAGCACAATATTCTTTGCAGCAGAAAATCCAAATGACTCTAAATCAAAATGTTTTTCTGACACGGCTATAAAATGCTTTTGACTTAAATATCAAAAAAAACCCAATAAATGACTAGACTCTCCCTTACAACCTAGCGTCAAGATAATCAAAACTTTTGTGTAATAACGCTATAAAACGTTCTTCGGGGAACTCTTCCAAATTCTCAGATAGGCAAGCAAAACTTGCCAATAAATAGCCTAACGAATTTCTCAAGTCACAATCGAGCACCTTACAGTGCTTTCGTACCTGCTTAGTAAATTCCGCCCGTGACACACCTAAACTCATCGACAAACGAACTAGGTCATACATAGCAAACCCTTTCTCATTAGCCCCAGCCCAATCTATTATTACTAACTTACGAAACCCATTAGCTTTAGTCACCGGTTGATTGCTGATCAAAAAGTTATCACACCATAAATCATTGTGCGCTATAACAAAAAAAGGCTGCCAATCCTTTTTTTCCAACTTTTCTAATTGCCAATTAATTTCCTGCTTAACTCTCTCACTAATGTTCTTTCCTTTTAACCTCTTCAGTGGCTTAATAAAACTCTCAAGCACCTCTCTCTTATCTAAACTTTTCCTAGATTTTACCGTCATTCCTAGAAGCCAACCTAAAAGGGCAGGCTTAAGGTAAATAAGCTGAATCTTACGCAAAAACCGGTTAGTCTTTAATGGTTCACAATATGGCCATACTACATACTCCACACCTTTGCTCTCCCCATAAATAATTGGGTCAAGTATTACTGAACCTAGCTTCTCCCCAAGCTTTACTTTAATACTATGTGACGTTGTAAAATTCCTCGTAGGCAAGGAGCCATACTTAGTAAATGAACTTAAAACAAATGCAACCCTCTTATTCTTTTTGCTATAGACAACCAATTTAGTTGTATCGTCAAGAACGCCCTTACCTTGCTCTAAAATATTCGCAGAACCAAAACCACCCTTAATAATTAAAGCCTTTTCCAAAGGCCCTTTAATAATACTTAAAAGCAAATCTTTAGGTACTGCAATATTCATAAAAGCCCCTCAATCCAACTTGATCGCTTAAGGTGCATATTGTCTATAGTTGACTCATTAAGAAGCCTTCGTAACACCCTCATACTATCTAACAATTGCTTTTTATCAGTGAAACTATATATTACTCTAGCTAAATCCTCATGCGACCCTTTAGCAAATAATACATCTTCACCCAATCCTGTACTTTTATACTGTTCAGTTTTAGGGCAAAGTGGAACAACTCCTTGGCTAATTGCATCAAAAATCAACCTAGGCTGCTCATCACTTAAGTTTGTCAGTAACATTAGTTCATATTGACGAATCTCGTTATAAAAAACATCTCCATATTCAACATAGCCACAAAACTTGACCTGCTCCTCAAGCTTTAGGTTCGCAACCTGCTTTTTCAGGTTATCTAACTCTGCTCCAACTCCATATATTGCAAGTGTCGCAATTACATTAAATTTTTCTTTTAAAATAAATATTGACTCTATCGCAATGTGAACGCCTTTCATCTTTTCGAGTCGGGCACAAACACATAACTTCGGGACTAATATCGAGGGCAATTTTGAAATCCTTTCGAACACATTTTTTCCTTCTAGAATATCATTCACTTCTATCCAACTTGCTAAGCCGATATGTATGTTTGAATTATTAATATCTAACTCCGTTCTAAGCTTACTTCCAACCAATAAAACCCCATCAGAATAATAGCTCATAAACTTCTGAGTATAAAATATAGATTTCGCAACAAACTTAGCTTTCAGTCGCTTCAGTAAACTTTTACTAGATGCATTAAGTAAAGTTAGCTTTACTCTATTAGAGCTTATACTAAAAATCACTTTCTTATTATTTTTTGCACATACCAAGGCATATATATCATATATGCCTTGCCAAAAAGGCTTCCCTCCTGCCACCTGAATTACATCATATTTTTCTATTATCCGATTCAGTCGCTTATAAGAACCTGCCCCGCCTATTACATGCACAGTGATATCAGATGGTATCTCACCAATCCCTCCCTTAATTAAGGAGGTTTTTGGGCAAACCAGCCCTAGTTTCTTCACATATCTTGCATTAATAGCAAGGTCTTTACACCATAAATCTAAAGCATAAAATTTACCATCAATCAACTTCACAGGAATAGCACTAATAATTAATAGTGAATAAGTTTTATTTTTTATGAAAATCACCCTTAAGTCGTTAATAAAATTCATGAAGCATTGTCTGAGTACTTGGTAACGCATACTCAAACGGTTTTTTATTTCTGCTATTTCTAATTGACTCTTTTAAGCCCTACCTGCTGCTATTTCAGAAGTACTCTTAAGAGCGTCTCCCGTTATTTCAATAAGCCCAACTTCTGCTTAACATGCTTTTTAAACCTGCCTTTCACTTCATTAACACCACGAACAAAACGCTCATGCGGCATTAACACCTTACCCTTAAACCATTCTTCTGGCCGTGCTCTAAAAACTGTGGAGTGTTGCTTACCCGTCCAACTAACAGGTGCTTCTTTCGTATAATAATAAGTGGCAAATGATTTACGCATAACATCTGATGGACAGGTTAATGGCGTTACTCCATGAAAACTAATTTCACTGGTTATAAAACCACAAGCTCTATTAAATTTTGGTGCAAAATAACCTACTCGTTTTTTTACATCCTTATCCCAAACATCTAAATACCCTCCATATTCTTCCTTCCAGTCTTTATTAAAATAGATAAGAATATTCAACCGACGATGATATTTTTTTTCAGCTACATAATTAAAGTCAACATGCACATCAAGGTGGCCACCTGAGTTTGTTTCATGGATCCCACCACCCACCAACTCATTATCAGCCAGTAAATTCGGGATACCCGTTAATTCAGACCACAGGTCAACATATTCATTTGACGCCAACAAATCACTCAGCTTTTTTATAGCGGGTGGAAATTTAGTTGAGTCTGTCACTTGCACTTTTCTTTTTTCATTAACCGCTGAGAACTCTTTACCTAGTTCCTGAGCTTGATTAAAACTAGGAAATGCTTGATAAACCTCCTCCGCAAAATCGGCAACCAAGAAATTATCAATACAGAAATGGGGGAATGCTTCTGCCGAAAATAGGCTTTTTTTAAATTCAACTTTATCGATAGGGTTTATTAACTCAATCATATTTATCCTTTAATATAATATTAACGCAAAAGAATTTCTTTGTAATAAGCGACTGTCTGCTTGGCCACTACATTTGGTGAAAATCTTTTCACACTATCCTCTATTGCATTTGCCGACAATTCATTCATTTTTTCTGGATCGTCTAAGAGTCTGAGTACATTTTCGGCAAGGCTTTCTGCTGATTCTGGCTCAGCAAGCAAACCATTAAACCCGTCCGTCACCAACTCTCTTATCGCCCCAACAGCATAAGCAACAACAGGGCTTCCAGCCGAAAGCGCCTCAACCATTGAAATAGAAAACGTTTCATAGCGTGACGGTATAACTGTAATCGTAGTATTACGTCTCAACTTTGCAATTTTTTCTGTATCACAATGCCCTAAAAAATGAACGCGTCGTTTAATTGAGTTTTCTGCCATAAACTTCTCCACATAACTAGAAAAGTCATATTCAACATAATCAATAACTACTCCACGATCTGGGCCAACAAACAACAACTCTATATCCTTATTTTTACTCGCTATGATCTGAAATGCATTTAATACTAGATCACCCCCTTTATGTAAATCAAAGCGCCCTACAACCAAAATAGCAGCCCTAGCTCCACAATTGTACTGCCACTGCTTTTCCTTTGGAACGGGAAGCACAGGGTTTGGTATTACTTTTGCTTCAAACAAGGATAAGTCATAGTATTCACGAACTTTATTCAACACATCCAAGCTAGGGGCTGTAACACCTTGCGAGGCCAAAATCCCCTCACCTTCTATTTTCACCCTCCAACGGTAATCTGCTGCATTATCTAGTTGCATAATAGGACCATGTATAAACCAAGGGCCATGCAAACGCGTAACGACAGGGGTAGAAAGTTTTTCAACTAATGACAAAGCGAGCCCAAGAGACTCCTCGACCTCAATAATGTCTGGCTTAATAGCCAACAAATCTAAGCCTTTGTTAACTTTTTGCACGGCATTCAAAAGTGACCTTTGAGCTGTATATCGATGTGCGCACGATAAAGATGTTCGGGAAGCCAACTTATCCAAGCATGATTCCACTAACGTCCTATGAAGTGAAATAGCTGATAAATCAACAATGTGGCCAGCCATAGTATTGCCACGAACATGATTTGCCAGAATATAGGCCTGAGTATTCCGGTCAAAACCTGCAATAAGATTCTCTAGATAAGCCACAATTCCATTTGGAAAATGGCTCAGTGGCCAACCAGGTGAAAGATAAGCAACCGAAAGTGGTACTTTACACGTCATACCACTTTTCCTTTATTCGCATTATCTTGAAATACCTTGCCTTTAAGTAAGCGTTCACTTTGCCCTAATAAAGCACCCGCCAATAAAAATTGAATAGACCCCATATTGGTATTTGGTACCGAATCAATAAGACTAATAACTAAAATGATCGCCAAGGTGGCAAAATAATATTGTTGGTTTTTCTCCTTAATATAGCGTATCGCCTTGTTCGCATAAAAAAGCGGTGTAATTAAAAGAGAATAATACATAAAAAACCCGATAAAACCATGTGTCCCTAACTCCAAAATCCATTTCCCATCCGTGACAGATGTATCTTTACCAAATTCACTATACACGCGATTTCTACCCCAGTCGCCCCAACCAAAAAATGGCCGTTCCATTGCCCGGCTCAATAAAGCATCTTCATTTTGAAACCTAAATTCAAGAGATTGGGCACGCTCTGGGCTGAGTATTTCAATAAAGTTAATCAACTCGGTTACTGGAAACAAACCCAATATATTATTCAGCGGGTATACCATAATGGTTAATGATAATAGGAGCACCCACTTCACTTGACGTTTCGGCGAAAAATTATAAATTAGAGTCAAGGCAAAACCTGCATACAACAAGGCCGATACTGTTTTGCATAAAAGCAAAACAACCAACATATAACATACTACCGCCGTTGGCGATAACACGCTGCAACGTACTTTATTTTTATGCAAAACCGCTGCAGCCATTACACAGGTAGAAAACCAAAAAGCTAATGGCAAACCATGTCCTATAAAAACACTTGGTCTAAACCCCCCCGCCCTAACTTGCTGTATAAAAGACGTTGGAAAAAACCCATATATCCAATAATGCAATTGTGGGCTCATCCTAACCTCAAACAGCATAAGAATAGAGTAGAACAATGCCGTTAGTGTTAAAAATTTAAAAACCATCTTATTATCGGATATGTCTTTAAAGAAATAGCGACCCAATAAAAAAGGTACTAAAAATAGCAGCGTTTTAAGCACCGATGTTAATGCATCATAATGTGACAGCCCTGGCAACAACATACCACCCGACAAAACAGCCACCCCATTTAGCTCAGCCGTCATAAACACCCCAAAACAATAAAGTAACACTAACGTAGTAGTCACTCCCGATTCAAAAAAACGAAAACGTTTACCTAATAAAAACAAGCTAGACAACAAGGCTAACGAAGTCAAAGATGACCTATTTAAGGGGGGAAGTAATGGCGGGTCAATTACCATTGTTGGTAGCAGTAATGCCGAGAGTACAACTGAGTATAGAATAGCTTGCTTAACGGGGTATTTTTTTAGCAACAAAAAAACAGCTAGAGGCCAAGCCAAAAGCACCCCATAGGCCAGTATATTAGGCATGGATAGCTCTATAAATAACCAACATTTTAACGCGCACGCATTGCACAAATAATAAAACGCCAAGAACCTAAAGAAAAAGGGCGCGTCAAAAAAACCTTCAAGGCATACTTTCGCGCCGTCCTTATATTCCCAGCATCCAACGCCCACCAGCCCCACATAAGCTTACGATCAAATTCAGATATTTCCTTAAAGTGATGAAAAGCAATATGTTGAGAGGTAAGCCCACGCCTTTCTACCGCCTCTAACAATAACTGATGTATTTGCTGCTGTTGTTTTAATTGTGCTGTATGGCCTATTTTAGTTAAATGCTCCCTATATTTAAGAAGAGGCTCCCTTAGGTTTTGAATTTCACCTACTTCGGAAATTCTTAGAAATAAGTCCAAGTCTTCTACTTGTGGATAGATATCTCTGTACCCACCTAATAAGTCCACAACACTTTTACGAACCATAATGGAGGGATGGTAAATTAACTGCCCCTTCCCTGCTAACAAGCCCGCATCCAGCTCTTCAGATGAATAATAATCCCCCATTTCACACAGTTCATCACCATCTTCATCAATGATTTTGACTCTTGATCCCAGTAACACACAGTTTGAATTTTTCGATAAATAGTCAACCTGTTTCTCAAACCGCTCCGGCATAGATATATCATCTGCATCCATGCGTGCGATAAGAGGGGCTTTTGCCAGCGCTAAGCCCTCATTCAAGGTTGCAACCAAGCCTTTGTTTTCCCGGCTAATTAAACGAATCCGATCATCTTTCTCGGCATAGTCTTCCAGTAGCGCTAAGCTGCCATCCGTTGAACCATCATTAATAATAATAAATTCAAAATCAGAAAACGTTTGATTTAAAATACTATCGACTGCTTCTTTAATGTATTTTTCGGCATTGTAGACAGGCATAAGAACCGATATTTTCATTGTTTTACACACACCTTAGTTACCTCCCACGTATGGCACAATAAAGAAAACGGCACACACCCATACTAAAGGGGTAGAAAAAAAACAGTTTCTTTGCATAGCGTCTCGCGATGGCCACTTCACCTTTACCTAGTGCATTCCAACCAAACAATAATATATCTTCGTGCTTATCCCTTCTAGAAACATTTTTTAAATAATGTTCGAAACTTCCATCTAACACCAACCCCCTATCTAGCCACGCGCGTTTAAGTCGTTCCATGCAGTTATCAACTAGTTTCTCATCTCCTCTACTGGTAATAGAATTGGGATGCCGCCTATATTTCAACAATACATCTGGTAAGTTTATTAGCTTTCCATGTAACGCCATCCTTAAAAAAAGGTCTGCATCTTCTCCCAAAACATAAGATAAATTATACCCACCCACTTTTTGAGCAAGTGATTTTCTATACATGGAAGCACCTTGAGTGAAAGAGTTGCCTTTATCTTGCAATAAATCCCTTTCAATAAACTCATGCTCAAGGGGCAAGGAAGACACGTGCATAGATACACCATACATACAAATTTTTTCATATTGCCCACTTACTGCGACTACTTCTGGATGCTTTTGCAAATAGTCATAGCAAACCCGTAACCTATCAGGCATAGCAACATCATCTGAATCCATCATTACAATATAATCAGAAACGGCTAATTCTAACCCTTTATTTCTACTATAGGAACGACCTTTATTTTTTTGCTCAACGAGCCTTATTCTTGGATCTTTCTTTTCCCATAACTTTATTATGATTAAAGAATCATCCGTTGACCCATCATTAATAATAATCAACTCAAACTCTGGGAATGTTTGTTTTAAAATACTGTTTATCGCTTCATCTAAATAGGCTGCCGTATTAAAAACAGGCATCACCACTGAAACTAACGGGGTTACTTCACACATTCGTAGTTTCACCTTCTTTCATACGACCTTTCCAGTTATACCCACATTCTTTCATTAGCTTGCGAGTATATCGCCAGACGACTAGTTTTTGAAATAATGACAAATCTTTTTTCCATGAGTCTGACATCCCCTTTCTAAAAAAACCCTCAGGCTCTTTTAATATATTGCCTTCGCGATCATTAAAGCCTGTTCCTTTCAATTGTTTAAGTTTCTGCATACTTTGCATGCTTACAATTTCTTCGAGCAAGTTTGGATCACAGTCGACACCTATGAAATCATATATCTTTGATAACTCAACACTTGTATCAGCTAATAAATCCTCATAACATATCTCAAGGTACTTCCTACTTGGCATCGCTGCCCCTGAGTTTCTGGCTGCTATTACAGATCGCCACCATATTATAGCTGCACTTTTTGCCTTACTTGGTGCCCATGAACTCCCCCAGCTTTTTTCAGCAGCAATCATAGACGAAACTACCGAACGACTGTCTCTTATAATATGTATGAACTTAGCATTTGGTAAAAACTTCAAAATTAAGTTCATATGGAAAGCATGAGAGGGTGTCTTTTCACTCAAAAAATGCGCCTGAGGTTTCAATCTTAACATTGGTATAAAGGTACGCATCCAAATACCTCGTATTTCCTCAAAAAACTCAAACTCATTCCAATAAACAGGTAAACCAAGTTTTCTTACTGCATTACTATTACCCTCCACAGCTGCCAAGCATGATGAAAAACAAAGAAAGAATTCAGATTCCTGCCCCCCAGCAACTTCAGGATGCTCTAACAATAGTCGTTGTAACCAAGTTGTTCCACTCCGGCCCGAACCAACAATAAATACGGGGGCCATCAAAATTTTCTTTTGTTCGTCCGTTAAACCTTCAATCGAGTTTTGGTTAAAGTTAGTTTCCATATTAATACTTAATTCCTTCCGATATTTTTTTGAATGACTCACTACTATGCATCAACTCTGTATATGATCCCTTATCAATAATTTTCGCCTTTTCTAATAAAATTATCTGATCACAGGCTTTAATCGTTGAAATACGATGCGCAATCATAATAATAGTTTTTTTATGGGCTAGGTTATAAACCGCTTCCATTACCGCTTGTTCGGTTGGGGTATCAAGTGCACTGGTGGCTTCATCTAACACTAATACACTGGGGTTATGATACAGAGCGCGCGCAATACCTATACGCTGGCGTTGCCCTCCACTTAACCGAATACCTCGTTCGCCAACGATAGTTTCATAGCCTTGCTCTAACTCATTAGCAATAAAGCTATGCAGGTTAGCCATTTTGGCGGCATTTTCAACGGCCTTCTGATCAATATCGTCACTTGGGATACCAAAGGCGATGTTTTCACTCACAGTTGAATCGGCTAAAAAAATAACCTGCGGTACGTAACCTATATTGTTTTGCCAGGCTCTTAGGTTCGCGTCTGTCAATACCTCTCCATCGATTGATATATCGCCTTGTTGAGGTTGTAATAACCCGAGCAAAATATCGACTAAAGTTGATTTACCTGAACCACTGGTGCCGACGATGCCAATACTGGTATTGGCCTTAATATCTAACGATAAGTGGCTGACTGCGTTTTTGGTCGCACCCGGATAATGAAAGCATATATCCTTAAGTACCAAGTCTTTATTCAAAGGTAGGGCTTGCTCGCTCGCTAGCTCATCGTATGTGTCATTAAAAGGCAAATTACCTGTACCCCTTATATCGTTATAGAACAAATCAACAGCTGCTATGTCATGTTTTAAGGTTGCAGTGCTAAAGAATATGCCTTGTAAAGCAGGCATTAAGCGGTACCCTGCCAAGGCATAAAGTGAAATCATCGGTAATACATTTTGCGCATCATCCCTTACTGCCACTAGATACATAGCCATACTAAGAATACCGCCAAAGGCAATGGTTTCTAATAAATATTTTGGTAAATCAACGGCGGCACGATTAAACACTTGGTGCTTGATAATCTCTTCTGACACTTGGCGAAACTGTTTTAGATAATATTGCTCCCTTCCTAAGACCTTTAATTCTTTAATACCACCTAAAGATTCATTAATATAGCGCATTCTGTCAGAGAATAACTGAGTAATAATAATGCCTATTCGACTTAACTTTAGTCGTATTGACCAGTAAATAAGCGTATAAGAAAACCCAAGCACCGACCCCACTATAAAAGCAACCATTGGGTCAATTAATATCAAAAAAGTTAATATGCATAGTGCTGTAAAGCCTTTAGAAACGACATTAATTGCACTCATAATGCCACCATTCACTACACGATTCGTTTCTGTTGTTAAGTTTTTCAATAATTCAGCGCTATTACGATTCAGGTGAAATAAGTAATTTTCGCTTAAGTAACGCTGTAATAATCGTAGCGCTAGGGTATTGTTTGCTGTAACGACAAAGCGCATGGTGACCCACGTGCTAAAAGTGAGGAATACGTTTGTTAGAATTAATATCAGCAGAACAAAAACGCCCAGTACCACAATAAAATGTCGATTATTCTCAATCTCAAAATGTGCTTTAATTTCGCGCAAATATATATTTGTTTCCACAATACTAGGATCAGCTGCTACAGAAATAAAGGGGAAAATGGATGCTATACCAATCACCTGAACTAAAGCGGTTATTATTATAAGTAACGCTAATAATAATAACCGCCTTTTTTCTTGCTTAGAAAACTCTAAATATAGCTTTTTTAAACTTTCATACATAAGGGGAATCTTTTTTACTTAACTGCATTACGGCCATTATTGAACCCGATTTTAATTTCCTTGTTAGGTGATACGATTACCGGCCCAAGCACAACAGGTTAGTTAAATAAATCTGCACACCGATATTAACAGTCTTGTGACGGTAGTTAATTTGCTATAAAAAAGGATTACAATATGCATAACACCTTTATCTGTATAAAAGCATACTGCACTCGTAATCCTTTTCTATCTATTCGTTATTACTAACTAAAAATAATTCAAATATCGAGATAAATTAGTTTTTATTATATCGCCATCTAAACTTAAAGTTTGCTCTGAAGTTCAATTAAATCAATTAAGCGGTCATTACCTACCAAAAAGTAAACAACGCCCCCGAGCATAAACTTGGCAAGCTGTAGAGTCTGAACCAGCAGTGCTGGAAAAAATTCCGCCGGATTTATAGGTTGTGTTTTTTATAGCATTCTTATTAACTGGCTTTACTTCGTCAACTGCCTCTAGTTCTTCTGCATTAGGCTTTACTGCCTCCTCAACCCTATCAAACAAAGGCTCTTCATATACACTCTCTTCAGATAAATCCTCTACTAATAAGGGCTCATCAACCGGTGAGAAAAAAGAGAGGTCTCCAGATTGTATTTCTTCGCCGCTATTTTCATCTACAAACTTCATTTCTGAGTGTGTCAGACATTGGTTCGTTGACGTTTCTATAGCCTTATTAGCCCCTGATTTTTTAATACAAATGCCCGTTGAACCTTCTATTTGGCTCACTTTGTTATTAACCACTTCAAATGGGTGTTCGCCCTCTACTCTAATGCCTGCTGATTGCAATCCACCTAAGACGACCTCATTATTAGCAATCAATACATTTTTAGATTTGACTGAATCTTCCGCTCTATTAGGCACTCTAATCGCCTCATACAACAAACCGGCGGGGTCTAAAACAGTGTTCCCCTCAATCTGCACATTGACACACGAAGAACAACCAATGGCCTGACCACCTACATTCATAACCGTGTTGTTTCTAATAACCAAATCAGTGAATACTTCTTCACTATTATAACCTGTATCAATAGCGATGCCCCAACAACCCGAAGTTGCTGCACCTTCATCTTCTTTAATTAGATTTTTTTCTATTAAGAGGTTACTCAACTTCCCGTGACCAACAAGCGAAACACCCTGGCACTTGCCGTTAATAAATGCTGACTTGTATAGAGTGTTACCTCTAATGGTCAAGTTTGTTGTTTTACCGCTAATATAAATATTGTGGTTAAAAACAGCCTTGCCAAACCCGTTATTTGTAAAATGATTATTCTCTATTAAACAGTTTTTGCAAGCACCCAACCAACCTTGCCCGGGGTTATCAATAATCGTTGAGTTAATGAGCTTTAAGTTATCATTAATCCTATTAATATTAGGGTCCGTTGTTAAGCCCGCACCGCTTGAATACACGCCGATATCAAATCCTTGTATGTGCAAATTATCCAGTGTGACATCATCTACATCGTTGGTAAGATGAACACCGAATAACGTTGTTTCATCAGACATTAAGATAAGATCTTTAACAAAATAGCCTCCGTCCACATCTGGTGAGCCGCCCTCAAAAAAGTTGATGGCAGCCGTTGCATTAGTGATCAACAATATCGGTCTATTATCAAGACCTTCTGCGATTTCGCCGTATGCCCCAATTGTACAAACAGCTGACGCACTACAGTTTTGGTTAAATAACGATTTTTTAACCTCTGATACAAACTCACCACCACGGCAAAATAAAACACTCTCTCCACCTAACAACTGGTTAAATTGACTTAGCCCTTTTTCATAAGTTCTAAATGGGGTGGCTTCTGATTTCCCATCGTTATTATCATCCCCTGTGTCACACACATAATAGCTTCTACCACCAGCAGCAGATGGTTTACTCTTCAACTCTGTATTAATTTGCTTAATAATATCTTGATTATCGCCCAGGCTAAAAATTTTTATACTGTTTTGCTCAGGGGTGATATTACTAATGATTTTGCTGGGTTTAGTATCGGTGCAACCAAGTATTAATACACCTACACACATAGATACGACTAGCATTTTTTTCATTCTAAATGTTTTCATATTTGATACTCCGGTCATCTTCATTTGGTATTTCATACTTTTATTCAAACAAGGGGCAGGTTCATATTACACCCCATACTGGTATGTTGTTATTTATTAAATATGAGCAAAGAATAGAAGAACTTTAAATTTAGAGCGTATACTGGATCACACTTTA
>Ga0209345_10003988_pt1 | contig 14644 bp, 13 predicted proteins | sample Cruoilmetagenom7_FD_187294 | JGI IMG/M metagenome (GOLD analysis project Ga0209345, IMG submission 187294) | Oil polluted marine microbial communities from Coal Oil Point, Santa Barbara, California, USA - Sample 7 (SPAdes) (version 2) | ecosystem: Environmental > Aquatic > Marine > Oil seeps ... | reverse complement strand
GATGTGAAAACTGTTGAAAGCTCGCAATTAATTAGGTTTATTAATAAAAACGAATTAGAAGAAAACGAAGAAAAGAGAAAAGCATTTATTTCTGAAAAACTGAAGGGTTTATCATTAAATTTTAATATAGAAGTTACTAAAGATGCTGTTGTTGAAATGGTTTTAGATAAAACAACAGGTAGTTATTTACAAGGTAGTGGAACAGGTAATTTACAATTAGAATTAGATACCAAAGATAAATTTGATATGTATGGCGATTTTGTGGTTGATAATGGTATTTACAATTTTAAATACGGAGGCTTTATCAATAAACCATTTACAGTAAAAAAAGGAGGAAGTATTTCTTGGAGTGGAGATCCTTACACCGCACAAATTAATATTGATGCGGTTCATAGAGTTTCTGCAAATCCAAAATCGTTATTAGAAAATATAACTTCAAACAGAAAAATCCCCATAGATTTAATTACACGTTTTTCAGGTGAACTTTTTAATTCTCAAAGAGATTTTGATATTGAAATTCCAAACTCAAGTTCAACAGTAGCATCAGAGCTTGCATTTAAGTTAAATGATAACGATAAAACAAGTAAAACTAGGCATTTTGTATCGTTGTTAGCTTCAGGTGCATTTTATAATGAAAGTGATTTAAGTGTAAATACCAATGGTTTAGTTTATGGTACAGCATCTGATTTAATTTCAAATGCTTTCGATAATATTTTTAATAAAGGAAATAATCGCTTCAAATTTAAGCCAGTTTATACCGTTGGAGAGAAAAATAAAGTAGATAATTTAAATATTGACGATCAACTTGCAATAGCACTAGATTATCAGGTAAATGATAGAGTAATAATTAACGGTAAAGTAGGTGTTCCAATTAGTTCAAAAGAACAATCGAGTGTTATTGGCGAAGTAAATGTGGAGTTTTTAATGAACGAAGAAGGAACATTGCGATCATCTGTTTTTAATCGTCAAAACGAAATTCAATATACTGAAGAAGAGGAAGGATACACACAAGGTGCTGGTTTAAGTTATCAAATAGATTTTGATAATGGTAAAGAATTGTTAGAAAAAATTGGGCTAAGAAAGAAGATAGTTAAAGATACAATTAATACATTAGCACCAACTGATACAGTTAAAATAAACAATAAATTAATTCAATTCAAAAATAAAAAACTAAATAAAAATGAATAAACCAACTTTAGTAGTTTTAGCAGCAGGAATAGGTAGCCGTTACGGTGGATTAAAGCAATTAGATACATTTACAAAACAAGGAGATACAATTTTAGATTTTTCAATTTTTGACGCAATACAAGCAGGATTTGGAAAAGTAGTATTTATTATTAGAAAAAGTATTGAAGAAGATTTTAAAGCTTTTTTCAATCAAAAGTTAGAAGGTAAAATTGAAGTAGAATATGTTTTTCAGGAATTAGAAAATATTCCTGATAGATTTAAAGATAATAATAGAGAAAAACCTTGGGGAACAGGTCACGCACTATTAATGGCTAAAGATGTTGTAAAAGAAAACTTTGCAGTTATTAATGCTGATGATTTTTATGGAAAAGAAGCTTTTGAAGTTATGGCAAATTCATTAAATGAAATTGATAAAAATTCAACAGATTTTAATATGATTGGCTATGTTTTAAAAAATACAATTTCTGAATTTGGTTCTGTATCAAGAGGTGAATGTAAAGTAAATGAAAAAGGTTATTTAACAGGATTAACTGAGCGTACTCATATTGAAAAAGTTGAGGGAGTTTTAAAGTTTAAAAATGATAATGAACAATTAATTCCAATTTCAGAAGAAACAATTGTTTCAATGAATTTTTTCGGATTTACACCTAAATATTTTGAAGTTTCTTCATCGTTATTTGAAGAATTTCTAGAAGAAAATTATAAAGAACCAAAAGCTGAGTTTTTTATTCCGTTAGCAATAAACCACGTAATTGTAAATAATATTGCAACTATGGAAGTATTAAAATCTAACGCACGTTGGTTTGGAGTAACTTACAAACAAGATAAAGAGTATGTTACTTCTGAAATTCAAAAATTAAAAGATACAAACGTTTATCCAGTAAATTTGTGGTAAAAGACAAATAGTATAAAATTTAAAGCTAATTTTGTAGCACGTTTTATGGGAAAAAAAATAAAAAGAATTGGTGTAATGACCTCGGGTGGTGATGCACCAGGAATGAATGCTGCTATTAGAGCAGTTGTGAGAGCTTGTACATATTACAATATAGATTGCCTAGGTGTTTATAGAGGTTACCAAGGTTTAATTGATGGCGATTTTGAAAAATTAACATCACGTCATGTAAGTAATATTATAAACCGTGGAGGAACAATTTTAAAATCTGCCCGTTCTACCGAGTTTAGAACTGCAGAAGGTAGAGCAAAAGCACATAAAAATCTTAAAAGTGCTGAAATTGATGCACTAGTTTTAATTGGTGGAGATGGTACTTTTACTGGAGGAATGATTTTTAATAAAGAACATAATTTTCCTTGTATAGGTATTCCGGGTACTATTGATAATGATATTTTTGGAACGAATTTTACCATTGGTTATGATACAGCTTTAAACACCGTTGTTGATGTAATTGACAAAATTAGAGATACAGCAAGTTCACATAACAGGTTATTTTTTGTTGAAGTTATGGGGCGTGATGCAGGTTTTATTGCTTTAAATGCAGGGGTTGGTGCAGGAGCTGAAGAAATTTTAATTCCTGAAGAAGATTTAGGTTTAGACCGTTTATTAGAATCTTTAAAAAGAAGTAAAAGATCAGGAAAATCATCAAGTATTGTAGTTGTAACTGAAGGTGATAAAATTGGAAAAAGTGTATTTGAATTGGCTGATTATGTTGAAGAAAACTTACCACAATACGAAGTAAGAGTTTCAGTATTAGGACATATGCAGCGTGGAGGTTCACCAAGTTGTTTTGATCGTGTTTTAGCAACAAGATTAGGAGTAAAAGCGGTTGAGTTATTACTAGATGGCCAAACAAATTTAATGGTAGGTTTAGTAAATAACAAAGTTGAAACTACTGATTTGGAAAATGCAGTTAAAGAACACCACTTAATTAATAAAGAATTATTGCGCGTAAGTGATATTATGTCTATTTAACATATAAATTATTTCTAATCAAAAATACATGATTAAAATAGGGATAAACGGTTTTGGAAGAATTGGCCGTATAGCTTTTAGATCAATAATTGCAAGAGAAAAAGTTGAAGTTGTTGCTATTAACGATTTGCTTGAGGCAAATCATTTAGCATATTTATTAAAATACGATTCTGTACACGGTAAATTTAATGGAACTATTGAAGTAAAAGATAAAAGCTTAATAGTTAATGGAAAAACCATTCGTATTACTTCAGAAAAAAATCCTGAAAATATAAAATGGAACGAATTAGATGTTGATTTTGTTATAGAGTCAACAGGTTTTTTTACCAATAAAAATCAAGCAGCACTTCATTTAAAAGGAGGTGCAAAAAAGGTAGTAATTTCAGCACCTTCAAATGATGCAAAAATGTTTGTAATGGGTGTAAATAACACATTGCTTTCTAAAAATGATTTGGTTTTTTCTAACGCATCGTGTACAACTAATTGTTTAGCGCCAATATTAAAGGTTTTAAATGAAAACTTTGATATTATTGAGGGTTTAGTGACAACAGTACATTCTACAACAGGAAGTCAAAACACTGTTGATGGCCCAGAAAAGCAATGGAGAAGAGGAAGATCAGCTTTAAATAATATGATCCCTACCACAACAAGTGCAGGGCAAGCAATTACTAAAATTATGCCTGAATTGGAAGGTAAAATACTAGCAATGGCTGTAAGAGTTCCAATTGTTGATGTTTCATTGGTAGATTTAACTGTTCGATTAAAAAAATCAACATCATACGCTGAAATAAAAAAGGTAATGAAAATTGCTTCAGAAAATGAATTAAATGGGGTTTTAGGATATACTGAAGACGAAGTTGTTTCGCAAGATTTTGTATCTGAATCAAGAACTTCTGTTTTTGATGCAAATGCGGGCTTAGCATTAAATGAAAATTTTTATAAAATTATTTCTTGGTATGATAATGAGTTTGGTTATGCCACTAAAATTGTAGATTTGATAGAATATTCGGCTTCACTTAAATAATTATAATTATGGAAATAGCAATTATTGCTCACGATGGTAAAAAAGCAGAAATGATTCAGTTTTTAATGGATTTTAAAGCGTTAATTTTAGCAAAGGATATTACATTAATTTCTACTGGAACAACAGGTAAAAATGCTGAAAAATCAGGATTTAATGTGAAGAAATTTTTATCAGGACCCTATGGTGGTGATGCTCAAATTGCTGCACGAGTTGCTGAAGGGAAAACAAATATGGTTTTCTTTTTTAGAGATCCATTAGATAAGCATCCACATGAACCAGATATTGCTATGTTAATGCGTTTGTGCGATGTTCATGATGTACCTTTGGCTACAAATCCGGCTACTGCAGAACTTTTAATAAAATCGGTTTAAGTTTAATACTTAATCGCAATCATAGAAATTTCAACATTCACAAATAAGGGTAAATTTCCAACTTCAACAGTTTCACGCGCTGGAGCAGTTTCAGCATTAAAATAGCTTCCGTAAACGTTGTTTATTTTTGCAAAATCGTTCATGTTTTTAACAAATATGGATGCTTTTACAACATTTTCAAATGTCATACCTGCTTCTGTTAAAACAGCTTTCATATTTTCCAATACTTGAGTTGTTTCATTTTCAATAGAATCATTTACTAATTTTCCTGTTGTAGGATTTAATGCAATTTGACCAGATGTGTATAATGTATTTCCTGCTAAAACAGCTTGGTTGTATGGGCCAATAGGTGCAGGAGCATTTTTAGTGTTAATTATTTTTTTCATATTATAAAATTTAGTTTAACCTTAACTTTTCTGAACTTAAAATAATCGCCTGTCAGGTACTTGCCTTTTATCGTATTTTAAATCACTTAGCATTGATGATTTAACACCAATAAAGAAATAATAAGTTTGTCGGGTTCCAAACGGTACCCAGTTAAAATTCAATTTCCAACTATCTAAATCACGAGAAAAACGTAATTGTGTGTAACTAAATCCTTTACTTTTAATATCATAACCTGAAGAGACGCCAACTTTCCATTTAGGAGTTAATTCAATATCACCTGAAAACATTAATGAATTGGATGAAATTTCATTTTGTCTATTGGTATTCAAGTAATTTAAAGAATATGCGAGGCTTAAATTCCAAGGAAACGTAGCATTGTATAATTTAGCTGTTTTTGTTGTTTTTTCACCTCTTTGTTCTTCCGAGTTTATATCGTTGCTATTATTTAAATCTTCACCAAAAATACCATCAGAATTATTTGCTTGTGCATTTTTTTGTTTTGAATTTTTTTTGTTTCCATCTTTGCTACTGGCAATAGTGTAATTCATTGTTAAGCCAGCGTTTGTTAATCTAAATAAACTACCGTTATTATTTATATTAAAAGTGTTTATTCTTCTACCTTCAGCAGTAATTGCATAAGGATCTAATGTAGCATTAATGTTTAATTTTAGTTTTTTGTCAAAAAAATCGGTTCCTGCTGTCATTCTAACAGGGCTCCATTTTAAGGAGTCAGCTGCCATATTATAACTTGAAGAGAAATTAAGATTATTAATAAGTGTAACTTTTTTAGGCTCAACTTCAGTAGAATCTTTTGACATTACTTTGGCTTCAAAACTGTTATTTAAGCTAAAGCTTAAACTATTTGAGAGCCCTTTACTAGGACTTCCATAAATTCCATTAGAAAATGGAGAGTATTCAAGTATGTCATTTACATCTTCACTTTGTTGAACTTCTTCGTAATAAGAACTAAAATCAGGCCTATATCCATAAGAAATACTAGGTCTCATTACGTGTCTAATTGCTTGTAATCTTCCTTTTTTGAAGTTTAACATACCGTAAACAGTTGTCGACAAAGAAACTCCAGCTGAATATTCTCTAAAAGCGCTAAATTTATTTATAGTGTCTGTAGCAATTATGTTTTCTGTTGAGTTGTAGGTTTTATTAATTTTATCAAAATACCAAACTTCTTTATAATTTGCATTTGGCGATAGTGTAAAATATTTAAAGACTTTCATATTTGTACTAAATGTAGAGTTTTGTTGAATTCCAGATTTAGCAGTTTCAAACATTTCTTTTTTAAAGAAAAATTCATCAGTAGTATTAATTCTATTATCTCCCTTTAAAGAATAAGTAACACCTAGTTTTTGTATTGCATTTTTCTTTGCTCCAGATTTTGGTGCAAAAGGATAAATTCTATCCATATTTAACTGTAAAGAAGGCAATGTCATAGAAATACTTTCAGTATTTGTATTTTGAGAATGTGTTGCTGAAAGTGAGATATTAAACGGTGTGCCAACAAACTTTTTGTAATATGAAATAGAAGAACTTAATGTATTGTTTAAAAATGAATTAGTGTTAAACTCATTTAATGATTCTCTGTAATAAGTGCTACTTCCTAAGTTAACAGAAGCTGAAAATCTTGAGTTTGGACTTGCTTTAGTATCTTGACTATGGCTCCATCTAATATTATAGTTTGTTGTTTTAGAAAAATCATCAAAACCTCTAATACTATTTTTTAAATTTTCATATCTAAAACTAAAATTACCATTAAATTTATATCTAACATTATAGTTAGATTCTGTTCTAAAACCCCAGCTACCATTGGTGTAAACGTCTCCTAGAACTGCTAAATCAACAAAGTCATTAATAGCAAAGTAATAACCACCATTTTGTAGAAAATACCCTTGTTGTGCAGTATCACCCCAAGTTGGCATTATAAAACCAGATGTGTTTCCTTTAGTTAATGGAATATAGGCAAAAGGTAAAAATAATGGAGTTGGAACGTCTTGTATCACCAAATTACTTAAACCAATTACTAATTTTTTATTAGGAACTATTTTTGCTTTACTTGTTTTAATATAAAAATCAGGGTTATCTTTTTCAGAAGTAGTGAATTTAATATTTCGAATAAATATGGTAGAATCGTTTTCTTTTTTTGTGACTTGGCCTCTTATAAAAACACCATCTTGTTCAGTTTTTAAACCCCAAATTTTAGCTTTTTCGGTTTTAAAATTAAAAGCAATAGAATCTTGTGTGGTTTCTTCAGCGCCTTGTTTAAAAACAGGTAATTGCGTATAATTTCCAACTGTATCTTTAATTCCTCTAGCCCAAACTTCATTAGTGTTATTACTAATTTCAATATATCCAGCAGTTAAATCAATATCTTTATAATGTACATGTGCATTATTGAACAATATAATTTTATTATTTTTAATATCTTGCCTAATTAAACTGTCAGCAGAATGATCTATAATGCTTTCAAGAAGTTCTATAGGTTTTGTAATTGAATCTATAGAAGTAACATTTAAGGAATCTTTCACTTGCTTTATTACTGTATCCTTTACTTTAAGGGAGCCTTTTTTTAAAGTACTTTGTTTTAATTCTTGAGAATAAACAGTTAAATTGATAAAGCTGAAAGCAACTATCAATACTATGGTAGAATATATATTTTTATAATATGTTTTAATAATGAAATTTTTTATAAAAAACCCTTATAAATTGGGCTGATAGCATAAGTTTTTTTACATTAGCTTATAAATTAATCAACCACATAATTGATTGTTGTAAATGTATGGCTTAATATTTGAAACACACAAATTACAAACGCCAAAAATAATTAAAATTATTGATGAACTCACAACTCTTTTCTAAAATTAAAGTTACAACGAATTTAAGTCTGGTTTTCGTATTTTTAATAACCTTTCTTTCTAATAGTTATACTGCTTTTTCTCAAAAAAAAGATTTTATTGTAGTATTAGATGCTGGTCATGGAGGTAAAGATCCTGGTAAAGTAGGTTATAAAAAAAGCAAGGAAAAAGAAATTGCTTTAAAAATTGTATTGCAAGTTGGAAAGTTATTAGAGAAGCAACAAAATATTAAAGTAGTTTACACACGTAAAACCGATGTTTTTGTTGATTTATGGGAAAGAGGAAGAATAGCAAATAAAGCAGATGCAGATTTGTTTGTTTCAATTCACTGTAATGCTCATAATTCACAAGCCTCAGGTTCTGAAACTTGGGTGTTAGGTACACATGCCAATCGTCAAAATTTTGAAGTTGCAAAAGCAGAGAACTCAGTAATTTTATTAGAAGATAATTACCAAAAAAACTATAAAGGTTTTGATCCAAATTCACCTGAATCAGTAATTGGTTTAACCTTAATGCAAGAAGAGTATTTAGACCAAAGTATTCAGTTGGCAAGTATTATTCAAGATGGTTTTACAAAAGATTTAAAACGTAAAAACAGAGGTGTAAAACAAGCTGGTTTTGTTGTGCTGCACCAAACATACATGCCAAGTGTTTTAATAGAAACAGGTTTTATTACAAATAAGGCAGAGAGTACTTACTTAAACTCAAAAACAGGGCAACAAAAATTTGCAAATTCAATTTATAAAGATATTAAAAAGTATATAAATCAGTTAAATTTAAATACTGTAATTACTTCAGAAGTTGTTGAAGATAATACAGCTAAAACGAATTCAATAAAAGTAAAAAAAGAATATTCAAATGTTGAATTTAAAGTTCAAATAGCAGCTGGTGCTCGTAAGCTTGCAACAAAATCATACAATTTTAAGGGCTTAAAAAATGTTGAAAGAATTAAGGTTGGAAAAATTTATAGATATTATTTTGGGCGAACTAAAAGTTATGATGAAATTAAGAAAAACCAAAAGATTGCAAAATCAAAAGGATATCAATCAGCTTTTATAGTAGCATTTAAAAATGGAAAAAAAGTTGCAATAGCTACAATTATGGAAAAATCGTAATAAGTTTACTTATGTACTACCAAAAATAATTAGTAATATTGCTGTCGTAAATATTGTTATTTTGAAAATTACAAGAGAAGTAAAAACAGGAATTGTTGCAGTAAGTGTTATCGCCTTATTTATATGGGGTTTTAATTTTATGAAAGGTCTAAATTTATTTGATGGCCCATCAAAAACTTATTTAACAGAATACAATAATGTGCAAGGCTTAAATACTGCAAGTGTTGTAACTATAAATGGTGTTGAAGTTGGTAAAGTAATAAGTATTAACTTTAATAAAGAACCTGAAAAAAGAGGTCACCTAATTGTTGAATTTAGTGTTGAGACCGATTTTGAATTTTCTAAAAAAAGTATTGCCAAAATTTACAGTGCAAGTTTAATGGGCGGAAAATCATTAGCTATTGTACCTTCTTACGAAGGCGAAATGGCAAATCCAGGTGATTTTTTACAAGGTCAAATAGAATCAGATATATTTTCTTCAGTAACTGAAAAACTAAACCCTTTACAAGCTAAAGTTGAAAATGTAATTGTAAGTGCAGATTCATTAATGACAGGATTAACAGATATTTTAGATACTAAAAGTAGAAATAACTTAAAAAAAAGTATTTCTGAATTAAATGAAACAATTTCAAATTTTAAAAATATTTCTGAATCTGTAGATCAACTAATTTTAGATAACGAAGAAAAATTAGGGAAAACATTGGCTAGTGCAGATGTAACAATGAAAAACCTATCAAAACTTTCTGATACATTGGTAAATGCAAATTTAGGAGTTACAATACATAATTTAGAATCAACCATTACTAGTCTAAATAAAATTTTAACAAGTGTTGAAGCCGGAAATGGAACTTTAGGAAAGTTATTGAAGGATGAAGGGATGTATAATAACTTAACAAACTCATCAAAAGAATTAGAAGAATTATTAAGAGAAATGAAATTACACCCAAAACGTTTTGTTCATTTTTCATTATTTGGAAAAAAAGATAAAGGATACATTTCAGAAGAAAATAAAAAATAGAAATATTTTTGAGTAAAAGAGAAAACAATTAGAATCATCAATAAATAAAAATGTATGGATTATATTGATAACATAGCATTTGCAATTCTTTTAATTATTGGAATAGGTTTCTTTGTAAAAAACGTTAAAAAACTCACCAGAAACATTCAATTAGGTAAAAACATTGATAGAACTAATAATCCAAAAGCTCGTTGGAAAAATATGGCAATGATAGCTTTGGGACAATCAAAAATGATAAAGCGTCCAGTTGCAGGAGTTTTGCATATTGTAGTGTATGTAGGTTTTATTATTGTTAATATTGAAGTTGTTGAAATTATAATTGATGGGCTTTTTGGAACTCACAGAGTATTATCTTTCTTAGGTGGTTTTTATAATTTTTTAATTGCTTCGTTTGAAATTTTAGCCTTTTTGGTTTTAGCTTCCGTAATCATTTTTTGGACTCGAAGAATGATTCTAAGAATTCCTCGTTTTTGGAATAAAGAGATGAAAGGGTTTCCCAAAAATGATGCACTTTACATTTTGTATTTTGAAATGGTTTTAATGTCATTATTCTTACTAATGAATGCAACAGATGTTCATTTTCAAGGACTGAATTCAGGAAATATAATAAGTCAATTTTTAGCACCAGTCTTTGAGGGTTTTAGCAATGAAAATTTGCATATTGTTGAACGCACAGCTTGGTGGATTCATATTACAGGTATTTTAGTGTTTCTAAATTATCTATATTATTCTAAACATTTACACATATTGTTAGCGTTTCCAAATACCTATTACGCAAATTTAAATGCAAAAGGAAAGCTAACTAATTTAGAAGCTGTTACTAATGAAGTAAAACTAATGATGGATCCTAATGTTGATCCATTTGCAGCTGCACCAGAAGATGAATCAATTCCTGAAAAGTTTGGAGCAAGTGATGTTACAGATTTAAATTGGGTACAGTTAATGAACGCATATACTTGCACAGAGTGTGGTAGATGTACATCATCTTGTCCGGCAAATCAAACAGGAAAAGAATTGTCACCTCGTGCTATAATGATGAAAACACGAGATAGATTAGAAGAGGTTGGAGCAAACATTAATAAAAATGGTGAATTTGTTGATGATGGAAAGCAATTATTAAATGATTATATAACACCTGAAGAAATTTGGGCTTGCACAAGTTGTAATGCTTGTGTTGAAGAATGCCCTGTAAATATAGATCCATTAGCAATTATTGTTGATATGCGTCGCTATTTAGTGATGGAACAATCAGCAGCGCCACAAGAATTAAATATGATGATGACAAACATTGAAAATAATGGAGCGCCTTGGCAATACAACCAAATGGACAGATTAAATTGGAAAGACGAATAACACAACTAAAACTATAAAAATCAAAAAACTATAAAAATGAAAAAAGAAGATGTAGAAAAATTATTACACGACAAAGTAGAAGCAGGATTGCATATCAGTCCTATCTTGCCTGAAGGAGTCAAAAACTATTTAATTGATATTGATGGCACAGTAACAGAAGATGTTCCTAATGAAGAGCCAGAAAGAATGGGTACGTGTAAACCTTTTCCTGATGCATTAGCAACACTAAATAAATGGTTTGATGAAGGGCATATTATCTGTTTTTTTACTTCAAGAACAGAAGAGCATAGAGAAATAACAGAATTTTGGCTAAAAAAGCATGGTTTTAAATACCATAGTTTATTAATGGGGAAACCACGTGGAGGTAATTATCATTGGATTGATAACCATTTAGTTAAGGCAACTAGATATAGAGGTAAATTTACAGATTTAGTACCAAAAGATGTAACTATTGAAGTTTTTGACGACGGTCAACACGAATAAAATAATTAAAACTTTTTAAATATGAACGTACCTACAATGGCAGAAATGATGGCACAAGGAAAACAACCTGATGTATTATTTTGGGTTGGTTGTGCAGGAAGCTTTGATGATAGAGCAAAAAAAATAACCAAAGCATTTGTGAAAATATTAAACAAAGCAAATGTAAACTTTGCTGTTTTAGGTACTGAAGAAAGTTGTTCAGGAGATCCTGCCAAAAGAGCAGGGAATGAATTTTTATTTCAAATGCAGGCAATGGCAAATATTGAAGTGTTAAATGCTTATGAAATAAAAAAAATTGTAACAGCTTGTCCGCATTGTTTTAACACAATAAAAAATGAATATCCAGAATTAGGTGGTATTTATGAAGTTGTTCATCATACAGAATTGTTAAAATCTTTATTAGACGAAGGTAAAATCACCATAGAAGGAGGTAAGTTTAGTGGTAAAAAAATTACATTTCACGATCCTTGTTATTTAGGTCGCGCCAATGATATTTATGAAGCTCCTCGTGAATTAATTCAAAAACTAGATGTTGAATTAGTTGAAATGAAACGCTGTAAAACAAATGGATTATGTTGTGGTGCGGGTGGAGCTCAAATGTTTAAAGATGCTGAAAAAGGAGATAAAGAAATTAATATTGAACGTACTGAAGACGCAATAGAGATTAAACCAGATATTATTGCAACAGGTTGCCCATTTTGTAATACAATGATGACAGATGGAGTTAAAGCTGTAGATAAAGAAGATGAAATAGAAGTCTTAGATATCGCAGAACTAATTGCAAATGCTGAGGATTTATAATTTTTAGTTTCATTGGTTTAATAATTTCTATTCAAATATGATTAAGCATTATATTGATGCAGCTCGTTTAAGAACACTGCCACTTTCCATTTCTGGAATTATAGTAGGTAGTTTTATTGCAGCTTCAGAAGGTTTTTTTAATTGGTTAATTTGTATTTTAGCATTATTAACAACAGTTGGATTTCAAATTATTTCAAACTTTGCCAATGATTATGGTGATGGTGTAAAAGGAACCGATAATGATGATAGAATAGGACCAACAAGAGCTTTACAGAGTGGAGTTATAACTCCAAAACAAATGCTAAAAGCAATTAAAATAGCAATTGCTATCACACTTATAGTTGCAATACTACTTATTTATATAGCATTTGGAAAAGATGATTTTCTTAATTTAAGTGTTTTCTTTTTTTTAGGAATTATAAGCATTTTCGCAGCTATTAAATATACGATGGGGAAAAAAGCTTATGGTTATAGTGGCTTTGGAGACTTATTTGTGCTGTTATTTTTTGGGTTATTGAGTGTTTGTGGAAGTTATTATTTATTTGTAAAACAATTAGAATTTACTATTTTTTTGCCAGCATTTTCTGTAGGGTTTTTAAGTGTAGCTGTTTTAAACTTGAATAATATGAGAGATTTAGAATCAGATATTAAGGCTAATAAAAATACATTGGTTGTTAAAATAGGGAGTAGATTTGCAAAATACTATCATTATTATTTGTTAATTTCTTCGTTTTTATTTGCGTTGCTTTATAATGTAATTCATTTTAAATCACTATATCAATTTTTATTTGTTGTGGCTTATATTCCTGTGGTAAAGCATTTTGTAGTAGTTTTTAAAAATAAAATACCAAAGTTATTAGACCCTGAATTAAAAAAAATAGCGTTAAGTACATTTTTATTTTCAATCTTATTTGGAATTGGTTTACTTTTGGCAAAATAATTCTGATAAATGTCATTTATAAATTAAAAATAAAAGATATCTTTGTCTTTTATTTTAACAAGGTTAATGAAAAATCAATTTTTAGGCATATTTTTTTACTTACTTTATTTATTGGCAATGGTTCGTCCGTTGGTACCAATTATAGAATACCATGCTAATTATGAGTACATAGCTACTGTACTTTGTGAAAATAGAGATAAGCCTTATTTAGAATGTAATGGTAAATGTTATTTAGAGAAGCAAATTAAAAAAAATAACCATAATAATCACGATCATAAATCTACAATTCCCCAAATAGATTTTGAGAAATATCCAGTTTCTCCTTTAGTTCAGTTTTCATATAAATTTAGAAAAACTAAAGAATTTATTTCTGAACAACAATTTGTTCACAATCAAACTACACAAGAATATTATACTTCTTTATTAAAGCCGCCACAAGTAAAGTCTTAATTATCAATTACTTTTTATATGATATAAAACACGTTTAAAAATGTTGTTTTAAACTTCTCATATACTTTTTCTAAAAAATTAATTAAAGTGAAAACTATTAACTTATAAAAATAGGTTTATACGGTTGTTTCAATAATTTATATTGTTGACAGCTCGATTAAAATAAATAAAAAAGAATCAAATCAAGATGAAAAAAAATATACTACTAAGTTACTTAGTACTACTAAGTATTACAGTTTCTTTTGCACAATCAATTAAAATAAGTGGGAAAATTGTTGATGATAAATCCAATAATCCTATTGAAAATGCAACTATTAAGGTTATTAACAACAACATTTTTTCCGTTTCAAATAGTAGTGGAGAATTTATAATTGAGGCTAAAAAAGGCGATAAAATAGAAGTTTCTCATATGAGTTATAAAACAATACTTGTTGAGTTACAAAATCAATCAGTAATAAAATTACAATTAGCTCAAATTGATTTAAATGAAATTCTTGTAAATGCAAATCCGTTGCAAGATATTTCTCAATCAGTTGTAATAAATGATGTTGAAAAAAAAGTAAGTCAGCCTCGAAGTGTTGGTCACTTGTTTAAAGAGGTTAAAGGTTTTGGTATTTCAAAGAAAGGAGCTTATGCATCAGAACCTGTATTTCGTTCGTTTAAATACGAACAATTAAACATTCAATATGATGGAGGGATGAAGGTGTTAAATGCTTGTCC
>Ga0209345_10003987_pt1 | contig 14645 bp, 18 predicted proteins | sample Cruoilmetagenom7_FD_187294 | JGI IMG/M metagenome (GOLD analysis project Ga0209345, IMG submission 187294) | Oil polluted marine microbial communities from Coal Oil Point, Santa Barbara, California, USA - Sample 7 (SPAdes) (version 2) | ecosystem: Environmental > Aquatic > Marine > Oil seeps ... | reverse complement strand
TTCATTTCGATATTTATTTAATTGAATCGACAATTCAGTCACGGACTTTCGAAGCCTTTCCAATTCCGCGTCTTGCTTTTTGATTCGTTTGTTCTTTTGATTTATTCTTTTATCCCTTGTTGAAACGGGATCCATTAAATCAATTTTCTTCAATGCTTTTTTCAATTCCGATTCAAGATGATCAATTTCGGATTTCAATGAACCGTTTTCAATAGTCAAATCCGAAACGTTTTTATTCAACGATCGGATCAAATCTTCTTTGCCATATTTCCTTTATAATTTGATCAACGCGCGATCAAAATAATCATCTTTTTCCGCCATACTATTCGTAACGATATTTTAAAAAATCCCGAAGGTGTTTTTCTTGTTTTATAATCTCTTTGAAAATCCTTTCCAACTCCAAATTGTTTTGGGCTGTTTGGTATTGATTTTTCAAAGATCCTTTGAAGTTGTTTGAATGATATTCATCAATCAATTTTCTTCTTTCCTTTCCACGGGTCTTCGTTAAGTTGTTTTTATAAACTTTGTCGATCGTTGATTTGGTTGGCTTCTTTATTTCTTTTATCAATCGTTGATGCAAGAATTCTTCCAAATACATTGTCATTATGAAATTTGGTTTTATCTCATTGATTTGGTATTGATCAAAGGCGTCGTAAATTTCATTGATAAAAAAACGATTGTTTTCCTTCTTTTCTTCTTCGCTTATCGTGCTTTCTGCAACCGGAAGCAATCTTCGAACCTTTGACCACACTTGATTCCTTTTCTTTCTATAAGCGTTTAGAATCTTACTATAATAAGCCAAATTAAAAGAATTATAATGTTTATTATCTGCGGCCCCGTTTTTATCTTTCGGCAACCATTCATCAAGTTCACCAATTGAAGCCATTTCAAACGCCGTCTTTATTTCTGAAATGGAAAAGTCACTATAATATTTTTTTATCGTTGTGAAAAATCTTGTGTTGTCGTATTGCATTTGTTTTGGTTGATCCCAATATGTCACGCCAATATCACGACAAACAAACTTTGACATTGTTTTAATCTTTTCAATCAACTTTTCATCATTGTATTTTCGAATCGGCATTTCAACGCTTGATTGCGCCAATATCATTTCATTTGCTCCCAATCCCCATTGAACTTCCGAAACGTCCAACAATCCTTTTCTTTTATCCAAGTGATCGTCTTTTCTTAATTCGATCATTTGTTGTTTCTTAATCGCCGGTAATGTTTCCATTCTTTACATTTTTAAATATTCTTTCGCTTCGTCATTCTCGTTTTCAATTTCATCGTCGGACCTGGCCATCCTTAATTTTCCGTTGTCTTTGTCCGTTTCCATAAACCCTTCAACCGTTGCGATCCAACCGTCCGCGCTTCGTTTTACTGTTTTACTTCTTGACCAACGATCAACCGCACGATGGTAATATTGAAGATCTATTCCAAGGAAATCCGCTTCTTTCAACTTGACTTTAAAGATATTAAAATCTTTATAAATGCAATTTTTGAATAACACCTTCGCTTTTGGATCGGGTTCCTTTCCGAAAAGACCTTGCGTTGGTTTTACTTCTTCTTTTTTACTTCCTTCTTTATTACTTTGATCGCCTTGTTTGCCATCCTTGGAAAATCCGTCTTCCGATTCTTCGTCTTCTGAAAATGGTTCATCGAATAAAATATAATCACTTCCACAAAATTCACCTAATTGATTTTTTTTAGGGATTCTTTTCAAATATTTCATTTCTTCCAATTCCTTCATTCCCGATGAAACCGCGTCTTTTCCATCCTTTGATTGTGAAGTCGCACCACGAACACTATAATCCCATGATTCGGGTTTACTGTTTAAATATCCCCATATCCCTTTCGCTTTGAAAGATAACCCCGGATGATTTAAAATATCATTCGGGGTTTGTGTGTACTTGCTATTAAATACTTTTTTTATCGCCATGAATTATTCTTCAATTATCTTGATCGCTTCGATCATCGCTTTAGTTAAATGAATTTTATCTTCTGTCGGTATTTTAAATTCGAAAGTATTAATCGAATCATAATCGCTTTTCATTGGAAGAACCGCCAATTCGTGATTTTCAGATTCAACAATGAAACGATACTTCCATGGCGCATCCAATTGATTTTCCGGATCTTGAAGTTCTTCACGTATTTCCGGCATTTCCGCTTCACTTGGTGCGTAAATAATCATTTCGCCAACGGGAACATTTAAGATCATCGCGTTCGATACTGTTTGCCAATAAATTTCCGGCTCGTTTGTTTTTAGCAATTCAATTGCTTCGGCTTCTGTTATCTTCTTCGTTTTAAATTTATTGAAGATGTCAACAATTTGACAAAAGTGTTTTAGTTGATAACATTTGATTTCGCCACATTTTTTTTCGGCTTTCAAATCGGGTGTTCCCGCCCAATACGGACCAAACTTTTCATCCGGATGAACGATTGTTTCTTGTGAAGTCATTGACCATTCCAAACCTAATCTTTGAAACAATCGACTTTCCATAAAATTCCCCCATCTTATCGCCTGTGAATCGGCTCCACCGTCCAATGATCGATTCAATCTTCTTTCCATCTTTATTTCATCAATGTAAGTGATTGCGGGTTTTAAAAATTTTCCGTTTTTGTAATTCTTGGCGATTCGCCAAATCTGTGAAGACGTTCCACGTCCCGTTCTTAATTTGTTTAGCATAACTTTAATTTAATTTTTAATTTTTGGAATTCTTTCGTTCAATATCTTGATCACTTTTTTATAGGATTCGAATTCCTTTTTTTCCACAATGCGACCAATGTTTATTTTTTCATCTTCTGAAATGATCAACCCTTCAATTTTAAGAAGAAGTTTGATTTCTTCCAATTGGCTTTCACGTAATTTATTAACATCAATATTTGTTGGGTTATCAACATAGTTCAAAGATCCATCTTGTTCGATAACGGCTTGATCTGATTTAATCGCCTTCACCATTTCCACCGACTTCGGCGCGAATTTATCCAACACAAGTTTCAAAACTGTTTTCTTTGCCATTCCGGATCTATTCGCCGACCATTGTGAGTTTTTAAGATTGTATGTTGAAGAATATTTAGATCCGTGTTTGGTCATTTCGGCTTCTGTCATGTATAATGCTTTAGAAAATCCATTAACCAATTCAAAATAACCAACCCAACCAATCACCGGGAATTTCTTTCGTTCGTCATTGTCTTGGATCCAATCAAAATCCAACCGACCCGTCATTCGATCAACACCCTTGAATTCACCTTCACGAACATCCGAAGCGTTTAACCCTCTGAATTGTTGTGATCGATGTCCAAGTTCGATCAATCCACGATAACCGATTTGGAATTGCACTTGTTTTGTTTTCTTAACCCGAACAATGAACGCCATTCCCAAGGATGGATCCAAAGGAAGATTTAATGTTCCCGCAACTTCCGAAGCGGACAAAATTGAATTAGGATCACAAACCTTCAATTTTTCGTCGGAATTAACCAAGTTCAAAACCGAAATCAAAAACGGTTCCCCGTTCTCACCTAATATTCGGAAGAACTTTTCTTGAACTTCCGGGCTTTCAATTAGGTTTTTAAATGTATGTTCTTTTTGTTCACTCATTAATGTAAAATATTAAGGATGATAATTGACAAAGACAATCCGATTGCCATGATAAATAATGTTTTTTCGTAGGTAGTGAAAGTTTTCATTTTGTTTAAGATTTAGGGTTAATATTAATTTTCTTCGGATTTTATTACTATTTCATTGAAGTCACATTTTCCGATTTCCATTAACTTCAATATTCGATAAATCAATTTTGGTGTTCTTCCGTTTTTCCAATCTGAAAAAACTTGTGTGTTACATTTCAAAATCTTCGCAAGTCCGCTTCGATCTAATCTTTTTAAATCCGGATTCGCTTCATTGTATTTTTTAATTACAACATCAACATCGATGATCTTGTTTTCTTCATTGTTTTGTTCCATGAAATTTCAGTTTTGATATTAAATAAATGATTGTATTTCCTTTTCTAACTTGAAGGACTTCCGAAGTTTTTGACGGATAGAATTCAAATCCCTTTTCCGAAATTAACTTGGCGCCCAAAGTATTTTGTTTGCTTGATAAAATTGACATTAAATTTTAGTTTAGTGAATAATCACAAACCATGGATCCTTCGTCACTTACATATTGCACCGAATAACGAACAACGCCATCCATATCCATTCCATAAAAGATTCTAAAAGCCCGAATGATGTTTTCTTCTTGTGCCAATTCGTAATAATTCAAAGTATTTTCCACGTCCAATGATTGTTTGTTGTATGCAAATATACATTTTTTTATGTATTCGCCAAACATTTTTTTATTTATTCTTAAAACAGAAAACGCCACCCAAAATTGGATGGCGCTTCAAACAAACATTGTTGCGAAGATTTCGTGGAAAAATCTTGTCACAAAGATAGCATCATTTTTTATTCCCAAGGAACAAGGCGAACAATCTTTTTCCACCAAGTGCGGGAAATATAGAAACAAGTATTTGTGAAATAAACTTTCTGAAATAAATTGTCACGACTAAACCTATTAATAACCAAAACTTTAACGGTACTCGTTTGATTAATTTTTTTGTTTCCTTGATAACAAATTCCGAATCATAAATTTCTGTTTTTTCACTTTCCTTGACATTTGTGTTGGTGTTCTTGGATCCGGCTGTCTTTGTTTTCACCGTTAATTTGTCGCCTTTTTTACTTATAACGGCTTCGGTTCCATCACCGGACGAAACACGTTGTTCAAAGTCCCCGGACACATTAAGATCCGACAAATTGTAATTCAATGAACTTTCCGTCGGAAGCACTTCCGAAGATGTTGTGACCGAATCTTTTGTCTTTTCCGTCGTTTCTTTGCGATTCTTGTCGCTTTTCTCGCTTGAAGTGATCTTCTTGAATGTTCCACAACCCGTCAAAACAAGAAACGCCGTTAAAACGGCTAATATTGATTTTTTCATTTGTATGGTTTTGCTAATTTATTATCGATCAACCATTGGTTTAAATTATCCAATTCGCCATCGCCGTCAATATCAATGTAGATCCTAACAATGTATCGACCGAACTTCCCTTTTTTGTCCTTGAATGTTTGAATCAAAATTTCTTTTTCAAGAATCATTGCGCGAACTGTGTCGCGAACCTTTAATCCTTCGGGTCTTTCAGATCCACGAACTTCCGGCGTGTCTATTTCTGAAAGTCTTAATTTTTGAACGGTTAAAACGTTAAATCCCAGGTCCACAAGCGCCGTGACTGTGTCGCCATCATAAACGGAAATTATCTTGGCTTTGTAAATGTATTCGTTTTTTTGAGCGTTTGCCGACCATATTGTTGAAGTCAACAAAATGACAATAATTAAATTTTTCATTTTTTATAAAGTGTTTGTATTGATTCAAATAATGATTCCACGATTCTTTCCAAATATTCTTCGGACCATAATCGTTCATAATCTTTTCGATGATCCATGAAAGCACATTCAAGAAGAACCGCCGGGCAATTTGATTTCGTTAGTATGTGGAATTTTGCTTCCTTGTCACGATCCCCGTCAATCATATCAAACCGCATTTTCTGAATTCCTTTGAAATTTGTTTCAATATCTCGCAAAATAAGATCCGCGATAATATCCGACTTTGTCACACCCGGACTTGTAAATCCTTCGATTCCTTCACCACCACCGCCATTCGCGTGAATACTTATTAAATATGTTTTTGGATCCTTTCCAAATATCTTGTTTGCTCGTTCAGATCTTTGCCACAATGGTATGTCATGCGCTTCGGGACTTATGTGATAATATTCAAGACCCGAACGATCCATTTTTTCAATTAAGCGATTTACAACCCAACGGTTGAACATTCCTTCGTACAACACACCACATCCCCAATCCGGTGATCTTTTTCCTTTAGTTTGGTATTTGCCACCGATCATTCCGCCGTGGCCATTGTCAAAAATTGGTTTCATTATTCTTGTTTTTTATTAAATTCATTAGGATTCAAATTCGATTGAAACTTTTTTAATTTTTTCAACCAAGCATCGGGCGGAAACTTTCCGCCGGATATAATTGAAGAATTTCCAAACGCGGATCCCGCCGGATAAAGAAATACAATCAATCTTGTGATTATTTCAAGATAATCCGTGACGATCGATTCTTTATGGATAACAACTTGAAGTCCTTCAAAAAGAAATCCACACCCAACAACCAATCCAAGTTTCGTGAAAAAACCAATTATGTTTTTTATCCAAGAAAAGTCTTTGTCAAAAAATGCGTGCTTTATACTTCCGAAAATGTGATCGACGATGATGGCGCCTAAAACAAAAAGAATGAACGCTTCGTTGTCGATTGTCCATTTGGAAAACTTATCCCATAATAAAGCGAAAGGGCTAACCAATAACCCAAGTTTGATCGTTGCTTTGGCTTTCAACGTCATGGTTCCAATGTGTATAGTATTAAGGGCCGCAACTATACTTATCAAATATTTAAGAATCATTTTTGTAATGTACATTTTTAAAATTAATTAGGAATTTTTATTTGTCTTGAATAAAAGAAACCACCAATGAACCGCAACGTCCAATGTGTTATGAAGTTTTTCACTTTTCTTTTTGGCGCCAAAGACTTTCGCCAAATATTACGTTCATCGTCCGCGAACTTTCGGGCTTCGTGAATATTCCATTTAAAATATTTCAATTGCCCTTCCTTGTCTTTCCACAATTCATCGTGGATCCAATCACCGATTGCCCCTTCATCGATGGGATTCCACAACCACCACAACCAAGAAGGGATCGAAGCGCCATCCCAAATCGTTCCGGCGGGTCTTTTCAGAATATAACCATCCGATAAAGTGATTTCAAGATCAACGATTGTCATCCAACTTCTTGGGTGTTCTTTGGATTTAGGAATCCTTTGATTCCAATCCTTTTCCGGCTGTTGTAGAAAATTAAGATCCATTAGATAACGCCCGTTATTTTTCCGATAAAAAATTCATAAGCCCTGATCCCGTTTGGTACTTGCGCCGAAGGTTCAGTCACAAGCGCGTTCAATAACGCTTCAAAAGGTTGTCCGGGTTCCTTGTCCGCAACAATTAACGCCACAAGTTCGTCGGTTGCACTATAATAAATATGACCGTCAAGTTCCTTGTTTCTGAAATTTAAGTATTGAAGAATAACAGGAACGAACGCCACAAGATCCGCGCGATCTTTTGCCATCGCCACAATATCTTGAACCTTTGATCTTTTTTGATCGCTTGTTGCTTTTGACAAGAAATCCAACGGTTCCCCGTCATGCGCTTGTATCACCAAATCGAATTCAGTTTTTTCCGCTTCCGTGAAAAGTTTTGTTGCAAAAACTAAAACACCGTCGCCGTATGGTTTAACATCGAAATCCGTGTACTTTCCACGAACTTGATTTGTTAGTCTTTTAATGTCGATTTTACCATTTGGAAAATCGCTTGCGCTGTATTGATAAACTACTTTTGACATAATTATGTATTTATTTGATTATAAATTCTTTTTAAAATTATTATTACTTCCGCGATATTCGCTTGAATATTGTTTTGAACTTCGGGTCCATAATCCAATGTTAATGTAACAATCCCCGCATTTAAAAATATTGGAATAAATTGTTTTGAATAACTATGCACATTATTTGTCCCCGCTTGTGGATGATTTGGATTTGATCCCGCCGAATCTTTTGGTTCGGTTTGCATGATTCGTGAATTTATTGATTGAGAAACACAAATTGAATTTCCATCAATTTCACATTCAACCGTGAAATCATTCCCCGTCGTATCAAGTGACCACAAAAAATCAATACTTGGCAAATACAAACCATCTTCCGGAATAACCAATCCAACACTTATTCTTCGATTTGAATTTGGATTGGATCCGATTGGATCCGTGATCTTGTTGTCAATATCTTGAACCGTTGTTGTCCATCCCGGTGATGAAATTATTATTGGTCTTGGTCTTCTAACTAACTGACCACCTACCACAACAACTTCGTCACCATCTTGTGATGGCGCCGGAAGAACACTTGAATCCGAATGAACGTCAATAGTGTTATAAATGTCGCCCGCTTCTTGCGAAGTTATTATGGCGCCACGTCCCGCGTCTGTCACATCCGAATGAACGGTCACGGATCCTTGATCAACATTGTCCAACGCATTGAACTTGGTTTCAATATCTTTCAAAAGATTGTTCAACTTATCGGAAGACGAATAATTGTATTGTGTTTTATCCACAATGATGTCCGTGGCGTCAAGATCTCTTGACAATTTCCACGTTGTTCCATCACTAAAATATGGACCCGGATCATTTCCGCCAATCCTATAACCCAGGACCGGAACGACAAATCCGCCCGAACCTTCTTGCACCATGATATATTTTCCCGTCAACGTTGCCGGATCCGGAAGATCATTGGTTGTTAATACAGTATCAACAAAAACCGCGTCCCCATTGCCAACGCCCCCACCGAATTTAAAAGACCCTATGAATTCCGATAAATAGTCAACCGCTTCCGGAATGGTTCCAAATGTGGATCCCGCTTCATCTTGAAGATCTGGCCAATAAATATTATATCGTTGATTCAATTCGTGATCGGTAATTGTCACGCTGTCGCCTTCGGGTTGCATCCTTGCGGATCTCACGGGTATGAAAACAACACGGCCATTTTCAACCGCGTCGATCACAACGTTCACCCCTTTTAAATAAACTCTTTTCATCGGAAATTCCTTTTTATATTATTTTCAAATTTATCATTAAATGTTAAGTTCAATCTTGCTTTTCTGCTTTTCACCGGATAGTCCGTCCCTTCATTCGAAGCAAACTTCGCCCCGAATTTAATAAAATCATACGAATGATTATTTAAGTTGTAGTCATTGAAATAAATATCATTTGATAACATCATAAAATCCCAAATTTCATTCGTCAAGCAATCCGGAATCAAATTCGTTTGGAACTTATATTCGTTTGTTTGCCTTGCCGAAATTTGTTTCTTTTCGTATGTCCTTTTTATCACGTTATCTTCTTCAATTCCGGGTTCACGACTTCCGAAGAATCCCGGAACACGAAGTGAATGTTTCCATCCTATCCCTGTAAAGTCAACGCCGGATTTCACCAACCTTCCGTTCATAATAACATCGATTCGAACCGTGTTGTCCGCTTGTCTTGAACTAAATTGTCTTAATGTAAAAACAACCGAAGGGATTTCAACATCCACGCCGGCAATATTTATTCTTTTCAATATCTTAAATGATCCTTCACCTATTGTTGCCAACACTTTTTTCCATTCAACCTTAACACCTTTTAAACTTATGTTATCCACAAAAGACCCAAAACCAAAGAATTGACCATAAGTTGAATCGTTTAAAATATATTCGTCGTCTAATTCCAAATGAACCAAAACGAAATCAACCGTTTCATTTGTTAATTGTCTTTGATGGTAAAAAGAAGAATAATCATTTTTGAAGTCTTGCGATGAATTCGCGTCCGCAAATACATAATGGACATAACAACATTCCTTGAATATTTCTTCGGGATCCAATCCCGGTTCCGGAATAACTACACCCGTCGCATAACTTATTGTCCTTTCTTGATAAGGACATTTTATTTCTTGGTTACACGGGAACAAATCTTTGTTTATTCCCGCAATGTCCAAAAGTTCTTGTGTATTGTTCATGTTTCTAACAATTTATTGGGTTGTGCTGTCTATTAAATGATTGTTGATCCAATTGTGTCGCCCCGTCAAGTACCGTCATAATTATCGTGCTTGATTCTGTGTTTCCACTATTACTTGACGCACCATCGATTCCGAATACAAATTCCGTTGTCTGTGTTATATTTAATTGAACATCGTTTCCGATAACCAATTGACCTTGGTTTGGAGTACACCAACCAACCCCATATTGACCACTATTCCCGAAATTAGAAAGGAAATTCACCGTTCTTGTTTCGCCTTGCGGAACTTCAACCCTAACAGTCCAACAACTTGCACAACTTGAATCGGAAGATCCAACAACATCAATTGGTCCGCTTCCGCCGGGACCGTTTGAACATTGTGTCACGTTCGATATAACACCACCCGAAGAAATATCAAATTGTAAATCGTACACTAATTGGAACGGTGGGTTTGAAACTCTCATTCGATATGTGTTTCCGCCACCATTGAAAGGTGTCGTCAATGCTTGATTTAAATAAATTATATCGCCATTTGCCGGAATATAACCCGTTAATGACGGTTCGTCAATGTAAACATCTTCCCAAGATCTTGGATTGTCACCGCATAATCCTTCGGCAACCTCAACCAATAAACCACCGGATCCAACACCCGTGTCAACACAAACACCATCAACATTCCATCCCGTTCCCGATAATGGCGCCGTAACACGCACCGTTGCCGTTGTTGGAAATGCTTGATTTTTAGTAAACATCAAAGATCCCGCGCCGTTTGATGGTGTCGCCGTGTTTATTTCACTTGGTGGAATTCCAAGGTTCAACAACTGTTGATCCGAATTTTGATTCCCAACATACCCGCTTGTTATGATTTGCCCGTTCCATTCTAATTCAAAACGATCCGGCACACCAAACGCGTTGTAATTAATCCCCGCTTGTCCAATGTCCGTTCCAAATTCAATATCAAATTCAAATGTTCCACTTTGACCGCTAAAAGAAAAACTATCATCACAATCAATTACGTTTTCATTCACTTCAACCCCCGTAAGCCCCGACAAAAACCCATCAACAAAAACATTAACGATTCCGGCTTGTGGGTTCAATAAGTCAACATATTGAAACAAACATTCACATTTTGTTTTATTGAAAATAATTTCATATTGACGATAAACATCCGGATTATTAAAAGGATCCGCACTTGAATTATTTATAATAACATCAAATGTTATTCGAAGATCTTTTGTGAAATCAATATCAATGAAAAACGCCCCTTCTTTTCTGTCTAAATCACGATTTAAAATCGCGGGTTTTTCGAAACCTATTTGAAGAATATCCGAACCATAATCATTTCCGCCGATCGTTCCCGTTGGTTTTCCACCATGGAAATTTCCCGCCACATTCTCAAACACCAAACCCCATTCCGAAGAAAAAGGGTTGAAAGAATTTGGATCCGTGTTTTCGGATTCTCGTTCGGATCCGTCGATGTTTGCTTTTGACATTTTCCAATCCGAAGAAGGAACCCCACCCGGATTTGAGTTGTCCGCGAAAAAATCGGCGGTTAATGTTTCAAGACCATCGACACGCCATTCATGTAATTGAATAGCGGAAGAAGTTGAATTCTTCGAATCTTCCAAAAATCCATCTATTACGAAATATGATCGTTGATCATCTGAACAAAAATTGAAATCTTCAACTTTTAAATAATCCAATAATATTTCATTTCCAAATCCTTCCGGAACCGTAATCCTTAATGAAGCTACGCCCGCAATATTGTTCAAATCATAAACACGATCCAAATTATATTCCGTTGTAGATCCCGCCGAAACATCGTCCAAGTAAATGGAAAATTCATCAATCAATTGAGTTCCTACAAAAACACCAAAAACAACACACATTGTGTTGTCGTTTGATCCTTGCGGTCTTGTGATGTCCATATTGGCTTGAAGCCTAATTTTGTTATTTGATGGATCCACGGCGCCAATACTTCTTCGGAATTCGCTTGTCGCTCCTTGCGGTCTTAAAACTAATTGTCCGCCAACCGTGTCGATCGCGTTTGTTGTGTTGTTGACCCAATTAAATTCGTCATTTACGGATGAAAAAACAAGGTTTAATATTTCATTGATATTCTTATCACACATAATTTTTATGCTTTTTTAGTATCGACAAGACTTGATAATCCAATACCAAGCGAAAAGAATGAAACAAGTTGTGTTCCAACATCAAGCGCCGTCAACGCTTTGATCGCGTCCGAAGATTCCGGAAGCACTTTAATTGTTATACTGATCAATAATAACATGGCAAAAGTCCACAACCATGTGAACTTTGAATCCATCCAAAAAGACGACCAAAAAACCTTTGTTTTTAAATCATCTTTCTTCAAGAATCTTTGAAACTTGAAAACATTATAAATCAAGATTCCTAAAATTCCAATTCCTAATTGTTCTAAAATAATAATCATAATTTTTAATTTTTAGTTTGCGTAATAAGTCCCCGAAACTCTTATTTGTCCCGAACCACTAAAAGTCACCGCGTTCATAAAAGACCCCGCCGAAGTATTAAGGGCGTTCTTAAATAAAAATTGAATTTCGGTTCCGTTTGTATTATCTATAACACCGCGTAAACTATAAAAAGGAACATTCCCGCCCGATATTCCAACCGAAGCCATTTCCGCGTCATAAAGACAATTAAATGGCAAATTCCCAATCCTTAAAGCCCCCGAAGGTGTTCCCGTCATTCCAACATTAATCAAATAAATAGTGAAATATACTTGATTTCCTGTTTTAATATATCTCGCGTGTTGAACACTTCCAACCGTATAAGTCGCACCACCACCGGCATCGATAACCGTTGGAACAAATGTTCCCGTTGTTTGCGTAACACCACCACCGCCACCGCTTATCGGGGCTTCAACAACATTTCCGTTTGCATCAACTTGAAGATCAAAAGTCGGGGTCCCTGTAACCGTTCCGGATCCATACGAAGGCGCCGAAATGTTTCCGTTTTTTAAAACAACCAAGGCGTCCGACCTATTCGCTGAATTTGTTCCGTTTCCTACACTAAACGCGCGATCCGTTGCAACGGGTACAAGTGCATTTCCCGGACTGTATTGTGTGCCATACAAACCGACTGCAACTTCTGAAAACGATGGCGCTTCCATATTATATCCCATTGATACACCACCACGTCCCGCCGAAACCGTTCCGTTTCCATGAGAAAAAGAAGATTCCCCCGAAGCCGTTGAATTAGATCCGCCGGCGTGTGAATAATCCCCGCTTGCGTTTCCACTATTTTCCGCGTGTGAATAATTTCCACTTGCAACACTCTGTCTTCCTTCGGCATGGGCCGCATTTCCCGAAGCCCAAGTCAATTCGCCTTCGGCATGAGAATAAAAACCACTTGATCTTGTATTCTTTCCACTTGCGAACGCTTCAAATCCCGTCGCACCTCTTATTGAAGATGTTGAAGATTGTATCGATAAATCAACCGCGTTATTTCCTATATTCCCATATTGAGCCGGATTAACACCGATTAATCTCCAACCCGAAGATCCTTCCGTTATTTTTTCAAGCCCTGTTGATGCGGATGTTGTCGGCGTTGACCAAGCCAAATCACCAAGCGCGTTTGTTGCAACCAAAATATCCCCCGCATTTGGATTCGTGAAAGTTCCACCGGATCCAATCGCCATTCTTACACCTTGCGACCCTCTAATGTCACTTAAACCGTTTATAATTCTAAAGGCCGAACCCGTATAGTCTTGCATCCTTGCCGTAACGGAAGAAACAACGAAATTATCTTCGTAAACTTCCAATAAAGATTGTCCACCGCCGTCAATATTTAATTCACCCGCCGATCCAACGGTTAATGTTCGAATTGTACTTGCGGGCGTTGATCCATCTATTGTATAAATATTATCATTGGATCCGCCACCCGTGATTGGCACTTCAACCACTTTTCCCGTTGCGTCAACTTGTAGATCAAACGTTGGTGTTCCTGTAAATGTTCCGGATCCATATTCGTTGAAATATCCCGTTCCGTCATTAAGTATTTGAAAAGAATTTTTTTGAACTAATGGTTGCCATCTTCCCGCCGGCGTTGTTGTTGTTCCCGTTCCAACTGTAAACATTGGACGATTTGATCCATTGTCCGCACCCGTCCAAGGTATATTGGCTTTTCCGACAACGACTTCACCGTCACCACGAACGTCCAACGCTATCCCCAAGGCGCCACCACCAAATCTTGATGTCACCGTGTTGTTGTGTCCGATCGCAAATAAAAAAGAATTAACGTTCCCCGGTGTTATAGTGTTGTAAGTTCCGCCAAGGAAATTTCCATAACCAAATCCACTTTTGTTGTAACCACCTAAAAGAACATCCAAGGCGAACGCGTCCGTTTCATTTACCGATCCTATGACTGTATTGTTGAAATCCCCCGTGTCCTTGTTGTTTTGTCCAAACAATATTGATCCAACCGCCGAACTTCCAAAAGGTGAAGCGGGTGTGTCAACTTGTCCAATTGTGGGAACATCAACAATTGTTCCGTCTAATGTTGCCGATCCTATTGTCAAACGATCCGCCAAAGTAGATCCAACAAGTCGCCATCCGCCTTGAAACGCTTCGAATCCCGTTCCGGATCCCGAACCCACGTCACCAACTGCAATATCTGTTTTAACAACCAACCCGTTGTCTTTTATAGCGATTAAAGTATCTGTCGCCACCGCGTCGGGTGTTTTTGTAATTCTCAATTTTCCGACTTTCTTATTTTGTCCAAATGACAAAGTCATCGTTAAAATTGTTAGTAGTAATAAAATTTGTTTTTTCATTGTTTTAAATATTAAAGGTTAAAAAATTAAATATCGTTTGGATCAAAGTATTCCGAATCATCGTTGTAACTCGCTACATCAAAAGGATCCCCCGCGACATAAACGCCACGCGTCAAAAATATATCATCATTCAACGCACCCGTCACGGTGTCGCCCG
>Ga0209345_10003986_pt1 | contig 14645 bp, 14 predicted proteins | sample Cruoilmetagenom7_FD_187294 | JGI IMG/M metagenome (GOLD analysis project Ga0209345, IMG submission 187294) | Oil polluted marine microbial communities from Coal Oil Point, Santa Barbara, California, USA - Sample 7 (SPAdes) (version 2) | ecosystem: Environmental > Aquatic > Marine > Oil seeps ... | reverse complement strand
CCACTTTATATTTATTTTTTTAATGTAATTTAAGAAACATACAACTCTCTAAACTTCTTTAAAGAGTTGTATATTCTATTATGTGGAGCAAAGGGGAGTAATATCGAACTATTTTGGAAGAGATTTACAGATTTTATTAAAACAAAAGCCATCTAATCTTCTTTAAAGGGTTTTAGGTTACTGTGAATTAAAAGAAATGGATATCAAAAAACATGATAATGTATTCAAAGTAGAGTTACTACATTTACTTGGACATTATTTCAAGATTGTTTAAATAAAAAAATATCTTAGACTTTGAAGAAAGAAAAAAAATCGAATTTAGTATTCAAAAATTGCATTTGGTTTGATAGTATTGCTAATAGGTATGCATAGCTTTTATGAAAAAATAATTGTATTTCTCAATTCAACCCTTTTTAAAAAATCCTATATTTGAATTATGCAAAGTATTCCTATTCATATCAATTTTATATCTGTTGTAATATTTCTTGGAGTTTTCTTTGGGCTATATGTTTCATACTTTTTACTTATAAAATCATATAAGACCAAATCTCCAAATTTATTTATGGGGTTGTTAATACTGGTATTATCTTTAGTAATGTTTGAAGGTTGGTTAAACTATAGCAGTTATATTTTTAAAGTACTTTGGCTAGCAAATTTTTCTGAACCCTTAAACTTTTTAATTAGTCCATTAATATATCTTTTTATAACATCTCAACTTGGAGATGAAATAGGCAATAAAAAATGGTTGCATTTTATACCTTTTATTTTTTGGTTAGGGTATTGTGTGTTTTACTTTTCAGTTCCTGAAATTTTTAAATACAATGATAGTATTAATGTCATGCAATTAGATATACCGTATTTAGAGATAACCCAAAAATATTCTGGAGATCCTTTAGGGGTTAGAGATTATGTGAATTTAGCTACTATTTTTCATATTTCTATCTATAACATCATTTTATTAAGAAGGTTGATTTTAGAAGTAAGAAAAGAAGGGAAATCAATTATTAACACATCTAATCCTGTTTTAAAATCTTTGAGAAATTCATTTTATCATTTTATCATTATTATGGTAATTTTAATTTTTGTAAAAACTACTTTTAAAGATGATGTTGGAGATTATCTCATATTCCTTTATGTCTGTTTTATGATTTTTTCAACTTCATATCAAATTATGGATACCTCACCTTATTATTTGAAAACCTCTTCTTTTTTAGAAGGACCAATAATTAAATATCAAAAATCAACACTTGTTCATGACACAAAGGAACGTATTTTAAGTGCTATACTATATCAAATGGAAGAAGAGAAATATTTTATAAAAAGTACTGCATCTTTATCTGGTTTGGCAAAAGCAATAAATGAAAGCTCTCATCACGTATCTCAAGTTATAAATGAAAAACTAAATCAATCTTTTTTCGAATTAGTTGCCTCTTATAGAGTTGAAGAAGCAAAAACTATTTTGAAAACTAAACTAGGTAAAAATTTAATAATTGAGGAAGTTGCTGAACGTGTTGGATACAATTCAAAATCAGCATTTAATACCGCTTTTAAAAAATTCACTTCCCAAACACCATCTGCTTACAGAGATTCTAATTAGTTGATAATCAATTGGCATATGTGCTCCCTTCTAAACTAGAACACCTTGCTTATAGGCTAATTCGGTAAAATTACTGAGTTGATTATAGATTTGTTTCATAATTAAAAAACAATCAATTATGAATTCACAAATTAAATCAAACAAAGAGAGAAAATACTTTATAGACTGGTTAAGAATTGGACTTATTATAAGTGTCTTCTTTTTTCATGTGGGTATGATTTTTAGACCCGAACAATGGCACGTTAACAGTGCCGAATCATTTCCTTTTTTAGACCCTATAATGTGGTGGTTACATTTATGGAGAATGCCACTATTATTTTTAGTTTCAGGAGTTGGAACTTACTATGCTATTGGTCGAAGAACAAGTTGGGAGTATTTAAAAGAACGGTTTACAAGATTGTATATCCCATTTACGGTTGGTTTTTTCACATTAGTTCCATTAATGGTTTATGTGGAACGTATTCCTAAATACAGTTCTTTCTTAGAATTTATCCCTCATATGTTTGATGGTGGACCGTATCCTGTTGGTAATATTTCTTGGCATCACCTATGGTTTATTTTATATTTATTTGTTATTTCTTTGTTGATTACCCCATTTTTAAATTACACTAAAAGCGGTCATTATAATATGGTAAGAGGGAAAATGATACATATAGTTTCTAAAAGATGGGGTTTAAATTGGTTGTTAGCAATTATCATTTTATCACAATTAATTTTAAGACAATACTTTCCAAAAAGTACACATGCTTTATATAATGATTGGGCGTATTTCACGTATTATTTAATATTCTTTTTGAGTGGTTTTATGTTATTTACCAGTGATAAGGTAGTTAAAACATTATCTAATAACAGAAGATTGTACTTATACCAAACCATTTTAGCAACCATAATTTTATTTTCATTGCCTTCAATTTTCGGTCAATCTTCCATAGTACAAGATTATTCACGTGGAATTACAGAAATTATAATTTCATTATCCTGTGGACTAACAGCAATTGGTTACTTTAAAAGATACTTTAACAAAGATCATAAGTCTAGAAAGGTTATGAACGAAGCTATTTACCCTTTTTATTTATTGCATCAACCTGCTCTTATATTTGTTGGTTATGTGGTTTTGAAATGGGATGTTTCTTATGGTATGCAAGCTGTATTAATAACGCTTATTTCTTTAGTATCCATTATAATTACTTACTGGTTTATCATCAGAAAGTTTAATTTTTTAAGAATTTCTTTTGGATTGAAAAGAATGGAAAAGAAAGATTCTTCTAAAACTATAAATTTAGATAACACATTAGTTTTAGATAAGTAAGCATTGTTAATTTTAAAATTTGAAAAAATGAAATTATTTAAAAAAATTAGACAAACAATGATAAAAGAAGGAAACTTAAAGCGTTACCTGTTATATGCTATTGGAGAAATTCTTTTAGTAATGATTGGTATTAGCTTGGCTTTTCAGCTTGATAATTGGAATGATAATAGAATAAAAGATAATGCAGAAATAGTTTATTATGAAAACCTAAGAGTTCAGATAGCAGACGATAAAGAATTAATTCTACATCTAAAGGATGATTTCAATAATGTTTATATGGCTCAATTTGAATATGCCAATGAAATTATTGAAGCTAATGACCGGAGTAAGTTAGATACACTTGGTCTTATAATTAGAACCATGACTCAATATTCAGATTTTGATAGACAAGGTAATATTTATGAAACTATGGTGAATAGCGGAGAAATAAAGCTACTACGTAACCATGATATTGTAAATGGAATTAGAAAATTAGAAGAGAAATATCTATACATCAACAGAATGGAAAATATTAATTATGATGCTGTGATGCTTCATGGTATACAAACAATAAACCTAATAGTTAAGTTTAGTACGGGTACAATTCAGAAGCCAGAATTAATATTTAATTATGAGTTTCAAAATCTTATTTCAGAACTAATACAAATTATGGAAGAAAAGGATAAAGTTTATAATGAAGCCTTGGATGAAATTGATAATATAACAAACTTGATAAATATTGAATTGAAGTAATCTTAATTACAAACGGACAAGATATTTACAGAATTTTTCAAAAACTAAAAGGAAATTTTGTTATGCTTGTAAACTCATACCCTATTTTAAAATAAATAAAAGGCTGTAAAAAGTAAGGTTTATAGAGGGTTTTTAGTGCTTCCGTGTAAGCGAAAACCTCTACTTTTCTTGTCCTTGAATGCTAAAACCTTACCATGTTGAATACACCGCATCTTTGTCGAAGAATTAAACCGCAGGTAAAAATGCAAGTAAAATAAATAAGTAAACAAATCATAAAAACAAATAAAAATGAACACATTAAAAAAATCAGTACTCTTTGCATATTTAATAGGTGCAATTACAATTTCATGTAACAATGACGACAATAACCCACCAACAGCATCAAATATGGTTAATGTTGGGAATTACAATTTGTATACAGAAAGTTTGGGTGAAGGAAGTCACACTCTAGTTTTCGAGTCTGGTCTTGGCGATAATTACGAAGCTTGGTACAAGCTTTTAGGTCTTTCAGAAACGAATCAAGTAATCGCTTATAATAGAGCAGGATACGAACCTTCTGAAGTTGCTAATAATGATAGAAATATTATTCAGTTAGCAGAAGATCTTCATCAAGTTATATTAAGTAAATCAGAGAATGAAAAAGTGATTCTAATTGGTCATTCTTTAGGAGGAGCAGTAATTAGATTTTATGCTGTACAACATCCAGAAATGGTAGAGGGTCTAGTGTTTGTGGACCCTAGTCATGAAGATTATGCTGTAATGACACAGGTGCAAGAGAATAATATCGTTGAATTTTATTACGGCGAAGGCCTTACACACACAGCAAACGAAGCTGAGCAAATGATTGAAAATTTTGAAATTTTAGGAAACTTAGAATCTTTGCCCAATGTACCAACTGTAGTACTTTCAAGTATAAGAGATCGTGAAAGTCAAGAAGATATTATGAACTGGGTAAATGCACACGAAACTCTTGGTGAAGGTATAACTAATTTTACTCATGTTATTACAGATAACAGCGGGCATTATATTCAAGTTGAAGAACCTCAATTGGTATTTGATGCTTTAGATTCTCTATTGAATTAATTGTATAAACAACATGGAATAGGACTAGTAATTGTTGATAATTTGGAACTTTATGTAGTATATATAAATGATACGCATTAACCTTATCTAAAATCGTGAAGAAATATAAAGCTATAGTTATAGGTGCAACAGGAGGAGTTGGTACATATTTGGTTGAAAAATTAATAGCATCAGATCTGTGTTCAAAAGTTACAGTTATTTCTAGGAGGAAATGCCCCAAAGCTCCTAAATTAACTAATATTATTTGGGGTGACTTTTCAGAACACTTACTGAAAGAAAAAGATGAAAATATAGAAGTATTCAAAAATCATGATGTTTTATTCTGTTGCCTAGGTGCACCAGAAAAAGCATTAATAGGTTTGATGTTTAATAAAAAGAAGTATAAACCAATGTTTCAGACTATTGATTATGATTATACTGTTGGAGTAGCTTCAGTAGCTTTTAAAGCTGGGATTTCCCACTTTTCCGTAGTATCTAGTTCTGGTCTTTCAGAAAAAGGGACTTTCCCTTATATAAGAATAAAATGGAAAATGGAGCAGGCTGTAAAAAGTTTGGGATTTAAAAATCTAAGTATATTTCATCCATCCCATTTGATGAAACCAGCAAGAGCTGAAGAAAAGTTTTTCAAGAAAATAGTATTGAATTTCATAGCTTCTGTTGCAAGTGTAATGCCTCACTCACAAAAGGCTATTACGGTAGAGTCCGTTGCTGAAGCAATGATAAAAGAATTATATTTCAGAATGAATAGCAAGACTGAAGGACTATATTATTACGAAGCAGATGATATGAGAGCTTTAATAAAAAGGAATATGTAATTATGAATAATCAAAATAATTTGGATTTAGTTGAAGAGTATCAATCAGCAACCCAGATGAATGCAATTGCTATGACTGATTTTCCAGTAATTGGGAAAGTAATTGATTGCTTAAAAATGATAAAAGTTCCAGCACCTCAACCCCAAGAGGGAGAGGTTGTCATAAAAATGTGTGCTTCTGCCTTATATGCAGATGAATTGTATGCCGCCCAATGCACCGCTTTAGGTCGATTTTTTGGACCGAAAACTGTTTCGGAAACAGAGCCATACATTATGGGGTCATCTGTATCAGGAATTATTGTAGGTCTTGGTAAAAAAGTGACCAATCGATCTATTGGGCAAAAGATAATTTCAATTCCAAGTCAAACTCCAGTACATGGAGTATGGGCAGAGTATTGTTGTTTAAAACAAGAGCGCATCATGCAAAAACCAGAGAATTTCTCATTTATTGAAGCAGCAGGAACCAAAATGCCAGCCTGTGTTTCTTGGGGAGCAATTACTTACGGTAATATCAAACAGGATGACCGTACCTTGGTTATAGGTGCTTCTGGTGGTCTTGGAATTATGACCGTGCAATATCTAAAATCCCTTGGTGCTCATGTAACAGGTGTTTGTAGTGGTAAAAATGAAAAAATGGTACTTGCTCATGGAGCTGAAGAGGTTTTGGATTACACTAAAAATAATTTTGCTGACCTTACTATTAAGAATAATCAACGTTACGATTGTATTTTTGATTTTGTTGGAGGTATAGATGTCGAAAAATATGGATTTCGTGCATTGAAAAAGTCGGGTAAATTTATAACAGTAACAGGCCCATTAAGGTTTATTGGAGAAAAAAAGCTTTCTTGGTTTCAACTAGGTAAAGTTTTCTTTCATATTGCGTTTAAATCAATCTCCGGTTTTATTTACGGTCCACGCTATATTTTTGGAGAAATGAATCCATCCAAAACAATTTATCCTGCTATATCATATGCTGTTAAACATCAAATTAAAATACCCATATCGCAAAAAATTCCATTTGAGATTGAAGCAGTTAAACAAGCTCTTAATCAAGTTCTTAATCATCGCGCCACGGGTCGAATTGTTATTGATATGACAATAAGTTAAAAAATAACTCAAAAATGAAAAAAATATATAATTTTAGAAATAGTTTAAGTATTATGTACATTCTTACTGTATTAGTGGGTTGTCAAACAAAAAATAACTCAAAAATGAATAGTCTTGATGAAATAATTAATAAGCATTTCAATGCTATTAAAAATAGAAATATTGATAACCTTTTAAAAACAGTTAACAATGAAAAAATTACATTGATTTTACCAAATGGTAACTATTCAAAATCAATAGACCATTACAAAAAAGTTAACACTGATTGGTTCGCAGACCAAAATTGGAATATTGAATATGATATTATTGACAAAATCATTAATAAAGAAACAGGAATAATATTGGCGAAAATAGCCTATTTTGATAAAGACGAAGATGGTAAAGAGTATTCCTTCCAGTATTATTTAACATTGATTTTTAATTTAAATAAAAATAAATGGGAACTTATGTTTGATCAAAATACGATAATCCGATAAAAAAAAAGACAAGTAATATGCAAAAGAAGTTAAGTTGGGAGGCATTTTCAAATGAAGACCGTAATATGGTAATTGAAGCAATCAAAAACGCAATTTCTAATTGTGATGGATGTATTATGAATTTTAATATATTCTCAGACCTTGCCTTGACTCTAAGTATTGAAATTGAAGAAAGCAAAATTCAAGTGCTGCACAGCGCACTATCTCTTGTAGTCACTATGTCAGAAATTGACCAATTTGATATTAACTTAGAATCAAAAAAAGAGTGGCTCATATTTATGAATACTTCTTTTACAAGAGGAAAGGGAGAATTAAAACAAGAAATTCCTAAAGTACTAGGATAAGCAATTATAAATGTGAAGTTTAGCCAAAACGTTCTGTAGCATGTTAACAAATACGCAACACTGAAATTAAAAGATAAATTATATAAATCAGAAGATTAAAACTGAACGTTTAATACTATAAATTAAACTAATGTTTTATAAAAAATGATTTTACCATTTTAAAAACTTAATACATATGAAAATTATAACGAAAGAACTGATAGCGGAGTTAATTAAAAAAACAAAAATCAACATCAATATGGCTGAAGGATTCAGAGAGCTAACTGAAAAAGAATTAAACTTTAAAGAATTTATTGATGAATGGAGTATCCTAGAATGCATTGAACACTTGAATATTTATGGAGATTTTTATAATCCAGAAATCAAAAAATGTATTGGAAAAACAAAAACAACATCAGCCAAAATATTCAAGAGTGGTTTTATTGGAAATTATTTTGTTAATCTTATAAGTCCCAAAGAGAAAATGAACAAAATGAAAACACTAAAAGTTAATAATCCTATAGGTAGTAGTCTAGATAAAAATGTTATTGACAGGTTTATAAACCAACAAAGTGAATGTCTTGAGTTAATTCAGAAATCAAAAAATGTAAACCTTACTAAAACGAAAACAGCAATTAGTATATCTAAACTTATAAAACTGAGATTAGGCGATACTTTTAGATTTATTACTGCTCATAACGAAAGACATTTGTTACAAGCTGAGAATACTCTGAAAAGAGTAAGGAAGTAAGAATGTAAAAAAAAAAAGATACCAACTAGGCTAAGCAAGTAAATAACTACAATAAACACAAGCAATAATTAAATTTCATGAAGTTATTTATTGACATATTTAGGAACAAGCAAGAACAGCGTTTAAGAGCTGTTTTTAGATTTATAATAGAGTTATCTAGTTATTTTTTAATAACAACTTTGTTAGCAAAAGTTATACGATTATTCATAGATTACCCAACAGAATTTAATGGGGCAACATCTTTATGGGTGATTCTTATTTTGATAATTTTTAGATTTGCAAGACTTTTTACAGTTTGGATATCTGCAAAGTATATAGATACCTTTGGGTTGGCTTTTAATTAAAGAGATATATCATGTGTTTGACGCAGAAGGTTCCTTTGCGATATAGTTAATCACCTATTTTATTTTTATTCTTGTGGCAGCTATATGGGTTTATTTAAGAGATGGACAAATCAAACTTTATTTGCCTATAACAATTCCTCCTTCAAAAGATAATGGGGATAAAAATTAGTAATATTGTATATAAAAAACGAAAAATGATACATCTAATAGTTGGAAATACAGGTTCAGGGAAAACTACTTATTCAAACGAATTGAAATGTAAAAACAAAGGAATTATTTTTTCAATTGATCAATGGAATAATAAATTATTTCTTGCCGATAGAAAACCGGCTGACGGATTGGAATGGTTTCTTGAAAGAATAGAGCGAGTTGAAATAATCATTATGGATTTAGTTAAACAATTAGAAAACACAAAAACTGATGCTATCCTCGATTTAGGGCTATCAAAATTTGAACATCGTGAAAAATTCAGAATGTTTGCCGATTTAAATAACTATGAATTAACTACACACTTTTTAGACATATCAAAAAACACTCGACTGAATAGAGTAATGAAAAGAAATGCAGAAAAAGGAGAAACTTTCGAATTTGAAGTAAGCAAAGAAAACTTTGATTTTATGGAAAACTGGTTCGAAAAACCAACTGAGAAAGAAATGATTGGAGGAATAATTATTACGGAATAAAAAACGTGTGGAAGCAATATATAAAAATAATAAAAAAAAATTTATTCTAAAAGTAAAGGATTAACTTGTACTCAAAGTTAATACTGAAAAAATCTGCCTTTATGAAGTATAATATGAACCGAATAAGCATTTTTATAAAAATGAAAGACCAAGTAATATTAATATGTATTTCGTTGACTTTAATTTCAATATGCAGTGCTCAAAATTCAAGAGTTGAAAATTGGAACGAAGACATCAATTATTATCACAAAGCACTTGAGAAAAATCATATTGACTTATATCATACTATTTCAAAAAATGAATTTAATAGTGAGGTTTTGAATATTAAAGAGAAGCTTCCAAATTTAAAAGATTTTCAAGTTATAGTTGAGTTAATGCGTTTAACTTATAAGATTGGTGGAGGCAAAGGAGATGGTCATACTTCTGTTCCACTTTGGGGGATGGATTTACATAAATACCCTATTAAACTTTTTGATTTCGGAAATGAAATAAGGGTTATAGAGGCCGATGAAAACCATAAATACCTTATTGGTAAAAAAATAATTAGTATTGACGGGATTCCTATAGATATAGTTTATTCAAAAGTTTCAGAGTTAACTCCATTTACAGAGAATAAACAATCATCTATGGATAGGACATGTAATTATATGATAATTTCTGAAGTCCTTGAAGCAATAGGAATTGTAAAAACCAAAGAGAAAGCAAAGTTTACTTTTATTGATGATAATGGAATTGAAGATATAAAAACTTTGAACTCTTATTCAAAAGTAGAATTTGATAATTTTGAGTTTGAAACAGCACAAGTTTCAAACACTTATTTTCAACGAGCTAAAGATTCTAAATTTAAAGACTTATGGTTTGCATCTTTAAATAATTCTAAAACAGTTTATATTAAATTTGGAGAATATCCATCTGAAAAGGAAATGAATGATTTCTCAGAAGGTGTTTACAATTTTATTGAACAAACAAACTCTGAAAGTTTAATAATTGATTTGCGTAATAATTATGGGGGCGATTTCTTTATTGGGCAAATTCTTGCAAGTTGGTTAAATGCATGTGATTCGATTATTTGGAAATCAAATGTTTATGTGCTAATTAATAGAGTAACCTATTCTGCAGCGATGGTGAATGCTTTACAGTTTAAGCAACTATTAAATGCAAAAATTATTGGCGAGCCAACAGGCGCAAATCCTAATGGATATCAAGATTTGGGACAGTTTAAGTTACCAAATTCAGATTTGACTATCACTTATACGAAACGCTTGTTTAGGCTTCAAGATATAGATTCCAAAGGCTTACAACCAGATGTTTTAATAAGGCCTAAATGGGATAATTATAAAAAAGGAGTTGATGAAGTTTTATATTGGGTTTTAAATGACATTAAAAATTAATTATAATTAACGTTATACAGCTGAATAGCCTCTTTTTTACCGCGAAGCACTAATTTTTCAATTTTAATAAATGAGAAGTTTTCAGTTTCTTTTAACTTGTTTTTTAATGCTTCAGAAATAAGTGTTTTTGAATTATATGTATTACATTCTGCTTGAATCCGTGCTGTTGTATTTAAAATATCTCCCGTATGAAAAAAATTCTTTTTAATAATACCAATTTCACCAGTAGTAACTTCGCCAATATGTAAGCCTGCTTTAAATTCAGGAACTAAACCAAAAGTTTCTAAATAATAATTCGTTTTATTTTTAAATACATTAGAAATTTCATTAAAACAATGAAGACAATTATTTTTTGATAAGCCTGATCTTTCATCCCATGAAATAACAATTTCATCACCTACATATTGATATATGTCTCCTGAAGTATTTAGAATGGCATCTGTCATATCTGAATAATATATTTTCAATAGGTCAAAATATTTTTTGTGACCAAGTTTTTCAGCAATACTAGTTGAAGATTTCATATCTAAAAACATAAATATTCTAGTTTCTTGTTTGGGTTTATGGTATTTACCCAAATAGTTAAACACAATCCCATTACCTAAATAGGCTTCTATTTCTGAATAAAAAAGAGCAATATCAATTACAAATCCTAAGTATATTATAATTACCCAAAAAGAAAAGCTTTGAACAAATGCTTCTAAACTTTTTAAAACAATTGGATCAAAAATACTTAACTCCAAAATTAGAGCATTGTATATTAGTGTTAATACAGATACTAAAATAGTAACTAAGAGAAGATAAAATAAACTTTTAATTAAAATTTTCTTCCAAAATGAACTTTGCTTAAAATACCTTTTTATCCATAGAATTTCAATAGCACCTTGTATAATTCCCATAATAAAACTACTAACACTTACACTTATCAAAGAAATTTTAAAATTATAATTATTCCCAGTAGCTGGATATTCAGATAGTTCATATATGAGACCCATTTCTAATAGTACATATATGAATCCAAAGAGTAACCAAATGATTCCGAAAACAAGAATTTGTTTAAGGTAACGTTTGTATTTGGGCTTAATTTTCAATGTGTTAAGATGTAAAAACACTTAGATTAATCATTTTTAGAGTGTTATAAATTTTGATTCAAAAATAAAAACTATTTTAGCTCAAAATTGTTTAAAGTAACTAATGTAACAAATGTTTTTTATAATAGGTATTTTTATTGCGGTATTTCTTTCTCTTCTTTTATTGGTAAAGAAGAACAAATCGCGTGCTGATAAAATTCTTTTCTTTTGGCTAATTTTCATTTCCTTCACCCAAATATTAAGATATTTTGCGTTTAATGAGTACTTTTATAAGTACCCACATTGGTTGGGAGTTGAGTTAGCTTTACCGGTACTTCATGGAGTTCTTTTATATTTCTATGTGATTGAAATTACAGGGAATACTATTCAAAAGAAGGGTGTAATGTTTCTACATTTTATTCCGATTGTCCTTTTAATTTTGTTAACCATTCCTTTTTATCAATTAACTGGAATAGAAAAAATTAAGGTATACAAAGGTAATGTTGAGGGTTTTGAATGGTATTTAATTATTCAAACTATAATAGTAGCAGTATCCGGGTTCGCATATTCTATTTGGTCATTAATTATAATTATCAGACATCAAACAAGAATAAAAGACAAGTTTTCAAATACTGATAAAAAGGAATTGCAATGGCTTAAATATTTATCCATTGGTAATGGGCTTATATATGTACTATCTATATTCTTTAAAGGTGATATTATTTATATAGCTGTTGTGATTTTGGTGCTATTTATAGGCTTTTTTGGAATTAATCAATTAAATATTTTTAATTCAACTATTGCATTAGAAAAAACTTTAGAGCAAGAGCCAGAGACTACTAATAATAAATTAGAAGTTAAGGAAGTTGTAAAACCTAAAGTAACAACCGAGAAATACGAAAAATCAGGATTAAATGAAGAGATGGCTTCACAGATTTATACTAAATTAAATGCACTAGTAAAAGAAACCGCTATTTATAAAAATGAAGAACTTACACTTGTAGAACTAGCCAAACAACTAAAAGCACATCCAAATCACCTTTCACAAGTGATTAATGAAATGGAAGGGAAGAATTTCTATAATTATATAAACTCCCTTAGAATAAAAGAGTTCATAAAAATAGCATCCCTACCTGAAAATAAAAAATATACGATGATTTCTTTAGCTTATGATTGTGGATTTAGTACCAAATCTACGTTTAATAAACATTTCAAACTAAATACAGGGAAAACACCAACCGATTTTTTCAATTTAAATTGAAATAAATAAGAGTTAAAGTGTACTCCGTGTAAATTCACACCTTTTTATTCGACTTTTAAAAGATAATACGCTACTGGTAATTAGCAGTTTACGGGAGTTTGTCTTGGCTCAATAAAGGGGAGTTTCAATTCCCTGTAAGTCAAGACTGTTCTTTTTTTAAAACCCCGGAAGTTTGTAAAGTAATTAGAAATTATTTTAACGCTCAAAAGCTAAAAACCATGAAACTAAAAAATTATATTTATCTTATTATTCTTTCCATAATAATTAATTCTTGTAATGAAGCACCATTATTAAAAGAAATAGAGCTTCCTTCAAATGCAAAGTCTGGAGAGTTCATTATTCAAAAGGATACATATGTTCTTAATGATTCTATATATGAAGCAAATTCAGGTATTATTATTGTTCCAGAAAATAGAAGTAAGTCAGATTCTCGATTAATTAAAGTCCCATTCATTCAAATTAAAGCAACAGGTAAAAACATTGCTGAGCCTATATTCTTTTTTGATGGAGGACCAGGGAGCCCTAACATTGGTGTTTTTAATTTTGTAAGTAATTTGATAGAGCATCATGATATTGTTTTGGTTGGTTTTAGAGGTGTAGATGCAGGGTCTACGACTATTTTAAACTTACCAGAAGTAGATGATTTTTTTGCTAATATGCAAGGCGATTTAATTGAAAAAGAAACCCTTGATGAAATGTCAGAAGCATATGCAAGAGGAGCAAGTCGTTTACAAAAAGAAGGAGTTGATACAGATGGTTATACAATTACGGAAGTTCTAAATGATGTAGAGCTGGTCCGTAAATCTTTAGGATATAATAAAATCAATTTATTTAGTGTGAGTTATGGTACCCGTCTAGCAATGATTTATGATTGGATGTTTCCAAAGACAGTGAATAGATCTGCTATGATAAGTGTAAACCCTCCGGGTAGGTTTGAATGGAGACCTGAAGCTTTAGACCAACACTTAAACTACTATTCAGAACTTTACAAAAAAGATTCTATTTATGGAAATTCAAAAATAGACATTGCTGAGATCATTCGAAATAATTCACGTAAAATGCCAAAAAGTTACATGTTTATTCCAATCAAGAGAGGACATGTAATAATGAGTACTTTTTTGATGTTATATTCTACTGATGCTGCACCAAAACTTTTTGATGCTTGGATTGCTGCAGATGATGGTGATTGGAGTGGAATTGCTATGATATCTGTTATGATGGATTATATGTTAAAGGATGCATTATTATGGGGGGATTTAGCTGCTAAATCTTCTTCAGTAGATTATGATTTCGCCCCTAATCTTGACTTAATGAAAGAATTTATGCCCGAAAATTCTATAATTGGTGCTCCTGGAACGCTTTTAGGCATTGGGTCAAGAGGCTGGCCATCTAAACTCATCCCAGATTCATTACGAACCGTTCAATATTCTGAGACACCTACTTTACTTATCAATGGAAATATTGATGTTTCTACACCTGAGCAATATGGAAGAAAAGAATTGTTACCTTATTTGAAAAACGGAAAACAAGTTTTGATATCCGAAGCAGCACATGGTGGTGATATTTTTGGAAGACAACGTCCAGCATTAGATTTTATGCTTAAAAAGTTTTATAAGACAGGGATTGTTGATGATTCAAAATACGAGTATCAACCTATGAATTTTGATGTTGGATTTAGTTTTCAAACAATAATGAAACTTTCAA
>Ga0209345_10003985_pt1 | contig 14645 bp, 13 predicted proteins | sample Cruoilmetagenom7_FD_187294 | JGI IMG/M metagenome (GOLD analysis project Ga0209345, IMG submission 187294) | Oil polluted marine microbial communities from Coal Oil Point, Santa Barbara, California, USA - Sample 7 (SPAdes) (version 2) | ecosystem: Environmental > Aquatic > Marine > Oil seeps ... | reverse complement strand
TTCCGATCTGTCTTTTTGCCCCTGCTTTTCTTGTGCGTATTGCCGCTCTGGTTACGTTTTTTCTCGGCCAGTACGCCACCTTCGATCAGCTTGCCGTTTTCCAGTACCGGAACAGGCTGCAGCTGCAGCGGTTTGCCGATCAGGGCCGAGATATCCTTGAGAAAGCGTCGCTCCTCCGGCGATACCAGTGACACCGCCCAGCCTTTCAAGCCGGCCCGCCCGGTACGCCCAATACGATGCACATAGGCTTCAGGCTGATTCGGCAGATCATAATTGACCACCTGCGGCAGCGCTTCGATATCCAGCCCTCGGGCGGCCACATCCGTCGCCACCAGCACCTTCACCTCGCCCGCCGTAAACGCAGCCAGTGCGGCCATGCGCTCACGCTGGGTGCGATCTCCGTGAATCGCTACCGCGCTGATACCGTCTTCCAGCAGTTGTGCACAGAGCTGGTTAGCACGTTTCTTGGTACGGGTGAACACCAGTGTCTGCTTCCAGTTGCCGCCGCGAATCAGGAAGCCGAGTACATCCGCCTTGTCGGCATTATCCACCGCGTAGGCACTTTGTTTCACCTGCTTGCTGGCCGAGTTGCGTGCGGCAATCGCGATCCGTTTTGGGTCCTGCAGCAGCTTGTCGGCCAACACCTCGACCGAGTCATTCAGTGTGGCGGAAAACAGCAGCGTCTGCCGCTGCGCCGGCATATAGGTCAGTAACTCTCGGATCTCGCCGATAAAGCCCAGATCCAGCATGCGATCAGCTTCATCGAACACCAGTATTTCCAGCTGTTCCAGCGACAGTTTTTTCTGTTTCAGCATATCCAGCAGCCGTCCCGGTGTTGCTACGAGAATATCGGCTCCGCGTTTCATTTTGCGGATCTGGTTGTCGAAGCGTACACCACCAAACACGGAGACCACCCGCATCCCCAGCAGCTGGCCATAGGCCAGGCCATGTTCACCCACCTGCACGGCCAGCTCACGCGTAGGTGTGAGAATCAGGCCCCGGATCGGGTGGTAATCCCCGCTTGCAGGGGTCCGGCTGAAGCGCTCGATCATCGGCAGCGCAAAGCTGGCGGTTTTGCCGGTACCGGTCTGTGCCTCGGCAATCAGATCATGGCCCGCCAGCACCAGTGGAATCGCTTGTGCCTGAATGGGCGTCGGCGTGTGGTGATCCAGTGCTGCCAGGGTGGCAACCAGCTCAGGGCAAAGGCCCAGTTCGGCAAAGGCGGTCATGATATTCCCTCGTGATTACTATTACTGTGCCTGCGAGCGCAGGTAATCTTCATAGCTGCCGTGGAAATCGTTGATGCCGGTGGGCGTCAGCTCGATGATACGGGTCGCCAGCGACGAGACGAACTCGCGATCATGACTGACGAAAATCAGTGTACCGGGATAGTTCTCCAGTGCCAGGTTCAACGCTTCAATCGACTCCATATCCAGGTGGTTGGTCGGCTCATCCATCACCAGAATATTGGGCTTTTGCAGCATCAGCTTGCCGAAAATCATGCGACCCTGCTCACCCCCGGAGATCACCTTGACTGACTTGTCGATCTCTTTTTGAGAGAACAGCAGACGGCCCAGTGTGCCGCGGATCACCTGTTCGTCATCACCTTCCTTACCGCAGTAGGCCATCCAGTCGTAGAGACTTTTCGCTTCGGTGAATTCATGCGCATGGTCCTGCGCGTAGTAACCGATGTTGCTGTTCTCGGACCACTTGACCTTTCCGGCGCTGGGCTCCAGATCACCCACCAGGCATTTGAGCAACGTCGTTTTACCGATGCCGTTGGGGCCGATGATGGCGATACGCTCAGCCACCGGCACGGTCAGATTCAGGCCACTGAACAGCTCTTCATCGAATGACTTGGACAGTCCTTCAACTTCAAGGGCGATACGGTGCAGTTTTTTGTCCTGTTCAAAGCGAATGAACGGGCTCTGACGGCTTGACGGCTTGATATCCTCAAGCTGGATCTTGTCGATCTGTTTGGCGCGCGAAGTCGCCTGTTTCGATTTGGACGCGTTGGCAGAGAAGCGACTCACGAACGCCTTCAAGTCGGCGATCTGTGCCTTTTTCTTGGCGTTGTCAGATTGCATACGTTCACGCGCCTGCGTTGAAGCGGTCATGTACTCATCGTAATTACCGTGATACAGGCGCACTTCACCGAAATCCACATCAGCCATGTGAGTGCAGACGCTGTTCAGGAAGTGACGGTCATGCGAAATGATGATCATGGTGCACTGACGCTGGTTCAACACCCCTTCCAGCCAACGAATGGTATTGATATCCAGGTTGTTGGTCGGCTCATCAAGCAACAGGATATCAGGATCGGAAAACAGCGCCTGTGCCAACAGCACACGCAGCTTCCAACCCGGTGCCACTTCGCTCATCGGGCCGAAGTGCTGCTCTACCGGAATACCCACGCCCAGCAACAGCTCACCGGCACGGGACTCGGCGGTGTAACCGTCCATCTCGGCAAACTCGCCTTCCAGCTCGCCGGCCCGGATGCCGTCCGCCTCACTCATCTCGGCTTTCGCATAGATCGCGTCACGCTCAGCCTTGACCTTCCACAGCTCCTCGTGACCCATGATCACGGTATCAACCACGCTGAACGCTTCATAGGCGAACTGGTCCTGCCGCAGCTTGCCGATACGTTCGTTCGGGTCCTTGGAGACGTTGCCGCTGGTAGGCTCCAGATCGCCCCCCAGAATCTTCATGAAGGTGGACTTGCCGCAACCGTTGGCGCCGATCAGGCCGTAACGGTTACCGTCACCGAATTTAACGGAAACATTTTCAAACAGTGGCTTGGCGCCAAACTGCATGGTGATATTCGCAGTGGTCAGCAATGGAATCTACTCGATTGGTCTTGAAAGGGTATGGCGGGCCGACGGTTGATAACCGCAGGGGATACTACCAAAGATGCGGATTATCGCATAAAAGCGGCATCTAGTAGAGGGGCACACAAACACACATTTTTTACATGTATTTCGATTGCATCTTAAAGGGTATGATGCCCCCTCGGACGCCCGTATCGGGTGTTGCTTTCAAGACCTCAAGTGAATTCAGTCGTGCCGGAACAGTCAGACAGCCGTATCCATCGTTACTGTCAGTGGATGGGCCTGAGCCCCAACACCACCAGTCATACCGAAAAGCTGATCTCGGGCCTGGGTGCCGTCATGGGGATCGGGCTGGTGATGCTGGTCTCCAGCTGGTGGCTTGATTCAGAAGCCGCCATTTTGCTCACCGCCTCAATGGGCGCAACCGCCGTTCTCCTGTTCGCTGTGCCCCATGGCGCCCTGTCCCAGCCCTGGGCGGTACTGGGAGGACATGGCATCTCTGCCCTGATCGGCGTCAGCTGCCAATGGCTCTGGCCCGGCGAATGGTTTACCGCACCCCTGGCGGTTGGGCTGGCGGTCACCGCCATGCACTATCTGCGCTGCATCCACCCTCCCGGCGGCGCAACCGCCCTGACCGCCGTCATTGGTGGCAGCAGCATTCACCAACTGGGCTATGCCTACCTGCTGTGTCCGGTACTGCTCAATGTAGCCAGCATCCTGCTGGTAGCCCTGCTGTTCAACGGCCTGTTTCATTGGCGCCGTTACCCCGCCTGCCTGGCACAACACCAGCACCCGCCACTGCCGACACGAGCGGTCAGCATCAATGCAGATGACCTGACATCCGCCATGGAACAGCTGGACTCCTATATCGACGTAACGGAAGAGGACCTGCTGGAGCTGTTTGAACTGGCGCAGGAGCATGCGGGGCGGCGTAAAAACTGACATGACTAAAACCGCACAAAAAAGCCCGAAATTCTCGGGCTTTTTTTCAATTACTGCAGGCGATCCGATGTTTAATCATTCAACAACAGCTGCAGACCTGCCCCGGTATTGGAGATCGGCGCCACGTAGTTGCGGTGCACTTCCTTCACGTTACCCAACAAACAACCGCGCATGGCCAGCCACATGTTCAGCTCGACGCCCTGTGCACCGGCGATCTCGACCAGGTCGTCGTTGCTGTACTTGGTCAGAGCTTCTGGATCGCTTACCAGCTTGTCCATACACTCCAGATCGAAATCGGAGTTGATGATGCCGGCACGTTCACCATCCAGCTGGTGTGACAGACCACCGGTACCGAATACCACCACCTTCTGATTACCGGCGAAGGACTCAACCGCACGGCCGATTGCCTGACCCAGTGCAAAGCAGCGAGAGGGTTTCGGCATCGGGTAACGCTCGCAGTTGATACACACCGGAATCACTTTCAGATGTTTGTAGTTGTGGCCCGGGTACATGATCGACAGTGGCACGGTCAGTCCGTGATCGACTTTAATATCCTGACAGATGGTTGGATCAAAGTCGTTCTCGATCAGTTCGTTGGCGATGTGCCAAGACAGCTCGGTTTCACCGGTCACCGGCGGGATGGTAGCGATGCCCCAACCTTCATCGGCGTTTTCGTACATGGGCGCACAACCCAATGCGAAGGTGGGCTTTTTGTCGAGGAACATTTCCAGACCGTGGTCATTGTAGAACACGATAGCAATGTCCGGCTGCTGTTCGTTCAGCCACTCGCGCACTGGCGGGTAACCGGCAAAAAAGTCCTTCCAGTAAGGTGTGTCTTCCAGCCCCTTGTCCATGGCAATGCCGATCGCCGGAATGTGGGATGTGGTGATGCCGCCGATAACCTTAGCCATTGTTTTTCCCCCTGCCCTGGCTGTCCAGGTATGCCTGAAACTCTTCTTTGGTACGCCCGGTCTGCATGCCGCCAATATCCTGCATGTTCAAACCCAGCAAGCCGGCAAACTTGGCCAGATAATACACACTGCCACCCAGGCGCAGCAGTTCGTTCAGATCACGCTTGAGAATCGCTTCTTTCTGGGCCTCGGTCAGACCGAACTTGTCACAGTAACCCGCTTCATCGGCCTTGAAAGCCTCTCGGGCGTCAGCGTTGTTGAACGAGTAGCACATCTTGTTCAGCGGATAGCCCTTGGTGGACATGGGACCGTCGAAAAAGATCGTACCCGGAATCTCGCGGTGCGTTGAGCTCATGTTCAGTTCTCCTGTCAGGACCAGTAAAGTCGCATCGGGTTGTCGACCAGCAGCTTCTGCTGCAGTTCGGCGGTGGTGGCGATCTGCGGGATCACGTCCACCAGCTTGCCGTCGTCCGGCGTGTGAGACTTCATGTTCGGGTGCGGCCAGTCGGTGCCCCACAGGCAACGATCCGGGAATTTTTCGACCAGTGCCTTCATGAACGGCACTACATCGCTGTAATCCGGCGGTGTCTGGGTCAGGCGTTCGGGACAGGTGGTTTTCACCCACACCTTGTCGTTGCCGGCCATGAAGTCGATGAAACGCTGGAAATCCGGATGATCGACGCCCTTGGTGACATCGGGACGGCCCATATGGTCGACCACGATGGTGGTGTCGAGTTCATTCAGGAAGGGAATCAGGTCTTCCAGATCCGGTGCCTCGAAGTAAACCACAATGTGCCAGCCCAGCGGCTTGATCTTCTCGGCAATCGACAGGAACACTTCTTTCGGCGTGGTGTCGACCAGACGCTTGACGAAGTTGAAGCGCACGGCACGCACGCCGGCCTTGTCCATCGCTTCCAGCTCTTCCACGGTGATCGCAGGATCAACGACGGCCACACCGCGCGCCAGCTCTCCGGCGCTTTCCAGCGCATCGACCAGGGCCGCGTTGTCGGTACCGTGGCAGGACGCCTGCACGATGACGTTGCGCTCAAAGCCCAGGTAGTCACGCAGCTCAAACAGTTTTTCCTTGGGCGCGTCGCAGGGGGTGTACTTGCGCTTGGGGTGGTAGGGGAACTTGTCCGCCGGACCAAATACGTGGCAGTGCGCATCCACGGCACCAGCCGGTGCCGTGAACTCAGGCTTGCTCGGGTTGGCGTGGAAAGGAAGGTAATCAGGATCCATCATCTCGTTACACCTGCTTCAAAATCAGTTGTTATGGGTGAACACTTCGCCGTCAAACAGCTTGCGGGCCGTTCTCAGAATCGCGGCGGAGGCCACTTGACCTTCGGCATCCATATCCAGAATCACGCTCATCTCGCCGATCGGATGTTCGACCGACAGGGTCTTGCGTGCGCCTTCCGGCACTTCGGCAATCGCTGCGGCGGGTGAACCGGGCAGTACCGCCGCAGTTGCCACGCTGACCGCGCCCAATACGCCGATGGAGGCGTGACAGCGGTGCGGAATGAACGTACGCGTCGACAGGGCGCCACCGTTGGTGGCCTGGCTGACCATACTCATCTTCGGCACCGATTTGGCGCTGACATCACCGAGGTTCATCAGCGGACCGGCCTTGAGACGGATGGCTTCCAGTTTCTCGCGCAGCGCCGTATTGGCTTCAAGTTCCTCGCGGGACTCGGTACCGGTGATACCCATGTCTTCGGCGCGCATCACCACCACGGGCATGCCGTTGTCGATCAGGGTCACTTCGACCCCCTCGATCACATCAACCGCATTGCCGGTGGGCAGCAAGGCACCACAACTGGAACCGGCGGTATCTTCGAAGGTGATCGGCACGGCGGCCGAGCTGCCGGGCACCCCGTCGATGCGGGCATCGCCCACATAGCTGACCTTGCCTTCAGGGGTGCTGACACGGGCACGGGCGATCTGGCCGGTGTTTTCCATGAAGATACGCACTTCGGTCTCGCCGTTCTGCGCCGTCACCAGGCCACGTTCGATGGCAAAGGGACCGACACCGGCAAGGATGTTGCCGCAGTTCTGCGCATCGGTGACGATTGCCTGATCAACGAACACCTGCAGGAACAGGTAGTCCACATCGGCATCGTCCCGGTCGGACGGCTTGACCACGGCGACCTTGGAGGTCAGCGGATCGGCCCCGCCCATGCCGTCGATCTGACGCGGGTCGGGCGAACCCATGACCCGCAGCAGAAAGGCGTCGCGTTCGGCAGTGTCGACCGGCAGGTCAGACGCGAGGAAGTACCCCCCCTTGGAGGTACCGCCGCGCATCCACATGCAGCGAACGCCATCAGACATATTTCAAGCCCTTCTCTTTCAGACGCGGACGCATGTCGTAGATATCCAGACCCAGCTCGCCGTTGGCCATGCGCACGCGCTTGGACTCTTCCAGCGCCATGCGCTTGCGGGACAGTTCCAGCACCTCGGCGGCCTTTTCGCGACGAACGACAACCACACCATCGTCGTCGGCGACAATCACATCACCCGGGTAGATCAGTTGATCGGCACAGGCCAGCGGAATATTCACTGATCCCAGGGTCTCCTTAATCGTCCCCTCGGCGAAGACGGCTTTCGACCACACCGGGAAGTTCATCTGGCGCAGGTCGCGCGTATCACGCACACCGCCATCGATGATAAGGCCCACCACACCGCGTGACTGAGCGGATGTGGCCAGCAGGTCACCGAAAAAACCATGTACAGAAGGAGAAGTCGGTGCGAACACCATCATGTCGCCCTTCTGACACTGTTCGATCGCGACATGCATCATCCAGTTGTCACCGGCAGCGCCGGAGATAGTCACGGCAGAACCGGCCACGGCCACGTCCTGCTGGATCGGACGCATATAATGCGCCAGCAGACCAACACGGCCCTGAGCTTCATGAATGGTGGCCACACCACATTCGGCCAGACCGTCGATAACCGCCTGATCGGCACGTTCAATATGCTGAACGACTACGTTTTCTCTCATGACGAACGACTCCTGATCAGGCCGGAATTTTCAGACGGCTGAATACACGACGACTGTTGTGCTCAAAGATGTCCTGTTTCTGCTCGGCAGACAGGGTCTTGTTGCCATCAATGTAACGCTTGGTGTCATCGAAGAAATGACCGGTTTCCGGGTCGATACCGCGTACGGCACCGATCATTTCAGAGGCGAACAGGATGTTCTTGGTCGGCACGATGTCCAGCAGCAGGTCGATACCGCGCTGATGGTAGACACAGGTGTCGAAGTAGATGTTGTTCAGTACGCGTTCTTCCAGTTCAAAGCCCTGATCCAGCGCCAGACCGCGGAAACGCCCCCAGTGATAGGGAACAGCACCACCGCCGTGCGGAATGATGATCTTAAGATCCGGGAAGTCCTTGAACACATCGGACATCATCAACTGCTGGAAGCCAGTGGTGTCGGCACCCAGGTAGTGAGAACCGGTGGTGTGGAAGCAATCATTGCAGGCCGCGCTGACGTGAACCATGGCCGGGATATCGTATTCGACCATTTTCTCGTAGATCGGGTAGAAGGAACGATCCGCCAGAGAGGAGCCGTTCCAGTGACCGCCACTCGGGTCCGGGTTCAGGTTGATGCCGATGAAGCCCATCTGCTCAACGGTACGGATGATTTCCGCAACGGACTTGGCCGGATCAACGCCCGGAGACTGCGGCAGCTGGGCAACAGGGGCAAAGTTGTTCGGGAACAGGTCGCAGACGCGGCGGATCAGGTCATTCTGATGCTCGGTCCAGAACTGGCTGGTGTGCTCGTTGCCGATGTGATGGCCCATCCAGCTGGCACGCGGCGAGAAGATGGTCAGATCGGTACCGCGCTCCTGCTGCAGACGCAGCTGGTTCTTCTCGATGGTTTCACGGATCTCATCATCGCTGATGATGATCTGACCTTTCTCACCGATGAAGTTGGGGTCCTTGGCAACAGCTTCTTTCTGCTTTTCGCGGTACTCACCTACCTGTGGCGGAGTGGTGGTGTAGTGACCATGGCAATCGATAATCATCTCGGGCACCTTATAAATCGGTTTTATCGCTCAATTTCAGTGCATCTAGTATTCACCTGTGTAACAGGACTGGCTATTTCAATTTGACCACAATACTATTGATTTTTGAGAATACCCTATCAGGAAACAGCCTTCCCGGGAGGGACCATGGAGTTCACCATGCCCAACTTGAGACACCTGCGGGTGTTCATGGAAGTAGCCAGATGCCGCAGCATCAGCAAGGCGGCACCACTGGTTTTCCTGTCTCAGCCCGCAATCACTCAGGCAATAGGAAAACTGGAAGCACAGCTTGAAACCGAGCTGTTCGAGCGCCACTCCAACGGCATGTTTCCCACGCCGTCCGGCGAAGCCCTGTATAACCGTATCAGTCGCTGCATGGGCTATCTCGAGCGCGGTATCCGAGCTGCTCAGAAGAGCGCTCAATCCCAGAATGGTGGCCCATCGAGCCTGCTGCCACTGTTGACAACGACACAGCTGAGGGCTCTGATTGCCATCACCGAAAGCCACAGTTTCAGCGTCGCCAGCCGCAACCTCGACTTGTCACAATCCTCCCTGCATCGCGCCGGGCGCGAGCTGGAACATCTGCTGGGTATCACATTATTCGAAAAGGCCAGGACCGGCATTACCCCCACACGCGCCGCCGAACTGCTGGCTCGCGCCGCCAAGCTGGGATTTGCCGAAATCAAGCAGGGCCATTATGAAATCAGCGCCCTGCAGTTCCGTGAAGTGGGCAGGATCATCATGGGCAGCATGCCACTGGCCCGTACATCCATCCTGCCGGATGTCATCAACCGCTTCAGCATGGCTCACCCGGATATCGGCATTAACGTAGTGGATGCACCTTATGACGACCTGCTGTTCCACCTGCGCAATGGTGACCTGGATCTTCTGATCGGCGCACTGCGCTTCCCCGCTCCGGCGGATGACATTATTCAGGAAGAGTTACTGGCACCACCACTGGCCATCATCGGCCGCAAAGACCATCCACTTCGCCTGCGCGGCTCGCTTACACTTGAGGATATCGGTCAGTACGGTTGGGTTGTGCCTCGGACCGGGACACCCACACGTGCATTTTTCGACACCCTGTTCAGTGATCGCGGCATCCGACAACCTACACGACTCATTGAAACCAGTTCACAAATACTTATTCGTGAACTACTCAGCGGCAGCGACCGCCTGACCCTGATTTCGACCCATCAGGTTGAGCATGAATTGCGCCAGGGCATACTCGGGGTTATACCCTACTCTCTAAGCCATACAAGACGGCCCATAGGGCTTACACTGCGCCGTGACTGGCAACCCACACCAACCCAAAGCCATTTTATCGAAATGCTGAAAGAAGCGGCTTCACGTTATTCCGACATCTAAAAAACTCATCGCTTTGCAAAAATTGAATAGCGCAAGAGGTTATTCAATTACTCAACTGCGTGGACCGGTGGTAGATTTTAATACAAATGCAACGCACCAACGCAGCATTCCCTTATTTGATTTTTGGCTTCAGTATCAGGAGATACATGCATGAGACTGTGTGTAGCGGGCGCAAGCGGCGCCTTTGGCATGAAACATATGGACGCAATTGCTGCTATAGATGGCGCAACTGTTACTTCGGTTGTAGGCACCAAGATCGATGTGATCCGCCAGTTTGCTGAAGAACGCAACGTTCCCCACTACACCACTGATCTGGCCGAAGCACTGGCGCGTGATGACGTTGACGGCGTCATTCTGGCCACTCCGACTCAGTTGCATGCGTCTCAGGCGATCCAGTGCCTTGAGGCCGGCAAGCACGTCATGGTGGAAATCCCCATGGCTGACAATATTGAAGATGCCCGCAAGTTGGTTGAAGTACAGAAGAAGACCGGTCTGGTTGCCATGGCAGGCCACACCCGTCGCTTCAACCCGAGCCACCAGTGGATCCACAACAAGATCCAGGCCGGTGAACTGAAAATTCAGCAAATGGATGTGCAAACCTACTTCTTCCGTCGCACCAACACTAATGCCAAGGGTCAGGCCCGTTCCTGGACCGACCACCTGCTGTGGCATCATGCCTGCCACACAGTTGACCTGTTCCAATACCAGACCGGTGAAAAAACCACCAAGGTGCAGGCGATGGAAGGTCCGCACCACCCGGACCTGGGCATCGCCATGGATATGAGCATCGGCATGAAGGCCGAAAACGGTGCGCTCTGCACTCTGTCTTTGTCATTCAACAACGAGGGTCCTTTCGGCACGTTCTTCCGTTATATCTGTGACAACGGCACCTATGTTGCTCGTTACGACGACCTGTACGACGGCAACGAAAACAAGATCGACCTGACCGGCGTGGCTGTCTCCAACAACGGTATCGAGTTGCAGGATCGGGAGTTCATCGCCGCCATTCGGGAAGGACGTGAGCCGAATTCCAGCGTGGCTCAATGTCTGCCTGCGATGGAAACCCTGCACCAACTGGAACAGTACCTGCAGGCCAAGAGCTAATCATACTGATATCGATGGAGATCACCACATGAGCATAACGCTTAACAGCCACTTCAAACAGCCCGGCATCGGCCTTGGCTGTATGAATCTGTCACACGCTTACGGCACGCCATTGCCTGAAGCGGATGCGATTCAGGCATTACATCAGGCGTTTGACATGGGGTATCGCCATTTCGATACCGCCACCCTTTATGGTGGCGGGCGCAACGAAACAGTGGTCAGCAAGGCTCTGAAGGGTCAGCGTCAATCGTTGTTCCTTGCCAGCAAGTGCGGCATGGCGATAAGTCAGGAAAGCGGCAAGAAAGAGATTGACGGTCGGCCCGAAACCCTTCGCACCCAGTGCGAAGCCAGCCTGCGTCGTCTGCAGACCGACCACATCGATCTCTATTATCTGCACCGTCTCGACCCCAATACTCCGATCGAAGACAGTGTCGGCGCCCTGTCAGACCTTGTACGCGAAGGAAAGATCGGCGCCATCGGACTGTCCGAGGTTTCTGCCGTGACATTGAAGCGTGCTCAGAGCATACACCCGATTGCAGCCCTGCAGACCGAGTACTCGCTCTGGTCTCGTAACGCTGAAATTGCAGTTTTGGATGCATGCCGTGAATCGGGTACGGCCTTTGTCGCTTTCAGTCCTTTGGCGCGTGGGTTCCTGACCAACACCCTGCTGGACGTGGATACGCTGGTCGAAAAGGATATCCGCAACAACATGCCCCGCTTCTACAAGGAGAACTATCCGCAGAACCTAAACCTGCTGGGGGGATATGTTGCGATCGCCAACGAAGTGGGCTGCTCAGCGGCACAGTTGGCACTGGCCTGGGTTCGTTCCAAGGGCGACTTTATTGTGCCGATTCCGGGCACCCGTTTTGTTTCACACATGAAAGAAAACCTGGCTGCCGATAGCGTCAGCCTGACCGCAGATGTGGTCACGCGCCTGGATCAATTGATCAACCAGAATACCGTTCACGGCCCTCGCTACAGTGCTGTACAGCAGGCCGAGATCGATACCGAGGAGTTTACATGATCACAGATGAATGGTTCTAGCCATACACATATAAAAACTATCGGTATAAAAACGCACGCAAAAATACAAGAACATAATTAAAACTGGGACATACTTCATGAAAAAATCAATCAATACTACTGGTTTTAAGTTACTTTTTTTGCCGCTGCTACCATTACAGTGGAATGACTGCTGATTACTCCTTGCGTTTTTCCCGTTTCTTCTCGTCCGTATATAATTTTTAGAGGAGGGTTCACAAACTTATAACCATAGAAATATAAAGACGGTTAATGGTAATAATAGAATCAGTGTACATAGTTGGTTGACCAACAAAGTTAAAAATAAGAGGAATTTAACCATGTTATCCAGTTTTAAAAAATACATTGCTGTTTCTTTAACAACAGCAGCACTACTTCATTCACCTGTTTCAAAGGCTGAAGCCTATGAAATGACAATAGCGGGCGCTTCACCCGGGGGACTTTGGAGTTTGTTAGGAGCAGGAGTAGATACAAGCGTCAGAACAGCATATCCTGGCTCAAAAATCACCTATCAAACGTCAGGCGGTGGCATCGCAAATGTTGGTCAACTAGATCGAAATCAAGCTGATTTGGCACTTATCCACGATGCTGAACTTTTGCTGGCAAAAAAAGGCGAACCACCTTTCCAGAAACCGATAGACTCTATTCGAGTTCTAACCTATATGTATACTTGGGCTCCGATGCAGGCGCTTGTTCGTAAAAACTTTGCTGAAAAGTACGGCATTAATACTTTTGAAGACATCGCAAAGGTTAAACCACCCATCACTATTGCAATAAATAAACGCGGAAACATTGCATCAAATGTAGCAGTTGAAATGCTTACTGCTATCGGTGTTACTGAAAAAGATATTGAAAGCTGGGGTGGAAAGGTTATTTATGCGGCTTCGGCCGAGCAAGTAGGATTGATTACTGATCGCCGAGCAGACCTCATGATTAACTCACTCTTTGTTCGTCATAGCTCTATTCAGCAGGTGGCCAATAGTGTCGATGTAACATTGTTGTCTATGGATTCTTCGACGGTTGAAACAGTGAATAAAGCTAGTGGAACGATTTCATTTGTGATCCCTGAGGGGACCTATGAATGGTCTCCAGCTAAGGTCAATACCCCATCATTAGGCGCAACCCTCGCAGTAAGAGCTGATATGGATGACGAAAAAGCGTACAACCTAACAAAGGCTATTTTTGAAAACTACGAGAAAATTGCAGGTGTGCACCCGGCAATGAAAGCGTTGAACCCAGAAGTAATGGCTTCCGTTAATGTAGCCCCCTATCATCCAGGTGCATTAAAATATCTGAAAGAAGCAGGCTTACATTAAACGAGCACAGCCATCTAGAATTATAAGAGCTAATCAAATGTCGAATATACTTTCATCAATGTTAGAGACCGGTACTAAACGTCAGTTGAGTCCCGGGCTTGCCCGAATACTCCAATCAATTGCAGCAATAATTGCGTTAGGAGTGATTTACACAACTACTATCGTCTACGTCGATCTTTTTGCTATGACGATCGTATTTTTGTCATCAATGCTAGCTCTTCTATTCTTGCTGTATACACCGGGACCTTGGGGACGTACTAGTTCTCCAGGATTAACCGACTGGGTACTTTCGCTCACGAGTGTTGCCGCAGGCATTTATTTTCTAATAGAAAGCGACCGTATCGTAGAGCGGATCACATTACTGTTCCCTCTAGAAACACCAGACCTTCTTGCCGGTTCTGCATTATTTTTCCTGACTATTGAAGCAACACGCAGAACAGTCGGGGTTGGCTTAACCAGCGTAGTAGCTGCCTTTGTACTCTACAATCTCTTTGGGCATAGTTTACCCGCAGGGCTCGGTTTCCGTGAAGTAGGATATAACCACTTTCTCGATATTATGATGTTTACCAGCGATGGCCTTTTTGGTGTACCGCTTCGTGTAGCCGCAACTTATGCATTTTTATTTGTGCTCTTTGGTACCTTCTTATCTCGAGCAGGGGGTGCGGATTTCTTCTTTAATCTTGCATCAGCGATTGCAGGAAGGCGTGTTGGCGGACCAGCAAAAATCGCTGTAATCTCGTCTGGTTTATACGGAACCATGTCTGGTAGTCCGACATCAGATGTTGTAACTACGGGATCTATAACAATTCCGATGATGCAACGTTTAGGTTACGGAAAATCACTGTCTGGAAGCGTTGAAGTTGCGGCATCGACTGGCGGTAGCCTATTGCCTCCTGTCATGGGATCAGCTGCATTCATCATGGCTGAATATACAGGAATTGAGTACCGTGATATAGCTATCGCGGGTATCGTACCAGCATTATTAACCCGGCGGCAATTTAGGTCTCTATGCGGCATAGGCGATATGCTCAGCATTAAAGTATTTTTTTACTCGTTCAGGACGGCGTTGAAGCGTCAGCATGCATGATCGCGTGCGCTTCTTCAGAT
>Ga0209345_10003984_pt1 | contig 14645 bp, 11 predicted proteins | sample Cruoilmetagenom7_FD_187294 | JGI IMG/M metagenome (GOLD analysis project Ga0209345, IMG submission 187294) | Oil polluted marine microbial communities from Coal Oil Point, Santa Barbara, California, USA - Sample 7 (SPAdes) (version 2) | ecosystem: Environmental > Aquatic > Marine > Oil seeps ... | reverse complement strand
GGACCATGCCGGCGCCACCCAGCCGGCCGGACCGGGCGAGGCAATCCGCATCAGGGATGTAACCGTGCAATTCCACCCCGCCGGGCATGTGCTCGGCTCTGCCCAGATCTCGGTTGAAATGGACGGCATGCGCATTGTCGCATCAGGCGATTACAAGCCTCGCCCTGACCCGACCTGCGCCACGTTCGAGCCGGTGTCCTGCGATGTCTTCATCACCGAGGCCACCTTTGCATTGCCAGTGTTCCGCCACCCCGACGCGGGCGATGAGATCAACCGGTTGCTGCGCTCGGTCAAGCGCAATCCCGAGCGTGCGCACCTGGTCGGGGTCTATTCGCTTGGCAAGGCACAACGTGTGATCCGGCTGATCCGCGATGCCGGATATAGTGAACCGCTTTACATTCACGGCGCACTGCAGAAGCTTTGCGACTACTACGAGAGCCAGGGCATTGCGCTCGGGGACTTGCGCCCGGCGACGATCGAGAATGGCGCCAAGGGTGACTTCGCCGGGGCCATCGTGCTCGGTCCACCCTCTGCCTTTGGCGACAAGTGGGCCCGGCGGTTCCCGGACCCGCTGGTCAGTTTTGCCTCGGGCTGGATGCAGGTGAGGGCGCGTGCGCGCCAGCGCGGTGTCGAGCTTCCGCTGGTCATATCCGATCATGCCGATTGGGATGAACTGGCTGAAACCATCCAGGCGGTCGCGCCAGGCGAGGTCTGGGTCACGCATGGCCGTGAGGAAGCGCTGGTGCGCTGGTGCGAAATGCAGGGCATCCCGGCCAAGCCACTGCATCTTGTCGGCTATGAAGATGAGGGGGATTGAACCATGAACCGCTTCGCCGACCTTCTCGACATGCTGGCCTTCACCCCTTCGCGCAACGCCAAGCTCTCGCTGTTGCAGGATCATTTCCGAACCGTGCCTGATCCCGAACGTGGTTATGCACTCGCCGCCATCGCCCGGGATCTGGACATCCCGGCGGTCAAGCCGGCACAATTGCGCGAACTTATCTCGATCCGCATGGATCCCGAACTGTTCGGCTATTCCTATGATTATGTCGGCGATCTGGCGGAAACCATCGCTCTGGCCTGGCCTCAAAAGAGCGAGGCTCTGGCCGGCCGCAACGACGCACCGGGATTGACCGAGGTGGTTGAAACCCTGATGGCGTCGTCACGCCGGGAAGGGCCGAAACTGGTCGAGGACTCGCTCGACCGGCTCGATCCTCCGGGACGCTATGCGTTGCTCAAACTGGTCACCGGCGGCTTCCGCATGGGGCTTTCGGGCCGCCTGATCAAGCAGGCACTGGCAGCGTTCGGCGATGTGAATGTCAACGAGATCGAGGAACTGTGGCACGGGCTGACCCCGCCCTATTCCGATCTGTTCGCATGGCTCGAGGGATCGGGACCAAAGCCGGTCAATGCATCTGCCGCACCGTTTCGCCCTGTGATGCTGTCACACGCCATAGATACCAATGATTTCGAAAAACTCGATCCGGCGAAATTCGATGCCGAATGGAAATGGGACGGCATCCGGGTGCAGGCATCGTCCGAGCGCGGCATCAGCAGGCTTTACACCCGCACCGGCGATGACATCTCCGCAACCTTTCCTGATCTGGTCGACGCGATTGGCTTTGACGGAGCGCTCGATGGCGAGTTGCTGGTCGCCCGCCCCGCCGGCGAGGGTGTCGAAACCGGCAGCTTCTCGGATCTGCAGCAACGCCTCAACCGCAAGACCGTATCCGCCAGACAGTTGCGCGATTACCCGGCGTTCTTCCGTGCCTATGATTTGCTGCAGGATGGCGCGGAAGACCTTCGCTCCAAACCTTTCATCGAACGCCGGCAACGGCTTGAAGCGTTTGTCTCGAAACTTGATCCGATGCGCTTCGATTGCTCGCAGATGCTGGCATTCGACAGCTGGGATGATCTTGCTGCACTCCGGGCTGATCCTCCGCTGCCGGTGATCGAGGGCGTGATGATCAAGCGCAAGGCCGCGCCCTATCTTCCGGGCAGGCCGAAAGGCGAATGGTTCAAGTGGAAGCGCGACCCGTTCCTGATCGATGCGGTGCTGATGTACGCCCAGCGTGGCCACGGCAAACGCTCGGGCTTTTATTCCGACTACACCTTCGGGGTCTGGCGCGAACCGGGTGAACTGGTCCCGGTCGGCAAGGCCTATTTCGGCTTTACAGATGACGAGCTTGTCGAGATCGACAAATATGTCCGCAACAACACCATCGAGCGGTTCGGCCCGGTGCGGTCGGTGCGCGCCGGAACAGACAAGGGGCTGGTCTTCGAGGTTGCTTTCGAAGGCATCAACCGCTCATCCCGTCACAAATCCGGTGTCGCCATGCGCTTTCCGCGCATCAACCGGTTGCGCTGGGACAAGCCCCCGGCAGAGGCCGATCGTCTGGAAACGCTCGAGCGGATGATTGATGGCGCCGCATGACACACTTGCCCGGTTTGCTCTCCATGACTATGTAAAAGCCAACGGAACACGGGAACTGCCACGATGAGCAATGGTCTGACACGCTTTCTGGGCGATACGCCCGGCCGCACCGCACTCAAGCTGCTGGTTGCGTCCTTTGTTGTCGGCGTGGTGATGGCGGCCTTCAACTGGTATCCGGTCGACCTTCTCTACATCGCCCGTGATTTCCTGATCAATCTCTGGGAAACCGGCTTTGCCGCTTTGGGCCGTTTTGGTGGCTATCTGCTGCTCGGCGCCGGTGTGGTGATCCCGGTCTTCATCATCATGCGGTTGTTCAGCCTGCGCAAATAGCGCCCGCTCTCAGACGAATTCGCAAGCGGCCTCGAAGGTCAGCAGATGCCGTCCGGCTACCGCATCGACATCCCGGCTGTAGCCGCCGCCCAGAACCGACGTTACCGGAATGCCGCGTTGCCTGAAGAACGAAAACACCCGCCGGTCGCGATCCTTCAGGCCCTGATCGGTCAGTGACAACCGCCCCAGCCTGTCATTCTCGTGTGGGTCGACGCCTGCGTTGTAGAACACCAGATCCGGCCTGAAATCCTCGATTGCGCGCGGCAGCAGCCAGTCGAGCGTTTCCAGGTAAGCCTCGTCGCGCACACCGTCGGGCAGGGCAACATCGATCGACGAGGATTGCTTGCGCACCGGATAGTTCTTCTCGCTGTGCACCGACACGGTGCGGATGGCGTCAATGCCGCTGCAGATCTCAGCGGTTCCGTCGCCCTGATGCACGTCGAGATCGATGACCAGAACCCGTTCCACCTCGCCATCGGCGAGAAGCAGGTGCGAGGCCACGGCAACATCGTTGAAAGTGCAGAACCCGGCCCCTTGCGCCCGCCGCGCATGATGGCTGCCGCCGGCCGTGTTGCAGGCGATGCCCCCGGAAAGCGCCAACCGTGCCGCCATCACCGTCCCGGCGGTGGCGAGCCGCGCACGCAGGCTCACCCGCTCGTTGACGGGAAAACCGATCTCCCGCTCGATTGGAACCGGAACCCTGCACGCCAGAACCTGATCCACATAGGCGCGGTCATGGGCAAGCGACAGCCATTCCGCGGATGCCGGCGCGGGTGCATGAAAGACCGCCCGCGATCCTGTTTCGCTCTCCCGGATCAGCTCCATCAGCCGTGTGTACTTGCCCATCGGAAACCTGTGGTCCGGGGCAAAGTTGGCGTCATAGTCGGGGGCGTGAACAATCGGCAGGAATGGCATTCGTTCCTTATGCCCGGCGCTGCCACGATCGTCCATCGCAACAATCAGCGCAAATCGCCATCACTGCAGCGCCCGGACAAGCCTTCCCGGCATGCGCGTTGACTGGTCCCTGAAAGCTTCGCCTCCGTTGACCTCGATCTTGTTCCGGCCGCCGCTCTTGGCCTTGTAGAGCGCCATGTCGGCGTCATGCAGCAATTCGTCCAGCGCGTTTCCCGTTCCCTGGGCCAGCCCGATGCTGACCGTGACCGGATGATCGTCCGGGATGCCGGCGTGGCTCAGGCGCTCCAGGTTCATGCGCAAGGCTTCGGCGAAGGCCAAGCCCGCCTTGCGGTTGGTGTTTGGCAGAACAATTGCAAACTCCTCGCCACCCAGCCGCCCGATGATCGCGGTTTCGGGAGCATTGGTGTGCAGGGCCTCTGCGACGTTCCGGATCACCTGGTCGCCGACCTGGTGGCCGTAGGTGTCGTTGACCTTCTTGAAATGATCTATGTCGAGCAGGAATACCGATACCGGCAGCTTTGGCGTTGCGTCTCGAACCACCGACCCGGCGGTGTCGAAAAATCCACGGCGGTTGAGCATCCCGCTGAGCGCATCGGTGACCGATTGCGCGTTGAGTTCGGACAACAGGTCAGAGGCGATACGCAACAGGAACAGCAGGGCAAAGGCAATCCAGGCGAAGAGGCCGCCGACCTTCAGCGAGACGGCCCAGAACGAGGTGACCTCGATTGCATCGATGTGCGGCGCGCCCTCGATCAGGAACGAGACGAGCGGACGGACCGGCAACAGGATTGTCAGCGCAAGCAGCACCATGAAGATCGACAGGTCGATCCTGTCCCGCTCCGGGGCTCTCAGGATTGCAGTCATCGCCGCGATCATCGTCACGACAGCTCCGGCGCTGACGATCGATCCCCGGATCAGCGCGTTATGATCGCCAAACGACAACCAGCAGCCAATCATGCCGCAAAAGGTGATGGCCGACAGCAGCAAACGGTCCGGGGAGCGACCGGCATAGCGCAGGCAGATTCCCCTCGCCATCAACAGCATGCTGACCGGAAGGAAGATGTTGACACCATTGGCAAAACGGAAATTTGCGATGAAGAAATTGAAGAATTCAAACGCATAGCCAATACTCCCGGCGGCAAAGGCCAGAGACCAGTTCAGGATATACTTTTTCCCTGGATGGTTTTTCCAGATCAGGAAGAATGTAAGGGCCAGTAAAAATCCCGTAACCGGGTTGATTGTCGATAAAATATACGAAGAATCCACGCAATTGCCTCCAGCCATACGGAGCTTCGCGGCGGTATAACCCGAGGGGTGTTAAGAAACAGAAATGCGCGGTGTCCGATAATCGGACACCACCCCGACGGGGAACCATGGCCATGGATTGCCGGGCGGCCGGGCCCGTTCTCCCCGGTGCGTCAAAAGCGATGAGGCCGCTGGTCGCTCATTCCCCTTTAACCCGACCCCGGTTTACAGCAGGCCTCTTTACAGCGGCATCGAAGTCGAAGAGGAAGGAAGCACCTTTTCCAGCCGGACCCTTATCGCGTGACCGATCTGCTGCTCAAAACCGATGTTCTGCCGCCGGAAGGCCGGCCTTTCGACGTTAACAACCGCATGGTGTTTGCCATCGCGGTGCCAATGACGCTGGCGTTTCTGACCACTCCGCTTCTGGGGCTGGTCGATACCGCCGTGGTTGGCCGGCTGGGCGATGCGGCACTTCTGGGCGGATTGGCAATCGCGGCGATCCTTTTCGACCTGGTGTTCACCACTTTCAATTTCCTGCGCTCGGCGACCACCGGCCTTGTGGCCCAGGCCATGGGCCGCAATGACCCGGTCGAAGAGCAGGCCGTGTTCTGGCGCTCGTTGATGATATCGGTCGTTGCCGGTGTGGGCATCATCGCCGCGACGCCGCTGTTGCTGGCCGCAGGCCTTGCGTTCATGGGCGCTCAAGGCGAGGTGGCGGCCGCCGCCTCGACCTATCTGGTGATCCGTGCGCTGTCGGCTCCGGCGGCGCTGGCCAATTACGCCATTCTTGGCTACGTGCTCGGCCGCGGCATGGGCGGCACCGGGTTGCTGCTGCAGTCGGTCATCAACGGCACCAACATCATCCTGTCGGTCTGGTTCGGGCTGGGGCTCGGCTACGGCCTCGAGGGGGTTGCACTGGCTACGGTGATCGCGGAAATCACCGGCTGCGCGCTTGGGTTCCTGATCATCCGCCTGAGGTTCGATCGCGCCTACAGCCCGAGCTGGAAGCAGATCATCGACCGGCCTTCGGTCATGCGGCTGATGGCGCTCAACGGCGACATCATGATCCGCTCCTTTGCCCTAATCGCGGCCTTCGCCTGGTTTACCCGCCTGGGCACCGGCTTTGGCGAGACGACCCTGGCCGCCAATGCCATCCTGATGAACTTTTTCATGGTCGCGGGCTATTATCTCGACGGCTTTGCCACCGCCGCGGAGCAGCTTGCCGGCCGCGCGATCGGGGCCCGCTACCGTCCGGCTTTCGACAAGTCCGTCCGGCTGACGGTCTTCTGGGGCTTTGCCCTTGCCGGGTTCACGACCGGCTTCTTCCTGATCTTCGGAAATGCCATCATCGGGCTGATGACCACCCTCGAGCCGGTGCGGCTTGAAGCCGGATTCTACCTGTTCTGGGCAGCACTGACGGCAGTCTCCGGCGTTCTTGCTTTCGAGATGGACGGCGTCTTCATCGGCGCCACCTGGTCGCGTGACATGCGCAACATGATGCTCCTGTCGCTGGCTCTGTTCATAGGCTTGTCGATTGCCCTTACCCAGGTTTGGGGCAATCTGGGGCTCTGGATTTCGCTCAACATCTTCCTTGCGGCACGGGGCTTCACCTTGCTGGCGATCCTGCCGCGCCGCCGTGACAGCGCGTTTGCCCCGGCCTGATCCTATTCCGGCCCGTTTCTAATCCGGAATGGCCATGGCGGCGTAGTGGGTGGTTCTGCTGTCGCGCAGATCCGAAATGCTTGACAGCTTCTCCTGGTCGCAGAGGCGGGAGAGGCCGCGCACGATCCGGCCCGGAAGCAGCGGGCCGCCATAAATGAAGCCGGTGTAGAGCTGGACCAGGTCGGCGCCGGCCCGCATTTTTTCCGCAGCCGTCTCTGCGCTGTCGATGCCGCCAACGCCGATCAGCGGCATGTCGGCTCCGAGCTTCTGCCGCATCTTGGCCAGCACGATGGTCGAGCGTGCAAACACCGGCCGTCCGGACAGTCCGCCCGCTTCGCCCGCTCTCGGGTCAGCGGACAGCCCGGTGCGCGACAGCGTCGTGTTCGACACGATGACACCGTCCAGCCTGTGCGCAAGGCATTCCGCCGCGACATCATCGAGATCGGGTTCGGTGAGATCCGGCGCGATCTTCAGAAACACCGGAACGCGCTTGGCCTTCGAGTCGCGCTCGGCAAGAACCCGGCCCAAAAGGTCCGACAAGGCCTCGCGGGTTTGCAGATTGCGCAGGCCCGGGGTGTTGGGCGAGGAAATATTGACCGTGAAATAGTCCGCCACATCCGCAAAAAGCGAAATTCCGGCGACGTAATCGCCGACACGATCCTCGCTGTCCTTGTTGGCGCCGATGTTGACGCCGAAGATGCCTTTCGGACGGTGGCTTGAAATCCGCCCGTGCGCTGCGGCGTGCCCCTGATTGTTGAAGCCCAGCCGGTTGATCACGGCATGGTCCTTGACCAGCCGGAAAATCCGCGGCTTCGGATTGCCTGGCTGCGGCTTGGGGGTCAGCGTGCCGACTTCGGCAAATCCGAACCCGAGGCGCATCAGTTCCTGCGGAACTTCCGCATTCTTGTCGTATCCCGCCGCCATGCCCAGCGGATTGGGAAAGGCCAGTCCGGCGACAGTGGCTGCCAGCCGTGGGTCGCGGTCGGCGCGGCATCCCGGCACCAGCCCGCTCTTGAGTGCTGTGATCGAAAGTCCGTGCGCTGTTTCCGGGTCGAACTTGAAAAGGGCGTTCCGGGCAATCCCGTCAATCAGGCTCATCACGGCTCCATGTCCGGAAACACATGGGCGCCGTCAGCATTAAGTGGCAGCGGCTTGACCCATTTGACAGCCGACAGCGGCATATCGGCATAAAGATGCGGGAACAATGCGCCGCCGCGCGAGGGTTCGAAGACCAGTTTTTCGCCGAGCGCACCGGCGTCGACCGCCACCAGCAAGAGATCGTCCTGCCCGCCAAAATGTTTCTGCGCTGTTTCTATGGCCTGCTCCCGGGTGGAGAAGTGAATGAACCCGTCCGCCAGATCGATGGGCGCGCCGGTAAAGCGGCCTTCGGTTTCAGCTGTGCGCCAAAGCGCTACCGGGGTGATCTTGTAGATTGTCGCATGCATGCCTGAGCGTCTCGCTTTCCCGATCCCGGTCACACCGCCAATTGGGCAGTGTTCCGGTATCCAATCTCGATTTTGTCCTTATTGCGTGTCATCACATACAGAAACAGGAGTGTGCCGTCATGACCCGATTTGCAATTCTGTCCGCTTCCGCCCTGGCATTGCTCATTCCCGTTCAGGCGTTTTCCGAGGAGCCGGGCACAAACCGCTATACCATGGAAAAGACCGAAAATGGCGTTGTCCGGCTCGACACGCTGACCGGCGAGATGTCGATCTGCACGCAACAAGGCGGTCAGCTTGTCTGCAGGCTTGCCGCTGATGAGCGCCGTGCCTTTGAGGAGACGCTGTCTGAGCTGTCGGCACGCGTGGAGGATCTCGAAAACCGTCTCGATGCACTGGCGCCGCCGGATAGGGATGCCGATCTTCCCGATGAGGCGGAAATCGACCGTGCCATCGGCGCGATGGAAAAGATGATGCGCCGGTTCCTCGGGGCGGTTGAAGAGTTGCGCAAGGATTTCCAAGAGAGCCCGGAAATCCCGCCGGAGCCCATACCGGACCGCACCTGACCTCAGAATGGACTGAAAGGGGGATTGCGTTTGGTCCGTCATCGGGCCGATGCACTTGCGCGAAGGCTTGGCGCGCCGTTACAGTGATTTGCGCAAGCCGGGTTTGGGTCTGGTTGCCGCGGCAGCGCGATCAGGAGGGGGAGAGTGCATGGCGCAATTGACATTCATTATTGCGGACGATCATCCATTGTTTCGGGGCGCCATGCGGCAAGCCCTGGAGGGGATAGGCGCCACTATTGATATTCTCGAAGCAGGCGATCTCGAAAGCGCCCGCAAGACGGCCGGTGACCATCCCGAGGCCGATCTCATTCTTCTCGACCTGACCATGCCGGGCGTTTCCGGTCTTTCCGGCCTGATTGCCTTTCGCGCCGAGTTTTCCAGCCTGCCGGTGGTGGTGGTTTCTGCCACCGACGATATCTCGACCATGCGCCGGGCACTGGAACTGGGTGCATCCGGCTTTATCTCGAAATCCGCCAGCATCGATGAAATCCGCCAGGGCGTCCGTACCGTGCTCGATGGCGGCATCTGGACGCCGCCTGACGTGGATCTCGGGTCCGAACATGATCAGGAAATTGCAGGCCTGATCGCCCGCATCCAGACATTGACCCCGCAGCAGGGACGCGTGCTCGGCATGCTGGCTGAAGGTTTGCTCAACAAGCAGATTGCCTATGAACTCGGCGTCTCCGAAGCCACCATCAAGGCGCATGTATCGGCCGTGTTGCAAAAACTCGGTGTCGACAGCCGCACCCAGGCGGTCATCCAGCTCTCCAAGATCGGCGCGGAAGTCCTGACCCAGGGCGACGAATGAGACGCTCTCATTACTCTGCCGCAGTGCGCCGGGTGACTGTCACTTGATTGAGAAATGCCCGCAGCGCCGCCGGCTTGATCGGCTTGTTTTGGAAGGCGATCCGTTCCGCTTCGGCCATGCCGCGCACTTCCGGCGTGCGGTCGGCGGTGACCAGCAGGGCAGGGATGTCCATCTTCCACAATTTGCGCAGTGCGATGATGGTTTCGATGCCGGTGCCGTCGTCGAGATGAAAATCGGCGAAGATCACGTCCGGCGCGTCTTCCGTCTCTGCAACCTTCAGGCTTTCGGCCAGTGAATCGGATGCCAGCACCGTGCATCCCCATCCGCTCAAGAGCAGCGTCATGCCTTCGAGAATTTTCAGTTCATTGTCGATGCACAGCACCCGGAGCCCTTTCAGGTTGGTGTTTGCCGCATCGGCGCCGGTGCGCTTCGGCTGCGCCTTGATCCGCGCGATATTGGTCTCGATCGGCAACTCCACCCGGAACTCCGTGCCTTTCCCGGATTGCGAGGAAATGTCGACCGAATGCTTGAGAACCCGGGCGATGCGGTCGACGATCGACAGGCCGAGCCCCAGCCCGGATGCCGTTCGCGCACCTTCTTCCAGTCGCGCGAACTCGCGGAATACAGTGCGGAACTTGGTGGTCGGAATGCCGATCCCGGTGTCGATGACCTGGATGATCACCTTGTCGCCGCGCCGGCGGACCCCGACCAGAACCCTGCCTTCGCGGGTGTACTTGATGGCATTGGAAACCAGGTTCTGGATCAGACGGCGCAGCAGATTGGGATCGGAGCGCACGTGAACGCTGGTCGGCATCACGGTGAACTTGAGATTTTTCTCGCGTGCCACCGGTGCAAAATCGGTTACCACCCGCTGCAGCAGATCATTGAGCGGGAAACTGGCCAGCTGCGGTTTCATCGCGCCGGTATCCAGCCGGGAGATGTCCAGCACCGCTCCCAGGATGGCTTCCACCGATTCGAGCGAGGAATCGATGTTCTGCACCAGTTTCTGGTCCGGCGAATTGCCAAGCCGCTCGACCAGCGTGGAGGAATAGAGCCGGGCGGCATTGAGCGGCTGCAGGATGTCATGACCGGCAGCTGCGAGGAACCGGGTCTTGCCGATATTGGCTTCTTCGGCGGTCAGCTGCGCCTTTTCGAGTTCGCGGTTGACGCGGGTCAGTTCCGCGGTTCGTTTGGTGACGCGTTGCTCAAGTGTTTCGTTGGCCTGCTTGAGTGCCATGTCCGCCGCCACGCGCTCGGTGATGTCGGCATAGGTGGTCACGATGCCGCTGTCCGGCATCGGGTTCGAGCGGATTTCGATGATCCGTTTTTCAGGCCCGATGGTCAGCGAGAACGCCTTGTCCATGACCAGGAAACGGTCCAGCGCCTCCTGCTCCTCGCCAGCCTTGAGGTCTCCGCGCTCGACGAGAATGGAAATGATGTTTTCCAGCGGAAACCCGACCTGGCCAACCTGCTCGGGCAATTCCAGCAGTGAACGGAAGCGCTTGTTCCAGACAGTCAGCCGGTTGGAATTGTCAAAAACGGTAATGCCCTGGTTCATCTGCCCGAGCGCGGTCTGCAACAGATCACGATTGTACTGCAGCGCCTCCGACGCTTCATCGAGCAGCCGCGCCGTGTCGCCGGGAATGTCATCGGCACGCTCGAACAGCAGCGACAGCACCAGCCGCGCTGAAGCCGAGCCAATCGCACTGCCGAGCAATTGTTCGGCAAACCGCAGCAGCCCCATGTCGGCGGGATCCTGGTCATTGATCCATCGGCCGATGGCGCGCTCGTGCGAATGAAACGAACGCTCTGTCCGTTCCTGCCCGAGATAGCGGCTGATGGTCTGCTTGAGGTCGCCGACAGTTACCTTGGTTTTCCAGCTGCGCCCCGATGTGGTCAGCCTCTGGCTTTCCGGGATGAACATCGCGGCTTGGATTCGCTCGATGGACTTGGGCCGCCGCGACAGCGAGCCGCCGACATAGAACAGGCAATTGACCAGCAGGCTGAGAACCACCGCATTGAACAGCGGGTCCGCGTTCGGTCCCGAAAATCCGTTTGTGCCGGGGACGATGAAGTCCAGGATTGCCGCGGCCATATGGCTGTTGTCCGGTCCGCCCAGGCTCGGCACCATCAGGATATAGGCCCAGATGCCAATCCCGCTCGAAAGTCCGGCGATGGCTCCCCGCGCATTGGCCTGCCGCCAGAACAGGCCGCCGAAGAAGGCCGGCGCCAGTTGCGCGATTGCCGCAAACGACAACAGGCCGATGGAAGCCAGGCCGGCATTGATGTCCGCCGCGCGGTAATAGGCAAAGCCGAGCAGCAGGATCCCGATGATCGCCGTTCGCCGGATGACCAGGATCAGGCCGGAAAAATCGCCGCTCTGGCCGCGGCGGTTGCGCCGTCTGAGCACCACCGGAACAATGATGTCGTTGGAGACCATGATGGCCACGGCCACCGAGGCGACGATGACCATCGCGGTCGCCGCCGAAAAACCGCCGATGAAGGTGAGCAGGGTGACCACCGGCATGTCGTTGGCCATGGGCAGCGCCAGCACAAAGAGATCGCTGCTGCCGCCGGACCCGAACTGGAGCACGCCGGCGATGGCCACCGGCAGAACGAAGATATTGATGGCGATGAGGTAAAGCGGAAGCAGCCATCCCGCCAGCCGCAATTCGCCCGGTGTCCTGTTTTCCACCACCGCCACGTGGAACTGGCGTGGCAGCAGGATGATGGCAAAGGCCGACAACACGATCAGCAATGCCCAGCGCAGCGGCGGTGTCTTGTAGGTCAGCGCCTCCATCACCTCCGCATGCGCCGTGGCTGCGCGCAGCAGATCCCAAGGCCCATCATACAGGACGAAGAGCACGGACAGGCCGATCAGAGAGAATGCCAGAAGCTTGACCAGCGATTCCATCGCGATGGCGAGAATCAGGCCATCCTGGTGTTCGGTCGCGTCGGTATGGCGGGTGCCGAAAATCGCCGCAAAGGCTGCAAGCACAAGGGTGACGAAAAACGAGATGTCCGAGAGGAAGAAGGTTTCGGTCACCCGGTTCAATTGCTCGACATCGACCATCACCGCCACCGATGAGGACACCGCCTTGAGCTGCAGCGCGATGTAGGGGATCGTGCCGATCACCGCTATCAGCGCAACCAGTGCGGCCACCAGCGGGTTCTTGCCGTAGCGCGCCGCCATGAAGTCGGCGATGGAGGTAAGTTTTTCCGCCTTTGCAAGCGTGACGATACGTTTGAGGATCGGCATCCCGAGGGTGAACATCAGGATCGGGCCGATATAGATCGCCGTGAATTCCAGTCCGCGCGAGGCGGCCAGGCCAACACCGCCGAAATAGGTCCATGAGGTGCAGTAGATGGCCAGGCTGAGCGAGTAGATGATCGGGCGGCCCGCTGTGCGCTTCCGCCGCTGACGCGCCGACCGGTCGCCATAGGTGGCGATGGCGAACAGCATCAGCAAATAGAAAAGGGCTGATCCGAAAACCAGCCAGCCGGGCATCATGGTCTCGTTCCTCCCCCACGCCTCCACAATGCAGCATAAGGCCAAAGTGCCGACAGGCAAGACAGCCTTTGGTCGGGCAGTCCGGATTCAATCCTGTCGTGGGCAACCGGAAAATGCGGGTTCTTTACGCGCGTAATTGTGTTAGAGTTTTCTAAACCGATTTAACAGGGCGCGCGGGCCTTGCGGTTCTGACAAGAGGGACACCCGCGTTAAACGGAGAGAATAGACATGTTGAATGAGTTCAAGGCCTTTATTGCCAAGGGCAATGTAATGGATCTTGCTGTCGGTGTGATCATCGGCGGCGCATTTGGTCTTATCGTTTCATCGCTGGTCGATGATATCATTATGCCGATCGTCGGCGCAGTTTTCGGCGGAATGGATTTTTCAAATTTCTTCATCCCGCTTGCAAGCGGTGTGACGGCAACGACGCTGGAAGCGGCCAAGGAACAGGGCGCCGTCCTTGCCTACGGTAATTTCCTGACAGTGTTGATCAATTTCCTGATCCTCGCATGGATCATCTTCCTGATGGTCCGGGCCGTCAATTCGATGCGTGCAAAGGAAGAAGCTGCGCCTGCAGCTCCTGCAGCACCGCCGGCTGATGTCGCCCTGCTCACAGAGATCCGTGATCTTCTGAAAAAGTAAGGCTCTGGTTGGCGCTGTCGCTGCTGCGGCAGCCGCCGGGAAGCGAAGACTGAATCCGGGCCCTGGCACTCGTGCCGGGGCTTTTTGTTTTCCCGTTCCGGTTCGCATCACAAAAATCGATGGATCAATCATGCCTTGATGGATGCGATCAGTCGCCGGAACGGTTATGAGAGGCAAACGGAGTTTGCCATGAACCAGTTCGAAAGTCTCAGCCGCCGCGCCACCGAGGCGCCCGAAAGCGGTATCGTCGCCGTCGTCAATCACGGACGTCTCAAGCCCGGCCTGATCCCGCTGTGGGCAGGGGAGGGTGATGAAAAGACCCCCGAATTCATCGCCCGGCCCGCCGCAGACGCATTGCTCGCAGGCGAAACATTCTACACCTGGCAGCGCGGCATCCCCGAACTCAGGCAGGCGCTGGCCGATTACCATGCCCGCCTGTTCGGCCGGCAACTGCCGCTCGATGCCTTCTGCGTTACCGGCTCCGGCATGCAGGCGATCAAGATTGCCATCGAGGCGGTTGTTGATCCCGGTGATGAAGTCATCCAGATCACCCCGGCCTGGCCGAATTTTGCTGCCGCGCTGGGAATGTCGGGCGGCATATCCGTGGCGGCGCAACTGGATTACGCAAACGGCCGCTGGAGCATCGATCCCGACCGGATCGCCAGCGCGATCACGCCCAGAACCCGGGCGCTCTTCATCAATACGCCGTCAAACCCGACCGGATGGACCGCAACGCGCGACGATCTGGTGGCGATCCTCGATCTGGCGCGCAAGCATGGTCTGTGGATCATCGCCGACGAGATCTACACCCGCTTCTTCTATGCCGGCGGCCGGGCGCCCTCGTTCATGGACATCATGGAAGACGATGACCGCATCATCTTCGTCAACACGTTTTCCAAGAACTGGTCGATGACCGGCTGGCGGGTCGGCTGGGTCGTGGCCCCGCCGTCGATCATTCAGGTGCTGGAAAACAGCGTCCAGTACCAGACCTCGGGTGTCGCCCAGTTCATGCAGAAAGGCGCGCTCGCAGCCGTTGAGCAAGGGGAAGACTATGTCGAGGCCCAGATCGCCAAGGCGACCGCCGCGCGCG
>Ga0209345_10003983_pt1 | contig 14647 bp, 16 predicted proteins | sample Cruoilmetagenom7_FD_187294 | JGI IMG/M metagenome (GOLD analysis project Ga0209345, IMG submission 187294) | Oil polluted marine microbial communities from Coal Oil Point, Santa Barbara, California, USA - Sample 7 (SPAdes) (version 2) | ecosystem: Environmental > Aquatic > Marine > Oil seeps ... | reverse complement strand
CGCATAAGCACCGAAAAGTCAGCCGATACCCTGACCGTGTGGTCAGCATTGGTAAACCCTGAACTTCTCCATGTCGCAACGCCATTGCCAACAGATCCTGGTGCCGTAGCTAAATCATAGCTCTTACAGTAATATCTTTTACATAATGCTAATTCATTCACCACGCTCCTATATTCAAAAGCTGTGTTAACAAGACCCGGTTCAAATTGGAATTCAGTCAGTTCAAAATTCTTCGTCGTTATGGCTCCCGCCTCAATCTTAATTTCAATCTCAATACCGTTGGAACAGTCACCCAGGGCAACCCCCAGGTAGCTTAAACCACTAGCCGTTGCGCTTGCGATTGATTGAGCGCCTGAATCGCTAATAGCTGTAACCGCAGCGAAGTTGTCGGCAACATCTGCCTTGCGAACAAAAATGGTGTAGTCAATGGCTGACCCAACATCATGATAAACCTGCATCCCGATAGAAACGGTCTGGTTCTTGAACTTCACCGCATCTGCTGCCTCCATACGGTATCTATGATAGAGAACGCCGGTACCGGTTAGCGATACACCTGAGAACCTAAACGCCTTACCGGATACACCAACATTTGCCGCTGCCGTAACCCCGAAAGACCCTGCCGTAACTACTGTACCGGTTGCCATACCCTCGTGCCTGTCAGGGCCGTATAGGTTTGAAAGATCCCAGCAGTATTCATCTTTCACAAGAGTAAACGCCGTTACACGCTGATTGATTGCGCCTATACCGTTAATAATAGCATTTCGTCCGGCCGCAGATAGTGCTATGATAGCCTCCGCAACCTGATCCCTATTGGCTCCAGTAATATCAAGCGTTAATCCAGCGGCCAAAACAGCGTTTACAAGTTCGTCCATCCATATATTGTGATCATCTGCTTCAAGTCGTGTGCCTGCTACTGCCCCCAGTTCATCAATGAAACGATTTGCGACACTATCAAGCGCTGTGGTTTTAAACATTTCTAACCTCCTTATCCGTCACATGTCGCAACGCCGCAAACAGCAACGCCGCAAACGTTATCGGATTGTATCACACTAATTTTAGGCACCAAGTGACCTGGTGCCAACTTTTGAAGCAACGCATCAAGCCTTGTCGCTTCGGCCTTGTTATCAACAGTACCAATTACCCAGTAGTAAAATATCCAATAGGGGCCAAGACTTCCGGCACTCCAACATCTTGCCACTCCGGTTCTCGCAACGCCGCAAACGTTACCTGCTGGTGCAACCGGCGGCTTGTTCTCATACAGCGTTACATTTAAAAAACCTGCTTTAGTGACTTGCTCTTGAAGATATACGATGTCTTGATCACCCAGGGCTACATATCGCTCAAGGGTTTCGGCCTGTTTTTCAGCTAAAGACTTTGTCTCATTAAAAGATAGTCCGTACTGCTGGTACCAATCTTCCTGCGTATCAATTGCCGTGCCTGGATTCGACTCCCTGACAACATATTGCAAATAATCACGGATTCTTTTCGGCTCTTCGTTAAGAGCAAACAGCAAATCAGCAAAATAGCCCGGCAATATCCGCCAGAGAAACCCTTTTTTCGGTATCAGCTTTTCAACAAGATTGATCATGGCGGCCCCGTTATCGTTCCTAAAATTGCAAGTTCGTTAAACAAAAGCGTTGTATATTCTACGATTCCGCCATCGCTTAATGTCAGGGTTACGGATTGAGCGCCTGAATTGATATAGATCGCTTCAATTCCAGATCGTGACACCACATTTTTAACATCAATCTGGTCTACAAATTGTTGCGGTTCTCTTTCGAGCAAATAAGCCTCAACGTTTTCGGCAAATGCGGCCTGAATCTCTGCCGTATCAGGATCAAGAGCCGTCACATTAATATCAAATACTACTTCCACCATGGCCGGTACATTGATAACCACTGCTTGCATCGGTGCCCGTGTTGGATCGTCAATATATTCCTGTACCTCTGTCAATTTAGCTCCTGACGGTATCCTGCTTGCCTCACCATCGTTAAGCGGATAAACATATACATACCCCTGCGTGATTGCCGGCACTTCTCTGTGACCCCACGCAAATGCTCTGGTAATTCCGGCAACTTCTTTAGCCCAAACCACATAATCAACCAAAGATCCGCCCTGTGGTGGCAGTTTTTCCCGCTCTGAAATCCTGGCACGATAATCTTCAATGGCTTCTTGGTCTTCACCCTCTGTCACAGTTGCCGTTATTGTAGCCTGATTATCAAGCCCGGTAATGGGCTGTAAAATAGTTATAAGCGAACCGTTCACAAGGTTACTGGTTTCGCCAGATGTAAGACAAAGCACATTTCCTGCGGCCACGCCGCCAGCTATGGTCATTTCCGCTTGAACAGAATATAAAAGACCGTTGGAATTCCCACGGAATTGCCGCCCGATAGGTATAACCGTTCCGTTGTCACCTACAAACCCTGCCGTTAATTCAGCCGCAACCGCTACCTTACGAGCTATGTCGTATTGATCACCCTTTAACTCAAGGCTGTCACCGTCTTGGGTTATCGTAAAAATCTGCTTGATTGCCCATTGCCCGAATTTATACAGAATTGTAAAGACACCGGCAAGCGCAAAGGCTACAACACGGTTGAACGCCTTGAACATCAAAGGGGTTGATTGACTTATGCTCGATTCAATATCGCTTATAATCCTGTCGTTTATTTCTTTAGTTGTTGGTATTTCTGGCGCTGACATTATATACCCTCGACTTTTGCGGTGACCGGATACAATATCCCGGCTTCCCAGTTCAATTCATATCGGAAAGTGGTCGTTTTACCATCCGGATCTGTAATTAAGATTGCAAGATTCACCCTATTTAGTTCCGGCCATATTGCAGCCGCTTCAACGGTCTGTGCGATTTTCTGATTAATCATCCATTGCAGCGCATCTTTTGCGGCATCTTCCACATCTCGCAGATAAGCAGTTGTAATCGCTTTCGGTCTTACCCTTTCCTCAAAGTCTGATCCTATTTGCCTGTCCGGTTCATTCTCATTCAGTGCATTTGCCCAGTAGCCTAAGCCTGTAAACAGCGATATATTGACGGCATTTTCCAAGCCGCCAGGATCCATCAGTGGTTGACCGCCAGTATAGATAATCTGCCCACCGTCAGCCGTTAAAATAAAGGCCGCATCTCCATCGAATTGATCTGTCATTATAACATCGCCTTATGTGAGATCAAATGTCTGTTCAACATAATCGACACCATCATCTCTGTTTGCATCTACGTTAACGATCTCAAGATCAACGCCCTCTGCCTGTGGCGGGATCTCCTCAAACCTGATAGTACATGAAATCCGTGCTGCTATAACTCCCTGAATCGGCACGTTTGTTTCGGTCGGAACAAACTTGACCATATTTGTAACCCAGGGCCTTACGATCAGGCCCGGTGTCAAGCCCAGGTCATAATAAATCGGGCTCATAATAGTATAGTAAATCTTGGTTATCAGAGCGTGCAGAACATCCGCCGCCCTCTGATCCTTCGGTGTTATAGTGCCGCCGCTTTCGAGACCTCTTTGCGAAGCGTAGCAATCAATGTCGAAAGATGACACGCTTGATTGATCAAAGCTATTGCCTTCGCTTTCAGGGAAGTTCGAGCTTGACCAAACTACGTTTGCAACACCGGGGTTGAACTTGTCAACCTCTACCGTCCAAGGGTCGAAACGTTCTCTGACAGTTCGCCATCCGGCTCCGCCTAACGCAATCTGGTTTGCTGATTCTGCCTTTAAGGTTGTTTCAATCGCTTTCACCACCGTATCAAAATACATGTTTGTTGAGGGCAGTATCTGGCCAAGTCCCAACCCGATTGACTTGTTCCATGTAAAACCTAAATTTTGCCCATACTGAAGATTAAACACTATTGGCAAGCTCCTGCGCTAAAATCCCTACTGCTAAATCAGTGATGTTGTTTCCTTCCTTGTCCTTCATGGCCTTTATGAGAATTGGTGTTACATCGTCATCGTCGTAAATGACAAGATACCATACATTGCTGATTTTCTTTAACTCTTTTTTGTTTTTTATTATTTTGAGCAAATATGCAATGTCGGTTAGATTGTCCAGCCTTGCATCGTTGGTAAGCAAAGGATTGGTAGGCACACCGTCACTGCCACGCATAGCGTCCCCATCAAGCCCTGCAACATCTCCTACGATTGTAGATAAAATAGCATCATATTCGTTAGGCACAGCAAAGCCCGTAGCCTTGTAATCGTTTAAGGTCTGTGACGGCGGATTCTCATTTGCTCTTGATGATATCGTGGCATCCAGGTTGTCCGGATAACCGCCAAGTATAATTTTACCCGCATGTTCTTCTGTTCCGTTATCGGCAATATATAAATACTCCTTAAGCGTCGATATGTCCGGGTCAAATTGATACTTAAAATATCCGGTTGATACTATCTCCGTCATTGACGCCTCATCCACATCCTTGGAATTATCAGCCAGGTCATAAATATCAATAGTCACCGTGTCACCAACAGCAAATCTTGTTATAATATATGGATTTTCCGCACTTAAATATCTCATAGGATTACCTCACTGTCTACGTTAATAGATATCCGTTTTAGTTTTATAACCCAGGTTATTTTTTGGGACAGAGTAAATTTCTTGTTGTAGGTTTGATAGCCTGCCTTTGTTATTGTTAATGCGTGAGGGCTATAGCTCTGTAAAGTGTCTCCATTATCTTTATCGTAATGTCCATAGCTAACTGTTTGTTCCGCTATTTCTCCATCTATATTAGTTGTTGTTTCAAACCCTTTTTGTTCTGTTATGTTACCCTCTTTATCTTTTACAATTACGGACACACCGCTTATCGAATTACCCTCTTTATCCGTTACTTTTAAATTAAATGTATATTGCCGATAAAGTTTTGCAGTTTGTGGATCACAATAACGCATCTCTCCCCAATCCGGCGTAGTGGCCTCTATATCAGCATCTATTATATAAATATTAGCGCCGGAATTAGACCAGGTACAGCTCGTATTAAACAACACAGTGCTTGTTATGCCTCTAGCAACAACATTTTTTACTATTATATCTCCTGTGCCGCCCACACCAAATATTTGAGTAGTACCCCAAACATTTATTTTGTCCGCACTTATAGGCGTGCAACCCAGAAAAGCGTATGGCTTGCTTCCGCTAGAATTCATAAAAAAATCAATATTATAATAATCTAAATTTGAGTACAAAAAAAACGTATGTAGAAAATAACATGAGACTACCTTGCCATATTTTATTTGGCTTGTAGACCTGGTTGCAGTTGATAAAATTGATGAAGCATATAAATTAACCGTTCCGGACGTTGCAGAAAAAACCCTGTGAAAATTAATTGAGCATAAATCATTTATCACACATCCTTCTTTTGTTATCTTGCTATCCCAAGACACCAAGGTTCCTAGATCGACAACTGCATCAAGAGCAACCGTTATAAGATATGTCGTACCGGTAAATATATCCGGGAATTCTATTTGCTTATTTGTGTCCTTGAAATAAGTCGCGGTGACACCGTCGCCTATGGCTATCAAACAATTAATTTGAAAAAAATTTCCTCTGTTCCAAAAAACACCCCACTGATTTTGCCTTATTGTCAAAGTTCCCGAACTAAAACCGTTACAGTCTACGTCCGTTATTGTTTTAAACCATTTCGTTGTGGTAAAAGTACCGTCTGCTTCTGTTGTTAGCGTTTCAGACAATGCCCCACCATCTTTATCTGTGCCGGTTACATCAATAGTGTCCCCGACCCCTGCGCCCGAACTTGCAAGGATGAAATCTATTTTAAGCGATAGCTCATCAGACGGTTGTATCTGTGTTGATAAGGTTATGTTTGTGGTAGGTGTGCCAGACCATAAATCAAGGGTGCCTGCCTTGTCCGCTGTATGTAAATCAGTAAAATTACAGGGAGTAACCGCTGAGTATCCTGTTACCGTTGTTTTGTTATTACTAACACTATAGGTAATTCCCATTTTACAACTTCTCCAATTTACTCAAGAGTTCTTTCTTTTTATCCAGCCTGCTTTGCGTCTCTGTTATATCAGGTATCATTACATTATGTTCGTCTATCAATAATAAAACACAATCAGGATAGGCCCCTTTTTCTATTAATTGCGGAAAAGCATCCATCTCTTTTTCCAAATCCGTTATTTGTTTTTTTAGTTTGTCCAGGTGTATTTCATCCACAACGAGTCTGGTTTGCTTAATTACATTTGGATCATCTGTTTTTTCATATGTTGTTGTCATTTCACAGCCTCGCTAATTGTCGAAAGTTGGTCATTATAACATTCCGCTTGTATTTTGTTCCGAGTTTCCGCCGCCATCATTGCCTTGTGAATGAGTGTGCGTTTCAACGTCTTTACTATTGACCGACAAGGCGGTTGACGCATTGATAACAGGCGAATCAATCTGAACGGACACGTCAAGGCTGCCGATTATATCCACATCATTATTTATGATAGTTTTTGCGCTCGTTATTTCGGTATTGCCGGTTGTTTCTACTTCCAGCAATCCTGAAGGATGCGCGGTTATGGTCACGCTGCCATTGTCAACAAAGATAGTTCCGTCTTGTTTCAAAAAGATTTCGGACTTGACGGTATCTCCTGCCTGATTCGTACTGTAAAGCTTGCGCTCACCGTGTATGGCCTCCGGAGTTATTTGTTGGTCATTATAAGCCGCCGATATCAAAAAGCCCCGGTCACGGCCAACCTGAATATTTAAGGTTTTGCAATTTTCAGGCGGCGCAAAGTCCTCATTACACGGGCCGAAAACCTGAACCGTTCTTTGGTCGTCGGCAAACTCCTCAACGCTTGAAAACTGCGCATCCGTGCCGGAACCTGAAAGTTTAGCAATGAATGATTTTATAACCTTTCCTATTCGTCCCATGGAAATACCTCCGGAACCGTACCGCTATATGCCTCCGGTATTGTCAGTCCAAGTTCAACCGTTTTTGCATCTGCGGTTGATTGAAAATTGACAGATTTAATTAATAAAACATACGGCTTATAAATCATAATAGATGGCGCATGAACCAACACAAGCTCATTCTCTACCCATAATTGACCGTCAGGCCGTAACCATCCCTCATAGCCTATCGGAGTATTGATTGATCCTGCAACATCAGACGTTAGTGTCCAGGTGGCAACATCCTTAATGTTTCCCTGATTTGTGTCGTTTCCCCGTATCGATTTGGGCCGTATCACTAAAACCGAATTGTCTATGAGCTGCGCAAAGTTGTCGTTCTTACCGGCTTCTTGGCCGAAAACATCATACTTTGAGAATTTCTTTGTGCCATCGTAAGAGGCTGTTGATATAAGGATTCCCTGTTGTCCCTCGATCAGCTCGGCAACCGGAGCGCCGGACATCTTAGCCCGCCTGAAAAGCAGCTTTCCTTCCGGATCCTGACTCATCAAAAGGCTGCGCTGTATCGATAGGTTTTGCAAAAAGTTAAAGACTGTTTCGGTCGGCGAACTCGGCCCTGCTTTTTCAAATATCGCACCAGGCCCGTCTGGAAAAGATGTTTCTATACCGAACTTACCAACAACCACGTCGGCAATTTCATCAAGGGCTGCTTTCTGAAACTCCATGGTATCGTCTTTTTCAAATGTGCAATCAACCAAAACGCCGGTTTTGCTACGCCCCTGGACATTAACCGAGTTAGATGTATCAGTTACAGACGGTGCGATTTTCTCAACAGTCCCGTTAAGCATGAGATTGCCGCCGATATAAAGCTGCAGGTCTTGATACGCAAATGGCCTGAACAAATCCCGGTACATCTTTGTGTTCGGAAAAAACGGCACGTTAAACGAAAAGCCATTGCCTACATTATCCATCGTTAACAAAACAGACTCATCCGAAAACTGTTCAATCCTTTGACCGTCAAGTATTATGGCCGTTTGATCAGGCGTGTCCGCTTGTATTTTGGTTGCAGGGCTATTCATTAGTTTGAAATAACAAATTTGATACTTTGTTCAAATTCTATTTCCGCAGTTACCGATACAATTAACCTTTCACCTTCTAACTTAAGTTTTGTTTTTCTTTCGTCTATTTTTATTATTTTAATATTTTCAATATGCTCACTCATAATTATCTCCAAAAAGCATAATCATGGAATGAACCGGACGCGGAAATCGCGCCGGTTATCCCCCGTCTAAATAACTTTCTAGTCCACCAATAAGCATGGGAATATCAGTTTTATGTATCACCATACGTGCATCAGTTGGGCAATAATGAATCTCAACGGTTCCGTCTTCTTCATATTCAACAAGCGCGAATCTTATAAGTTCATAATCGATAGGACGTGATGTTGTGTCCATATAAACTCCTAACAACCCGCTACACCAGACCCGAAAAGCCGGGCCGGTGAGCTTTACGTTACTCATAAAAAACAACTTCTTTGCCCCTGGGCACTTCAATAATTTCGTTTCCGGACAGGCAATTGGTTAAGATCAAATAATCCAGAGTTATATCATCAACATTTCCGTAAAACTCAAATGCTAAATCTAAAATCGTTCTGGAATTTGGCAATATGATTGAGCGCTTTATCGGCAAAGAAAAGGATAAATCAAGACCCGCCTTGATTACCGTACTGACAACTGCCCACATGGGCACATAGGATTCAACGCTTTGAATATACGATTCCGACAATAGAGCATCTTCAAAAACCACCTGCCCCGCGTCAAGCATATCGGCTATTGCAATGCCATTATCTCTCAAATAAACCACAGCCGCCAAAACCTCATCCCTGGACTGGAATCCCGTACCTACTTCCGGCACCGTTATAGAAGTTCTGCCCCTGGTTATCGTCGCACCCCCAATGCTGCCTGTAGCTATTTTTCTGTTTGAGTCTCTTGATAGGGTTGAGGTTTCGTTGAAAGCCTGATTGACGCTTTCTGATGCCGCCACAGCCGTAGACGTTGAAAGTAATTCGTCTACCAATAATGCGTTTTTAGACTGGGCAGAAGGCTCTGTGACGTCCCGCAAGTCAAGCACATTCAAAAGATTCTGAAAACCCTGTAATTTAGAATCAATGCGGCCAGGAACTTCAGCCACAACTCGAATGGCTGACGTTATTTGAAAAGCATAGTCAGCCGGTGCTTGCACATATTCATTTGCGTTATTTAAAACATTGTCGATGTAACCTCTAAATTGAGTAGATATTTCCGCAGACGTACTTGTGATTGATGCAAGGTATGTGTCCACCTTTCCTGCCGACAACACCATTTCTTGCTCAAGAGCTAATTCGTCTGCAAAGCTTTCTTCAACATTTATTTGATTGCTAAAGTTGTCAATCGCTCCCGTCTGTTCACTGTCTGCCAATGCAGTTACTTGTTGTTGAGGTGCCGTCCCGGTTTTAGGGAATTCTCGCTCAAGGGTTTCCTGAAACTGCACGGTAAATTGTGCCTGCCCACCTTCCGACACAAGGTTTTCAGACTGCGTTATTGATAATACCTGTACTCGTTTTTTGCCCCACCTTGGATGATTCAATAAGCCCGGGCCGGTCTCTTTTGCCAGCGTTATAAATCTGTCCGACTCAAGATCATAGTCAGGGCCGTGAATAAAGACGTCAAGCGGGTAGATTTCACCACCTACACCCTTATCTTGATGGAGTGTGCCATTGACCCCCGAAAACTCAAACGCACCTATCCTGTGGCTCACCTCACGGCTCACGACTTCAAAATCAAAAGATATCGAACCGCCCGAAGGTGCTGTGTAAGATGCGTCTTTTATTCTTTCCGGATATGGCATTTATTGAGCTCCTGCAAACCCTAAGTCTAAATCAAAGCCTGGCACACTGCCTGACTTTTTAACCTTCGCGCCTTTCGGCAAATTGCTAAAATCAATAGACACTCTCGATCTGTTTTCGGTTTCCTGTCTGAGTGTTTGTGTAAGTCCTGCGTTCGGACTTATCGGCACTGTGTTCTGTTTAGCTGCCTGTTCTTTAGCGCCAAAGCCGAAAAAGTTTTTTACCTTGCTACCAACGCCACTTGAAAAATCTTGAAATTTATCCCCGACGCCCGTAAACATATCAGACGTTGCTTTTTTGATCTTAACTACAGTGCCGATGATATTGTTGATTTTATCCCCGATTCCAGAAAGTATATTCTCAATAAAGTCGCCGATTGTAGAGAATATTGCAGATATATTTTCACCTAAACCGGCAAATAAATTGAACCAGAAGTCTGTCGCTACCAGAACGATATCAGATATAAACGCAAATCCTGACACGAACATGCTTTTTAATGCATCCCAATGCTTGACCACCAGCTTAATACCAAGCAGTATCGCTGTAAACGGGGTCAGCAATGCGAACATGCCCATCTTATCATGCACTGCGGAAATCCACTTCAACCCGTCTATGAATGCGGCCTTTAGGCCATCCCAATGCTTTATGACTTGACGTACTGCTAATACTACGGCTATGATAGCCGTTGCCGCCAAAACAAAGGGGTTAATCGCAAGCACAGCATTTAGAACACCTGTCGCAACGCTCAACGCCAGTGTCGCAATTTTCAACCCTACAATAAGGCCTATCAAGATTTTAATTGCAGGTACAAATTCCTCATTCATATCTATCACATCGCGGAAGCTCTGGATAAAAACCTCATTGATAAAACGGGCTATTTCTTTGAGCGCCTTAAACAGCTTTATGGAAACATTAATAACAGATTTTAACGATTCAACTATTGGAGCTACGTCAATGTTTCTAATGGCCGCCGTAAACGAATCAAGTGCGTTCTTGCCTTTAACCTCAAAGTTTTCAAGGATTTTAAACCCTAATTCAGTCAATGAACTGTTGAGAGTTTTTAGCCGATTGCCAAGGGATGTGCGCATTAATTCAGCCGTTTTTTTAGAAGCTCCACCAGCTTTCAGCAATGTCTTTTCAAACTTTTTAATATTCTTGATGTTATCAATTAGGTTTTTGCCGCCTGCGATCGCACGTTTTCCGAAAAGCTCATCGAGTATTTCGGCTTGTTTTATTTTCCCAAGTCCTGATATTTTCTTGCCAAGATCACTCATTACGTCGGTCATTTTACGAGCACCGCCCTTGCCGTCATCAATTGACACCTGCATGGCTTTCAACATTTTTCGGGCCGTGCTGGTAGGTGCTGCAAGTCTAAGGTAGGCATTTTTCAGGGCGGTCATGGCTTCACTGCCCTTGATACCACTACTGCCCAAAACAGCCGTTAATGAAGAAACCTCCTCAAGGCTTGCGCCTAAAACACCCGTAGCAATAGGCCCAACCTGCTTCATTGTCTCAAACATGTCGGTCACGGTGACGTTTGCGGTATTAGTAGTTTTTACGAGTACATCATTGAGCCTGTTAAGGTTCGCTATCTTTTGAGTTGTGTTGTCTGAGGCAAGCCCGAAAGCTCCGAGAAGGTCAGAAGACATATCGGCAACCGCCGCAAAGTCTTCTCCTGTGGCAGTTGCAAGATTAATCATTGAAACTAAAGAGCCGATTGCTTCTGTGGATTTAAAACCGGCTTTTGCAAGAAAGTCAAGTGCGCTTGCTGATTGCGCCGCTGTAAATTCAGTGGTGGCTCCAGCATCACGGGCAGCTTTTTTTATGCCCTGAATTCGCTCTGTGAAGTTATCAACATCAGGGCCAATATCTTTAAATCGCGCCCCGGCTGCGATAATAGAATCATCAAACTCTATAAATTGTGATGTGGCAGAGCGTATGCCCTGTGTTAACAGAGCAATACCGGCGATAATAGCGCCGCCAACAAATAATGTTTTTAAGGTTTTGTGGAACCTTGAGGCTTTGCGGTCTGCATTACGAAAAGCAGTGACGGTTTTCTTCCCAAACTTACCGACGTTTTTCGTCATCTTGCGAATCGGAGCCGTCACTCCATCAATCGCTTTGAATTTGTTGAAAACTGAGAATGAAAGAGCCATTATTTCCCGCTTTCCTCTTTTAACATACGCCTGTGGCCTTCAATCCAGAACCGTAGCTCCGACAACTTCAGGTCATGGGGGTTGCCTACCCCTGGGAACCGGCCGCCGATAGCCCACAAAACAGCATCACCGCCGATTGCCAGGTATGCTATAAAAAAAGAGAAATAACCCCGACTGAAAGCATAAGATCCCGGCTGCCCAACTTGTTAATTATTGGCAACCCCAGCCCGGTTACTTCTCCCAAAATTGACATAGCTTTACCTACGTCATCGTTTTTCTTTTTTACTTCGGACATGCCTCTTAGCTGCACGCCCGTAGGCTCTTTGATCTCAAGATACAAGATTTCTTTTTTGCCGACTATTGGCTTCAAAAGCTTCTGTGTAAAAACTTCCTCTCGATATTCAAGCTGTCCGCGCATTAATGCTGAAATAATTTTCTTAGTTGACGCCTGCCCTTCATCGTCTTCCTCTATCAACGCACTGTCAAGGCCTAGATCATCATAAATGACTTTCAGCATTTCTTCTGCAACATCTCTGCCTATGATAGTTTTTGTTGGAATTCCGGCTGATTCTTCCATCAAATACTCCTTTTTTTAAATCTTGGTTAGCGGCCCACCCTGGAAACTCAAGGAAATAAGACCTGTGTTTTCATCTTTCTGGATTTCTCCTGAAATAACTACATCACCAGTATAACTGATGTTTGCGGCATACGTCGCCACGACCGGAACTGGCAGGCCGTCGTCTGCAATGCCCTGGAGAAATTCCTGATCTCCGCGTGAGTCATCAGACTCAACCTGTATGTCATTGAAGGATCCGGGCATAACGGTCTGAATAACACGAAAAGAGGCGTCAGCGTTCATCGCCACCTCATTATTTCGCCCACCCATAGCCTTGTTGCCGGATCCGTCATGGGAAACTTTAAAGCCACGTCCGTTAACCGTTAAAGAACGCATCGCACCATGAATAGCCATCGTTTACCTCCTATATTAATCAGATTATGCTTAATTATCCGGCCAATGCACCAAAATTGAACCCAAAATTGGTTGTTAGTGAGATTATGCGCGTAGCTCCGGAAAGCTTAATCAAGGTTGTAATGTTGATCCTGTTCTGGTTTGCAATATCAATACTTGCAGCCGTGTTTGCCTTTGTAAATGCCGGATCAGTGATTAGTGCTGAGAAACTGGCAGCGTCAGCAAGCTTGAATATTTCGGCCACCGCATCTTTAGGTCGCCGGGCATCTGGATTGACCACGATATCAGTATCATCAACCAGGATTTTACCCCGCCAGTTATCACCATTAAAAACCAGGTTAACATTATAGGCCCATTCCGCAAGCTTGGCAATGTCAACAGCCCACCGATAGGCCGGAGGCTCCTCACCTTCCTTGTGATAATGCATTACCACATCTTCAAGGGCAACAATTCCGTCTTGCAGAATCGTAGTGGAACAGCCATCTTTAACCGCAGCATCTCTTTGAGTATACGTCCACTGCACGCCGCCGTCTGAACCTGTTATGCCTGTGGCCGGTACTAAACCATCGAGCAAAAGCCCCGTGTATGGCTGTGGCGGGTTGTTCTGGTTTCGTGCCGCCATTTGACCAACTGCCAGCGCCGCAAATTCAAGCGGTAACGAATAAGCACCCGGTGACGTTATTGCAGAGTTTGTCCGGTCAACTGTGAGAGCATCTGTAATGGCCGTAATTGTTGCTAATTCGTCAACTGAACCATAGAACGCTCTGAAAAACTTATTGACAAGAGTGTCCCACCGCTCTTCCTCATTGTATGTTGCAAAAGCTGCCATCGTAGTAGCTTCCGAGCCGAACGTATTGACGATATACGTGTACCAATCATCGCCCATGAGATTTAACGCATCGGTGATAGTCGGAGTTCCCGCGCCGCTTGTCAGGGCAGTCACGGTGAATGTTACGCCGCCTGGGGTTGCATCTTTTTCGGCTTCGGTAAGATTAATTGCAAGGGTGATATCGTTTGCAATCAAGCCTTTATACTTGCTTGTAATGTTCGTCTGATCTTCCTCTACACCATCTACCAGCGCCGTCACAGGTAACGGTACACTTGCATTAATTGCCGCAGCTATCGCAATCTGTATGTCTACTGCGGCCGTATCCTTTGCAATCGTTACGGGTATTCTCTGCCCCCCGACATATATGCTTATTGTTCCAGCACTTGTGGCCCCCGCTGCGGCAATAGTCAAAATGCTACCATCACCTGCAACCGCCGCGCCAGCTTCGTCAATCGGAAAAACGAACACCGGAACTATGCCGGATTTTCTGAGAACCTGCCGCGCCGCAAGATGAGCCGGAAAGCCAAAGCCAAACTTTTCACCCGCTTCAACTTCGGTAAATACTCTAACCGGAACGTCTGCCACGACTGCCGTTTTTAAAGGGTCAAATGTGGCAAAAATTCCTACCACCTGTGGCAAACCTGCCAAGCCCTCCCGTAAATTTACATAATTGAATTGATTGCCAAATACCGAGGCTACTGCTCCGCTTGGCACCGCTGTTGATATTACAGCCATAATAACCTCCTTATGTTACGTCAATTTGTTGTTCAACATAATCGACACCATCATCTCTGTTTGCATCCACGTTAATAATCTCAAGATCAACGCCCTCTACCTGTGGCGGGATCTCCTCAAACCTGATAGTACATGAAATCCGTGCTGCTATAACTCCCTGAATCGGCACGTTTGTTTCGGTCGGAACAAACTTGACCATATTTGTAACCCAGGGCCTTACGATC
>Ga0209345_10003982_pt1 | contig 14648 bp, 8 predicted proteins | sample Cruoilmetagenom7_FD_187294 | JGI IMG/M metagenome (GOLD analysis project Ga0209345, IMG submission 187294) | Oil polluted marine microbial communities from Coal Oil Point, Santa Barbara, California, USA - Sample 7 (SPAdes) (version 2) | ecosystem: Environmental > Aquatic > Marine > Oil seeps ... | reverse complement strand
CACCGATGATGGACTCATGATCCCCATCTTTCCTATCATGGGTAACCACGAAAGAGGGAATTTGCGGAATTTGAATATCATATTCAATGCTCCTTATCAGTTTAACGATACGACCCATGTATATAATTCCTTGAATGTGGGAGGTGATCAGTTACATATGGTTGCGTTGAATTCGGAGATCAGGATTGATTCCCTCCAAAAAGAATGGTTGATCAGGGATCTGGAAGCACATCGCGATTTTGAGATTAAAATGGCCGGATATCATAAACCATTCTTCCCCCATACACAGCGTAAATCTGAGAAACCACTAATCTACAGTGCCTGGGCCCGAATATTCTATGAATATGGATTGGACCTGTCTATGGATGCAGATTCGCATATGCATAAGATCACTTTCCCGGTAAAACCGGATTCTTCCGAACAGGCATATATGGGATTTATCAGAGACGATTTAAACGGCACCATGTTTATCGGTGAGGGTAGCTGGGGAGCCATGCCCAGAGACAATAATGACGATAAACCGTGGACCCTTACAAGCGGCAGTTTCAACCAGATTAAATGGATCCATTGTTTTCCGGAAAAGGATGATATGGAAGCACACCTGGATATCTATACTGTCATATCATGCGAGTATGATGAAAATGGCCAACAGTCTTTCTATGATAATATTGAAGCATTAAGTGAAGATAATCTGTTCAGCCTGCCGGCAGGAATACGTCTGCATCAAATGGAAAAATACGGGAATGTAGTAAGATACCCATTTCACCTTAACGCAGATTAGTTCTATCAAGTCATTCCCTACCTGGTAATTTTCTCAATAGAATCTTCTATTTCCAGGTAATGATCTATTTCCAATTTTTTTACGGTTTCCAGATGTTTCTCACGTAGATTTCTGCTCTCTGAAATGTCGCTGTTCAAATCATACCATTGCCATAGTTCCTCCTTCCCATAGTGTTACTCCTGCTCCTTTTAACGGGGAATTGGATTGTATGACACGCTGCTTATTTCAAAGTTCAAGCAACAGATTATTTTCCAATGTTTACATTAAAACGCAACCATATGGACGTAAAAACAATCTTATCTAAGAATGCAAAAAGCTCCCATATATCTTAACCAAACACATCTGAATATGAAACTTATTAAATCATTTCTCCCTTTATTGGTGGTTATACCCATCCTATTTATAAGCTCCTGTGAAAAACATCCTGAAGTTGCAGAGGAAGGGATTCTAGAACTTGGAGTTGCTCTTGAACAACTCGACGGACCGCTTAAAAGCGCCCTTGCGGACAGCATGGATGTAAAAACACATTTTGTTGTGATCAGTGTCGTCAAGGAAAACGGACAAACGGTCATGGACCATGAACGACTGGAATTGTATAATTTCGGAGGTCACTGGATCACAAAAGAAATCAAACTCAAGGTGGGGCGATATGAGGTTGTCAAATTCCTTATAGTCGACGCTGAAGGAAATGTCCTTATGGCAGCTCCTGTTGAAGGATCACTTAAGGCCTACCTGGTGGATGACCCGCTGCCCTTCCCCTTCGCAATATTCAAAAACCAAACCAGCAGGGTTGCTCCGGAAGTGCTTGTGGTTAATAACGATCCTCCTGAAGTTTTTGGATATGCAAGCTTTGGTTATAATGTAGTCAAGACCCTTAATTTCTTTGTTGCTGTATATATAGATGACCCCAGGATAATGGCCCCCACAAGGTTTACAGATGCGAAACTCACAGTTACAATTGATTCCATATGGAGGCATTCCTTTAAACTTGAAGCGAAAGTGAACAGGGTCACTGTGCGTGATAGTCGCTGGGATTATTTACTGGTGGTTAATAAAGAAGGATTTGTCCCCAAAAAACTGTTGGTGTCAAGGGAGAGACTACTTAACACAAGTCCTGATAATCCCCTGGTGATTGGATTGCCTGTGAATAATCTTCATGTCCTGGTCCTTCAGCCGGGACCGGATGAGGGAAAAGATGCCATGATCAGCAGGAACCTGATGGAGGACAATTTTGGGAAATTCCCGTATTTCGAGGCTACAGCTGTCTCTCCGGTAAGCAGTGATGTTCAGCATCAACTGACACGCAGCCTGATTGAATTTGATTTAAATCAGCTGCCAAAAAGTGCTACCATAAAAAGAGCCATCCTTACATTGTACTATCCTAAATACGATTACGCTGATACCGTGTATCCCGTTACGAATACTGCAGGCGGACAGACAGGTACTGATTCCACCAGGATACCCTGGCAAGAAGACTATTTAGCTGTACTGCAAAAAGTCGTATCGCCCTGGCAGGAACATGAAGTGACCTGGGAAAAACAGCCGAAAACGACCACTGAGAACCAGGTTTTCATCCCCAGGATTTATTATATCGCAGATGCTAGTTGTGATTGTTTTGTGCCCCCTGTCAGTGAGACTGTAGATGTTACGGAATTGCTGATGCCGGATGTGTCCGGTACCATGGCCCATGGTATGTTGCTGAAACTATTCAAAGAGGAATACCCCGATTGGCTGCGCTTTGCATCGAGTGATTACCAGATGCTGACAACCAGCAATCAGGAACTGAGTAAGCTCTGGCCTAAACTGGAGATTTATTATACGCTGCCGTACCATACAGACCTTCAGTAATTTTCAAATAGGGTTAGTGAAAATCCCCGGGCGATTCATCGTTCGGGGATTTTTTATAAAGCAGACTGCTTCATGTATTTGAGCTTGGTATCGGATTTGAGCTTGGTATCGGATTCGAGCTATGGTTTATCCTGATTAATATACAGTGATTTACTTCCTTTCAGCCTCAAATAACAATTTTATGCATTCAACGTTATTAACTAACCAGATAATTATTGAACCACACTTAAATTCCAGAGGATGAGAACAACTAAAATGTTTGTGATATCAGCCATACTCCTTATGGGTATAGGTTCCATCATGTATGGTCAGGAAAAAGCCAAGGGCACTTCAAAATTTTCTGCCGGAGTACTGGCAGGATATAACAGGGGATACGGAATGCGGGCAAACCTGACACTCCATAATGCTACCAATGAGCTTCCGTTTGAGCTCCGGTTTGGCCTGGGATACTCCATCCTTAACCCGGGTAATGCAGCGGATGCCCGCCGTATATTCATAAATAATGCAACCAATGGAGAACCTGAAAAAAAAGGAAGATCCATAGATTACAGACTTGATTTCCTGTTTGCCAAGTCGATTTTCGGCTTACCAAATTCTTACATCGTTCTTGGTCCAAGGGGATCCTCCTTTAAAGGAAATTTCAAATACATAGGCGGGAACGAAGATTTTGATGTCACCTCGACGCAATGGGGCCTTGGCGGAGGAATTGAAAGTCATTTTAAATTAAAGGAAAAGATGAATCTTGTGATCACTCTCGGTCTCGACTATTATTTACCGAGTGCCCTGCATGGCCATGATACTTCTTATAGTCCCGATAATGATAATGTGAATTCAAGAAATGACAATGAGAACAACGATAATCCTTTTACTTACAAGGATGCAGATAAGGCCATATACCAACCCAGGTTTATGCCCTTTGCTATGATTGGCCTGACTTTCGGCCTATAGGGATGCCCAAATAAGCATTTGCAAGGAAAAATAGTTTGCGATGCTCAATTCGGCCCGAATTTACACTTGGCAAATCCTGAAACCTTCGAAAATCCAAAAATTATTATGGAGTTGCCGGAGTCCCTCTTTCATCACAAGTCTGACCCTTATGAAAATTCCAGCTGATCCCGTTCACCTCCAGATCGTCCCACTCTTCACATTCACTCTTGGTCCACCCATCTTTGCAATAGGTGCTATTAAATTCTGAGCTATAGCCTGTACAAACACCAGTGCTATTTTTTTCGCAGTTGCTGCCTACTAACACAAGGCATGTGAGACCCGCCACATAAATAATCTGCCGAAGTAATTTCATGGTGTTACTTTTTGGATGAATACGGAATAAATCAAGGATTAACATTTTAACATTTCAAATATAATTTTTTATAATGCAGAAGATATTTAAATTAAATGCAAAATTGCATCATGATGATTCATTTATTATTACATCTGCTTTTTATCAACCTTCTTGCAGGACAAGAAAAGGAGCTGGTTTTCATACAGGCGGATCAGAATGAAAAGTTGAATATCCCCGCATACAGCTGGGACTTAGCGCGTAAAAACGGAGTGTTGGCCAACGAAGGGTTTGAACGTTCGAACCGGAGTATGTTTACCTGGGAAAAGCACCGCCATGGAGAAAGTTTACTGTATGGCGACAGGATAATTGAAGGAGATAAATACTACGAACTTTGGCAACCAAAAAATGCAGCGGCAGACTGCTATCCTTTTCATGTATTGACGGCTGCGTTAACCGATCAGAAAATGCTAGAAGGAGAAATGACATCAATGCTCAATAGTGAGATAAAACACACTTCCCGTGATCTTGGTGACGGGAAACATATTTTGCCCGATGTCTGGAATATTGCCAATCATAGCTTTGAATCAAAAGAACCAGATTTATTTGAAATCACATTCGGAGTTTCAGAATACTGTAAGGATGGTTTAATGCCGATTAGTGAATGGATGGGAACAAACACTGCATGGTACGAGCGAATGATTATCATGACCGATTATATGTGGGAAAACCACGCGATTGGTAAATCAGATTTGGGTGAGGATATTATTCTGGCCAATAAGGATCTATCTTCCAGGCACAATGTGGAAGCACATGGCGAACAGCTACAGATTCTGCCCCGTCTTTACTGGGCAACAGGTGATGAAAAGTATAAGGAGTGGGCCATTCGTTTGGGCGACCACTACCTGCTTGGGAGGCATCATCCTACCGAAGATTTTGAGTATCTGCGTTTGCGTGATCATGGCAATGAGATCATCAGTGGTTTAACTGAACTTTATGCTACGTTGAGTATTCTAAAACATCCCAAAGCTGAAAAATACCGGGCACCGCTTTACCGTATGTTAGACAAGGTACTGGAGGCCGGAAGAAATGAAGACGGACTTTTCCACGACAACTTATATCCCCTGGAAAATAAAAGAAGTGGGCGTGTTGCAGACAATTTCGGATACGTTTACAATGCCTTTTATATAGCCTACATGATAGACCGCATTTCATCAGATGCAGATTTGCGAATAAAAGTGGAAAATTATCGCCATGAGATGATCCGTGGTTTAGAGAACCTGGACCAGGAGAAATATTACAATTTTACGTGGGAGGGAGAATCATCCGATGGATATGCAGATGCTTTGGAAGGTGCAATCAATCTGTATAACCGCGAACCTCTGTCACGCGTGGCAAAATGGATCGACAGTGAAATGCAGGTGTTATGGTCCTTTCAGGGTGAGAAAGGTTACAGCCAAAAAGTATATCCCGATGGCAACTTTTGTCGAACCAGCTTAATGTATAGTTTATGGAAAACACAAGGGATTCATACCAGAGAGTGGCGCAAAGACCTGGAGTTTGGAGCGACTAAAACACCAGATGGAAGTGGTATTATACTAACGGTCGTGGCAAAAGATAGTGATTGGAAAGGAAGCCTTGTTTTCGACCAGTCCCGCCACCAAACCTATTTTAATATGCCGGTTGATTATCCTCGTATCAACTCTTTTTCGGAATGGTTTACGGTTGATGCAGATAAAGAATACAAATTGATTGAGGTGGATAATGAAGGTGGCCAGAATAAAAAACTTGTGAAGGGAGCAAGGTTAATTAATGGTTTCTCGTTGAATTTAATAGCTGGAGAAGAGAAAAGGTATATTATTGAAAAAAACGATAGTAAAAATCGAATAAATGTATATTGTAGTGAACACAACGATCTTTATCAATTGTTAATATCAAATGGTCATAATTGCGTTCGATACGAAAACATTAAGAATGCCCTTGAAAGTTGTAAAGAGAATGAAGTATTGCTGATTCTGGCAAAGAATTACCCTGTGACAAAAACAGTGATCCCAGGCAATTTTTACAAGCTGGCGAATAAAAAGAACCTGAAAACTTATATTGAATTCCCCGATCATCTGGAATCTGGCCTTACCGGGGAGATTAAATCTACAAAAAAAGAACGCCTGGTTGTCACATCAGATTTTTTTAGAGAAAAACTTTCATCAATGAGTATTTTGGATGCTGGATTATATGCCTATGTTGATGTTTCTGAGAAAAACAGCCACATTATAGGAGCCAATGTAGCAGGTTTCGACAAGGCAGTTTATGGATTAGCTGATACCCCGAATTCGCCAGTTTTGTTTGAAGAGGGTAATTTTCTTATTGCTGCCACCAAATTAAGCGATTTTAATAAAAGTAGATATTCGCCATCACAATCATGGGAAAGTGCCATTGGTGGTATTTTATCCTATCTATCAATTGAAATAAAAGATGAATCCTTAAAATGGGAGCCATTAATTAAACCAACCTATAACGCTGTTGAATCTCTTCCCGGGAATGCTTATGAATTGGCTGTGGGACGTGGAGCTGATTGGTACAAAAAAGGCCGCTTTTTAATTCATCCTGATTGGAAAAATCACTGGCAGAGCATCGACACTTTAAAACTACCTGTTGGTCCGCCAATGGATCTAAGTCTACCATCAGGTGATGGTTCTCTTGGAATAATGGAAGGACACTATTCCTACATTAATTATGATGGAAGCCAGCCTTATCGCTATTGGTTACGAGGCGATTGCGTGGCCGAGACTGCTATGACTTTTGCAATTGCAAATGGTATAAAAAAAAATAAGCAGAATGAGGAAATCGCTAAAAACCTGCTGGATTTTCTGTTTAACTCTGATGTTTTCAAAACAAGCAGTAGTAAAAACCCAGAGATGTCATCGTACGGGTTGATTGGCTGGGCAGCAACAAGGCCTTCCCGATACTATGGCGACGACAATGCCAGGATACTGCTCGGATCTATTCTTTCTTCAGAATTGATAGAGGGCAACAAATGGGACACACAAATTCTCGAATTGATTCTTGCAAACTTTCGGACTTCAGGCGGAAACGGTTTTCGAGGAGGTGCTCTGAACGGAGAAGATATTGATGAAAAAACGTGGCAAACTTTGATGCAGGGAGAATTCGAAAATATAGCCCCCCATTATGAATCGTGGCTATGGGCAACCTACCTTTGGCTGTACGACAAAACCAGATACCGACCCTTGCTGGTTAAAGCTAAAAATGCTATTGAAATTACCATGTCCAATTACCCAAATAATTGGAGATGGACAAACGGTATTCAGCAAGAACGCGCCCGAATGATCCTGCCATTAGCATGGTTGGTAAGAACGGAGGATACTAAAGAACACAGGGATTGGTTAAATACAATATGCGATGATCTACTGAAGCGCCAGGTTGAGGTAGGTGCGCTCAGAGAAGAGTTAGGTGAAGTTAGAAAGGGCAGGTATGGAGCGCCAAAGTCTAATGAAAACTATGGTCATGCAGAAGCTCCGGTGATTCATACCAATGGAGATCCAATTGCAGATATGTTATACACAAGCAACTTTGCTTTTTTTGCATTGAATGAAGCTGCGCAGGCTACACAAAATCCAGGATATATTGAAGCAGTGGATAAGCTTGCTGAATTTCTGGTAAGGATTCAAAGCAGTTCATCAGGACGCGGGGATTTGGATGGCTGCTGGTTCAGGGCTTTTGATTACAAAAACTGGGAATACTACGGTTCAAATGCCGACCATGGTTGGGGAGCCTGGGGCACACTAACAGGGTGGACACAAAGCTTCATTACCACGACCCTGGCTTTGAAACTCAAAAAAACAAGCTATTGGGATATTACCAAAGATTCGAGCATTGGTAACGATATTGATGTTGTTTGGTCAAAGATGCTTCCGGGGATAAAGCATTAGTCTCAAGGTTTCAGTATCACACCAGTTGAATTGATCCATCAGTTTAAGTAGATTTTACACTATTATCTCGCTTTGGCATATTCCTAAAATCTAATTTCTTTTTTCCAAAAAGCCGAGCAAACATGTAACCTTCAATCTTCATGAAGAATTTCAATTTCTTCCAGGCTGATATGTCTACCTGTACAGCTTCCACAGTTTCGAAATTTCTTACCATTCCATATACTGGTTCCAGGCTATCATAATATTCAACATGTTTCTTAAAATGGGTTTTATCGAAAGATTGACACCTGTCCAAAAAGGAATTTGTTACAAGGATATACTCATCTGAGGCGATCGTATTCTTAAGCAACCGATGTGTTATAATAATGTCTTCTCCAGATATCTTACTAATATCCCGAACCTTAGTAAATGCAGCTTCACCCGAATGTAAAATCGCCTTGATATTAAGTTTGCCTACATTATTGCACGCATCGCAAATGCAATAGCCACACTCCCTTAGCAGGAAAGCTTCCCGCTTGTGAAAAGCCAGAAAGTACTTCTCCAGTTGCAGGTATATGTTATCAGCCAGGCCAGGTGACCCATCATCTAAAGCATATAAACTTATCGCATCACCCAAAATCTCATGGGCAATCACAGGTAATTCTACCTCGTCCAATATACTTTCCATGAGCTCGCCAATAATCTTCTCAGCATGAAGAAGTGACATCTTGTGCAAGCGAATGAAATTTGTGTAACCACTAATGTCCACTATAATAATGAACAAAGGCTTAATACTCATTTGATTATCAGTATTCATTTCTCTAAGTTATATCTTTTGTAACAATTAAATATTATTCCCTAATTATATTGGCCGATGATCCGGGAAGCTGACAATCCAATACATATACAAATATAGAAATTTGAAAAATAAATAAAGACCCAAATATCCTAAATTAAGCTGAAAGGTGATGTACATTGCCACAAATAGTGTATGTTAATCACCGCTCGACTTTTCGATATTCCTTATTATTGGTTATGAAACTGATACTAAAGTCTGTGAAGACTTATCCTTTTGAAGCCTTACCCCGATAGACTAGAAAATTGATCCATTTACTGATTAGTTTCAGAGAGTAGTTTCTAATAAGTACGAAGCGTCCAAAAAGAAAATGTAACATTTCTTGTGTTGAATGTAACATTTCTATTAGACTCGTCTTTTCTCCAGTTGTATTTTTATTTTTCATAACTTGAATATACTTTTCAAAGCTATTCTCCTCTCAAAAAATTGTAATCACTATAAATTCAAGAAATATGCAATTTAACGGTTTAAATAAAAGCTTGATAAAAGCACTTGCCTGCCTTTCCATTATTTTGTCACTTGCTTCATTCAGCGGCAATGAACAAGGTGGAATAGATGAAAATGCCTCGTTGCAGCCGGCACCTGAAACTGTTCCAAATAGCATAAAGAATGTTAGAATAATCAATACGGTTAGGGGACAAAATAATGATGCCAGAAATGAAGCAAAACCTAAGGTGGTCCCTGCAGGAAAACCAAAGCTCATACCTGCTCACTTTAACATACATAAAATACCAGAATCCCTCACTGTAATACCAGTGGATAAAGACGCTCTTAAAACCTTTACTCCCGGAATCTTCTGGCATAAAACTGTAATTGGACCCGGTAGTAGACGCGGCCGTGTAGCCATTCAACCTGAACCCGTAGTTGCTTTACCATTACTGATGAAGGAAAATGCCATCACTAATATTAAATACCTCGATGTTGTTCAAGGATTGAACACATCTAATGTTCAATGTATGCTGGAGGATAGCCATGGTAATTTATGGTTCGGAACCTGGGACGGTCTGGTAAAATATGATGGCGAAACCATTACTGTTTATACCGAAAAGGAGGGCTTGCTCATGAACAATGTATTGTCCCTCCATGAGGATAGTCGTGGCAAAATATGGATTGGTACCTGGAATGGAGTATGTATATATGATGGTGAGACATTTGCATTTTTCAGAGCAACAAGATCCGGAATGAATACCGTCCTGACCATTATGGAAGACAGCCATGGTAATCTCTGGTTCGGAACCAGAGAAAACGGGGTGGGTATGTATAATGGAGAGACGCTTACGCATATTACACAAAAAGATGGCCTGAGTAGTAATTGGGTACCGTTCATCCTGGAGGATAGTAAGGGAAATATGTGGTTTAGCACCATGGACAAAGGAGTATGCATGTACAATGGAAAATCATTCACGTATTTTACAGAAAATGAGGGTCTGATAAATAATAAAGTCTGGGCCCTTGAGGAAGACAGAAATGGCAATATCTGGTTTGGTACCGACGGTGGTGGGGTATGCATGTTTGATGGGAAAAGCTTTACGCATTATACCATGAAAGATGGATTAAGCAATGATGATGTAAGGTCGATTATGGAGGATAGTCAGGGCAATCTGTGGTTCGGCACCTACAGCGGTGGCGTGACTAAGTTTAATAAAGAAACATTCACACATTTTACCAAAAATGAAGGACTAAGTGGTACGGGTGTATTGTCCATCATGGAGGATAGTTATGGTAATATCTGGTTTGGTACCTGGGGTGGCGGAGTTAGTATGTATAGTGGCGAAGCCCTTGCGTATTTTACTGCAAGCAACGACTTGAGTACTATCAGGGTAGGTAAAATCCTTGAAGATAGTCAGGGTAATTTCTGGTTTTCAAGCAGACATGGAGGTATAACCATGTATAATGGTGAATATTTCATGCATTATACTGAGAACGAGGGATTACTCAATTATGATGTAAGATCCATTATGGAAGACAGTCATGGCAATCTCTGGATTGGCACCAGTGGAGGATTGTGCATGTTTGATGGAATAAACTTTTATCATTTCACCCAAAAAGAGGGATTACCTGCAAATACGGTTGCCGGCCTACTTGAAGATAGCCAGGGTACACTATGGATGTATACCTATAACGAAGGAGTTTTAACATATGACGGTAAAACATTTACGAATTTTTCCACAAAAACAGGATTACATAGATATGTCAGACACATGCTGGAAGACAGCCAGGGGAATCTTTGGTTCGGCACCAGGGGTGGGGGTGCATCAAAGTACGATGGTGAATCCTTTACAAATTTTGGGACTAGGAAAGGATTAAGAGATAATCACGTCAGATCAATCCTTGAGGATAGTCAGGGAAATTTCTGGTTTGGCACTTTCGGTGGAGGTGTAAGCATTTGGGACGGCAAGAGCTTTTCACACATAACAAAGAAAGATGGTTTAAGTGATGATATGATCACTTTTATACTGGAAGATCGAAACCATAATATATGGATCGGTACACGCAGTAAGGGTATTAATCGTTTGACGTTTGCTATGGATAGTGTATCAAACACAAGCACGAATATATCTTCAACTAATCCAAAAATATATAACTATGGCCTGGAGGATGGTCTGAGAGGTATGGGATCGTCTGCACATGGTGTATTATTAGATAGTAAGAACCGTCTCTGGTGGGGAGGTAATGGTATAACCAGGATGGATTTGAATAAACTCAAGGCAGCAGAAAAACCACCAAGCATCCAACTTACCTGGATAGACATAGATGGAAGGTATACAGATTATCGTCATTTGTACGACAGTAATGATTTGAAAATAAAATTTGATAGCGTAGCCGCATTTAACAATTACCCGCTAAATCTTGAATTGCCACACGATCATAATCATCTGACATTCCATTTTTCAGGCATAGATTGGTCTGCACCTCAAAAGATAAAGTACTCTTTCATGTTGGAGGGGTTAGATGAAGATTGGAGTATTAAAACAAACGATGCAAAAGCGGATTACCGCAATATTCCCCAGGGTCAATACACTTTTAAAGTACGAGCTATCGGAGCAACACAAACGTGGAGTGAGCCCTTTGAATACTCTTTCAAGATTTTGCCCCCCGCTTGGCTTACATGGTGGGCCTATATGACCTATGGTTTCATTCTGTTGTTCCTAATCCTATGGTACAGGGGATATTTGATAAAAAGGGGAAAGATCAACGCTGATCTCAAAGTCAAAGAGATGGAAGTAAGCAAGATGCAGGAGTTGGATCATATGAAATCTCGATTTTTTGCCAACATATCACATGAGTTCAGGACACCGCTAACCCTCATCCTTGGACCCATTGATGATTTAATAAGGGATCTGCCTGATATGCCGTTAAAGATATGGGAATCGCTTCAGGTGATGAAACGGAATGCCACAAAACTTAAGCGCTTGATCCATCAAATTCTGGATATCTCCAAACTGGAGACGGGAAAAGTTCGATTGCAGGTATCAGAAGGATACCTGGAACAATTTATTGAGACCATTTCTCAGTCGTTCTTGTCCCTGGCAGAAAGTAAAAAGATCGATTACAAATACGACCTGCCAAAACCATCAGAAAGTGTCTTTTTTGACGGCAACAAACTGGAAACGATGCTTACTAATCTGATCTCCAATGCTTTCAAAAATACTCAGGAAGGTGGTCAAATACGGATTAACCTTCAATTCTTACCGTCATTGGGGGATAATACTCCCGAGTATGCTATCATTAAGGTAGCTGATACCGGCAGAGGCATTCCCATAGAAAAACTGGATTACATATTTAACCGGTTTTACCAGGTGAATGATACCGATTCAAGGGATTCCGAGGGTACAGGACTGGGCTTGGCCTTAATCAAAGAACTTGTGGAGCTATACCGGGGAGAGATCAGTGTTGACAGCAAGGAGGGGTTTGGGAGTACATTCACAGTGAAATTGCCTGTTTCGAAGGATTTATTTACAGAGGAAGAAATAGCAACTTTGTTAGATTCTCATGATCGAAAACCTAAACCAATTGAGTTGGACCTTGACCAACAGGCAAATGAAAGCATGGGTGTCAAAGGAGTTACTGCACAGGACATAAAATCAAATAAGCCCGAATTACTGATTGTTGAAGACAATGAAGATCTTCGTAATTATCTGTCCCAAAATCTTGCAGATGACTATCACATACTGGAAGCGATAAATGGGTCGATAGGTCTTGATATGGCATTCCAATGCATACCAGATCTGATCATAAGCGACCTGATGATGCCTGAAATGGATGGCATGAAGATGATTCAACAAATAAAGTCCAGTGATATTACCAATCATATCCCTCTGATCATATTGTCGGCTAAAGCAGACCGGGATAGTAGACTGGACGGACTGGAAGAAGGTGTCGATGATTATATGATCAAACCTTTTGATACTGAAGAACTGAAGGTACGGGTACATAACCTTATTGAACAAAGAAAAAAACTCAGAAATCGTTACAGAAGAGAATTTCTGTCTGATTTTGAAGAGTATGACATCCCTCCTCCGGAAGACAAATTCCTGGTCAGGGCAGTGAATTGTATCAATAAACATATGACAGAATCAGATTTTAATGTGACGCAACTGGGGAAAGAGCTGGGATTGAGCCGTATACAACTATACAGGAAGTTCCTCGCCTTAACGGATCACACACCCAATGAATTTATTCGAAACATACGCTTGAAAATGGCTGCCAAAATGTTCCATGAAGGACATCGAAATATAACCAGGGTTTTGTACTCTGTGGGATTCAATACCCCCGCCTATTTCGCTCAATGTTTCCGTGAAGTATATGGAAAAAATCCTTCTGATTACATTAAAAAAAACAGTGTTGAAATGATGTAACAATTCTGGAACAAGAAATGAAAGAAATAATTTTTCAAAACTGTTGGTTTATTGTAGCAGGGTTATTGTTCTTCATATCAGGTGTTTATATTGTTCAAATTAAGGCATATCATCTTATTCCTGGTTATAATAATATACCACTGGAGAAGAAAAAGAAAGTTAACATTGGGATGGTTGCCATTGCAGTTCGAAATGCTTTTATACTTCTTGGTATTCTTTTGATAACAATCCCCATATTAACTGAACTATTAGATATTAATCAAGTAAAAATCTTGTTGTTACTAGCAAGTCATTTCGTAGTTATTATCTCATCGATGATAATTATATATAAAGGTAAAAAGTATAAAATTCAAAAGAATTGATAAATTGAAACTAAAGAACTCTATAATCTATTTTTGAGCATGGCCAAACGGTTTTGCCCTCCAATGCCCCCCCAATAAAGAAACCCCCTGATTATCAGAGGATCTTTGAGGTCGGTAGCGGAGTGTGTTCTATCACATTTTTTTAAGCATCTTATTACATTATTTTATTTCATTGTACTGATTTTGTGAAGTTTATATATCGATGATCTTCAAAAAATGAGCATTTTGTTTGCCCCAAAAAGTATCTACTTGCTTTTTCGCTAATCTAAAGTGTAATTGTTTTCTCCGTTATATAAAATCAATCAACAATCCTGTTCAATATATCCTTTGGTTTCTCATATTTTCTCGGGCCCCCTGATGATAAGAGCATGTCGCTGAGCAAGTCTTCAATTTTGCCATAATTGATATCCTCATCCTGCTCTGCAAGTGCAACACGGTATTCAATGGCATATTTCATCTGGTTCATATGCGCAAGCAAGCTACGACTGTTAGTCGCATAGATTTCAGGTTTTGTATTCACTTGAAACTGGAAAATAAGTCTTGAATATCCTAGCCTTCTAAGAAGCCGTTCTAATCGTTCATGAAATACCGGGAGAGCCTTGTTCAGGGATTTACCGGGGCACAGTATTGAAAGCTTTGTTGAACTGTGAAGAAAATGAATCAACATTTTCCCCTGTCTTCCAGTCGATACCAATCCAGCATACCACTCACCGGGCAATAGAACATTTGATTCATTA
>Ga0209345_10003981_pt1 | contig 14649 bp, 17 predicted proteins | sample Cruoilmetagenom7_FD_187294 | JGI IMG/M metagenome (GOLD analysis project Ga0209345, IMG submission 187294) | Oil polluted marine microbial communities from Coal Oil Point, Santa Barbara, California, USA - Sample 7 (SPAdes) (version 2) | ecosystem: Environmental > Aquatic > Marine > Oil seeps ... | reverse complement strand
TAAAAAAAAATTAAAAAATCAGCTCATTAATCTTATTGGAACAGACAGTGTGTGGGATATGAACAACTGGCAGCAGAAACTCAATCCAGATAAAAAATATTTTAGAATGGCTTCACTGGATTCAGCAACAGGTCTTGAAGCTGAAATTGTATTTATATTAGGAACAGGCTATGTGTTTGAAAAAGAACAAAGTCTTAACCTTTGTGCAGATGAAAAGGAAAATGAACGGGAAGTAAATGCCAGACGAATATATATGGCTATGACACGTGCCAGTGAAAGAGTTATAATGATTACATCACTACCTGTTCCTGAAGAACTGGAGCAATGTGTATCTTTTCCGGAAATTTTTGTTTCTTAAAATTATAACATGGTTTTGATAAAGGATCGAAAAAAGCAAAAATGAAATTTGAAAAGCTTTTCAAGATGCATTTGAAAAGCTTTTTGATGCGTTATTTTATAGTATTTTTTTTGGTGGGCCGTGAAGGAATTGAACCTTCAACCTACTGATTAAGAGTCAGGTGCTCTGCCTAGTTGAGCTAACGGCCCGTAGGAAATGAAATTGACAGGGTGCTGCAAAGCGCAATTTATTCAATGCGCAATTTATCCAATTTCTGCATTATAAAATTAATTTTTGATCATTTAATTTTTGGCCATATTTTTTGCTGTATAAATTCAGCATTTCAAATTCTTTAGAATCTACTATCAGTTTCATTCAAAGTTGTCAATTTAAAAAGACCATTTATTCTGTTTTAATTTTCTTATTTTTTTTGCATCTTTTTTCCATGATACCTTATTCTTATTACCTGCTTTTTTCTGTTTTTTTTCATTCATATCTAATATAAAACTCCCTGAAAGTTTTTTTTGGGTTTGTTCTGTTTTATCCTCTTTTTTGGGTTCAGGTTTTGCTTTTGGAAGTTTAGGCCCTGTAAAACAGCCTACTGGGATTAAATCGGCCAGATAAAGGCTGCTTCCTGCCTGATGAAATATTACACCTTTTGCAATTGATTGTTCAACATTAACTGTTAAAATTACTGGCTTATGATCGGTCCGTTTTCCAATTCTTTCAGCCATTTTAGTGTATGCCGATAATATAACGCTTTTGCAGCTTGATGGAAATATCCCTTTTTCAAGTACAAATTGGTGTGCTTTTTTTCTAACGCATGTGTGAAGCAATTTGGGAGGATGTTTTGCTATAATATGCTTAAAAAGGTGATCACGGCATTTTGCACGTATTAGATTATTTTTTATTTCAATGGGCGGATCAGCTTCGGTTATCAAAAGCTGTTTAATATGCTGAAGTCGAATAAATCTGAACTGATCATCTTCGTTTACAGCTTTGAGTAACTCTTTTAGCTTGACATATCCATGCACATCAGGCACAAGGCCAAACTCATCAGGTTTGTGTCCAAGAATATAAACTAATAATTTTGACAACCGTGTATCTTTTTTTTTCATCAATTAACTACCTGTGGGAGTTTTAATTATTATATAATTTTTTTCTGTTACCCTAATTATTTTAAATATAAACACCTTTTTGCAATTTGCATAGTATATGTTTCACAAAAATACAATTTTTTTCATACCACTCCACAGGAAGTCTGAATAGAAAAAAATACAATAACAGCATTGTTCTTAATCTTAGGCTTGATTACTTTTATGCGAATTGTTATGTAATTATAAAATATTTTAACTTGATAGACTATTTATGCATGAGACAAGCAGTTGATGAGACTTTGAAAGCGGGTTAATATGCAGGAATACAGACTAATGCGAACGTTGCTTTTTGTCCCTGGCAATCGGCCAGACAGGGTTGATAAAGCTTTTAATTCAAAAGCAGATGCTGTTATTATTGATCTTGAAGATGCTGTGCTGCATTCTGAAAAGGAAAATACAAGAGAAGTTGTAAAAGAAAAAATTTTAGAATATCAAAACAAAAATGTTATTGTCCGGACAAATTCACTTGCTTCAGGTTTTTTAGAAGGAGATCTATGCAAAGTTGCTGTAAAGGGTCTGTTTTGCATAATGCTTCCAAAGGTTGAAACCGGATCAGACGTAAAAAAAATAGGTCTGCTTCTTGATAAAGTTGAAAAACAAAACAAGATAAAGCAATACACGATTCTGGTTATACCTCTTATTGAAACAGCCTTGGGCGTTCAAAATGTGTTTCAAATTTTATCTGAAAAAACAGGGTTTAAAAGGCTATATACCGCAGCATTTGGAGCAGCAGATTATACCCTTGACATGGGCATTGAAATGACTGCTAATGCAGATGAACTTTTTTATGCCAGATCAAAAATAGCTGTTGCATGCCGTGCAGCACATACAAAACCACCGATTGATTCTCCCTACATGGTAGATATAAAAGATGCAAAAGGTCTTGAAGCTGATGCAAGAAGAGCAAAACAACTTGGATTTCAGGGGAAATTATGCATACATCCAAATCAGGTGGGCATTTGCAATGATATATTTTCTCCAGGTGCAGATGAGATAGAGTATGCCAAAAAGGTAGTTGCAGCATTCAAGCTGGCAAAAGCAAAAGGGGTCGGCGCAATACAGATTGATGGAAAATTTATTGATTATCCAGTGGTTGAAAAAGCGAGAAGAATGTTAATAATTGCGGAAAAAATGGGCTTTAGAATATAAAATGGGAATATTTATCAAGGTTGAAATTGATACCATCAGATGTGAAGGGATTCAATTGTGCGGTAAATGCATTCAGGTTTGCCCTGTAAATATTTTTGAAAAAAAAAACAGCAGGCTTGTAATTGTAGAAAAAAATGAGGATGAATGTACCTTGTGTACCTTGTGTATAAATGTTTGCAAAATTAATGCAATAAACATTAACAAGCTGTATCTTTAAGTAACCTTAAAGTATGAAAATTTTATTTTCACCTAAGTAGTGTCCATATTCAGGTACAGGTAGCAGGGCAGGATAAAAAATATGTTTGTGAAAAATAATAACAGCAACATAAAAGGTTTTGAAGAATCTCTACTTGATAATTTTGCAAAGATTCCTTTTCTGTCAAAATATATTCACACACGCGGGTGGCCGTATATACTGGCATGGTGGCATCGCCTATCAGGTATTGGGCTGGTTGTTTTTTTGCTGGTGCATATTTATACACTTAATGAACTTTTTACACCGGGTATTTACGAAGCAAAAATGAAATTATTGACTTTGCCTTTTTTTTTGTTTCTTGGATGGTTATTGGCTGCTCCTGTTATATTTCATGCGCTAAACGGAGGAAGACTCATACTTTTTGAAAACTTTGGGATAAGAAATGATACATTTTTGATTCGGTGCATAATTTTTCTATCTATTTTTTACATGTCTGTTATGGGATTGCTTATGATAATGGGCAATCAAAGTGTATCCGCGGTATTTTTCTGGCTGATTGTACTGGCAGCAGGAGGTGTTTTTGCATCTTTTCTGTCATCAATACTAAGAAGCAGGAAGCACATGATTTTCTGGAAAATGCAAAGAATTACAGCGGTAATGTTGATAATCATGGTTCCTGCTCATCTGCTTTTTACCCATCTTAATCTTTCCATGGCACATGATTCACATGTGGTTACTTTGAGAATGCATAACTGGTTTATAAAAATTGTAGATCTGATTCTTGTGCTAACCATTTTATACCATTCAGGGTATGGAATTTTTTCAATAACAGGCGATTATTTAAAAGCTGAAATTTCAAGAACTATAGTTGCAGGTCTAATTGGTTTGGTAATGCTTTTTGCTGCTTTTTTTGCGGTAAAACTAATAATTTTAATCTAACAGGCAAAAGCTTTTCTGCTCTGCAAACCAGCTCAAAAAATACTGGATTTTTTATGGAAAAAACGCTTAAAATTACATCGACAATACAATGCGATGTATTGATTATAGGGGCAGGAGGAGCAGGCCTTAGGTGTGCTGCAAAAATTTGTAACCTAAGACCTGGAACCAGCATTATTGCTGTTACAAAAGTTGCACATCCTCAAAAATCTCACACAGGCTCAGCACAGGGCGGACTGTCTGCTGTGGATCCTGGTGACCCTGTTGATAGACTTAAATACCATATGTTCGACACATGGAAAGGATCTGACTGCACTGCTGATCAAAATGTTATTAAAAAGGTGACAGAAGCTTCCTGGGATGAAACCCTGTGGCTTATAAAAAAAGGTATGCATTTTACCAGGAATGAGGAAGGCAAACTCAGCAAAAGAACTTTTGGAGGTCATACTCTTTTTTTTGGTGAAATTTCTGCGTTTCGTGCTATATTCGAAGCTGATCGTACAGGTAAAGGGATTTTAGATTCCCTGTGGACAGAGGCATTAAGAAACAAAATCCAGTTTTTTAATCAGAGCATAGCAACAGAACTTTTTATTAAAAATGACAGGTGCACTGGTGCTTTATTGTTCAGGCAAAAAGAGGGTGAATTTGTTAAAGTTATAGCAAAAGCCACAGTAATCGCAACTGGCGGCAGCGGGCAGGTATTTAAGATAACAACAAATTGTCGTCATAATACAGGAGACGGGCTTGCTGTTGCTTTGCGGGCTGGTTTACCTGTAATGGATCCTGAGGCGGTTCAGTTTCATCCCACAGGGATTGTAGGCCCTGGAATTTTGGCCAGCGAGGCATTGCGAGGAGAAGGCGGCATCCTTAAGAACAATGGCCTTGAGCCGTTTATGATAAATTATGCTCCAGGCATGAGAGATCTCGCTCCCCGTGATATTGTATCACGTGCAATTGAAATGGAAATCAGAGAAAAAAGAGGTATTTCTCACCCTGACCATAATATAGAGCATGTATGGATAGATTTGAGACATTTGTCTGATTACGTCCATGATGTTAAACTGAAAGAAATATCTGCTTTTTTCAAATCATTTGTCAATATTGATGCAAAAAAAGAGCTTTGTCCTGTCAGACCAAGTAACCATTATCAAATGGGAGGAATCCCGACCACTGAATTTGGAGAAGTCCAGAAAAGTGAGGATAAGATAATTTCAGGACTTTTTGCAATAGGAGAGTGCGCAAGCGCAAGTTTACACGGATTTAACCGGCTGGCAACAAACTCTATTTTAGAGCTGATCACCATGGGAAGATTTGTCGGAGAAAAGGTTGTTGGATTTTTAGACGATGGCAGCGCTGATGATTTGCCCATCGATGCAGGAGAAAAGACATTGTCACAATTTAATAATTATCTCAATGCAAAAGGAAAAGACAATTTCGGGCAAATACGCAATATCATGCGAAATACAATGACAGAAAAAGCCGGTGTTTTCAGAACTGAAGATGGCCTTAATAAGGCAATGGAAACATTGGCTGAATTAAAGAATCGTTCATACAATACAGCTTTGTCAGGAAAATCTCTCAGGATGAACCAGGAACTTGTGCAATGCTGGGAACTTGACAACCTTTTGTCGGTTGCATCTGTTATTGTAAAAGGAGCACAGGAAAGAAGAGAATCAAGAGGGGCGCATTACAGAGAAGATTATCAGGAAAGGCAGGACAAATTTAACTATCATACACTGGCATATATTACTGAATCAGGGGAGATAACTCTAGGGAAAAGAGCCATAAACATGTGTATCCATGAGGCAAAAGGTGAGAACTACGAAAAATTCGGAAATATACTGAGGAAGTATTAGAAATGGAAAAAACATATGATCTGGTTTTGAAAATTCAGCGTTATGATCCTGATACTGACAAATCCTGGATTCAGGAATATAAAGTGACAGCCGGTAGAATTCTGCGTTTTGTAGATCTGTTTCGCAAAATTAATGATGAGCAGGATCCCACGCTGGCATGGAATTCATCCTGTGAGCATGGGCAGTGCGGAAGCTGTTCATTGGATATTAACGGAAAACCCCTGCTTGTTTGTGAGCTTCTTGTGGAAAATGCTGTTGATTATTTTAAAACAACGATATTTTATGTTAAACCATTGAAAATTGCTCCGGTTATAAGGGATCTTATAATAGATTTTGAAAAAGCTTATGAAAAAGTTCATAAAGTAAAACCCTATATTATTAAGCTTAAACCGCTGTCTGAAGAAGAAAAAGAGTATACAATATTTCCAGATGAGCAAAAAAAATATATTGAAGCAACAAGATGCATTAACTGTTTTTGCTGTGCATCTGCGTGCATGGCCGGGCATAATCACTTCATAGGCCCGAATGCCGCAATGGCGAGCATTATCCGTATGATGGATTCAAGGGAGCAGGCAAAAGAGGAAAGATTAAAACTGTTATACAGTCAAGAAGGCATTTACAGATGCCACACATCAAAGGCATGTTCCTTTGTCTGCCCTAAAAAGATCGATATAGCCCATTATATAGCTCTTGCCAAAGAAGGTGCTTTTTGAGTCTTAAGGAGAACGTGTGCAAAATTCAAGTGTCTGCTTGTGGAAGTTATTTTGCCTGCCTTTCCTGGCTTTTCAGATAAATATTTGTGATAATGGACTTTCAGTAGCAGGAGGCATATTTTTTAAGTGCTTTTCAACTATGGAAAAATCTGATTGAAATGCATTTTCAGGGCAAAGGCGCAGACAATTGTAACAAAATATGCAGTTAGAGGCAAACTTCGGATAAGAATCAAAGGTAATGGCATGGGCTGGACAGGTAGTCATACAGACACCGCACCTGTTGCACAAATCCTTATTCAAATATTTGGAAGGCAGAATTTTTGCCAGTGATTTAATGCTTGCCTTTTTCATAATTACACGGGCTTTAACAGGTTGATAATTCAGCTTTTCAAGAGACACAGAATCAGCATTATTTTTAGATAGTTTTTCAACAACTTTTGTAACCATTTTTTTAACTATAAGATCATCTTTGTCATCAGGATGGCCTTTACCCAAGGGTGAATCTGATTTCCACATCATTGAGTGCACAGCGACTATCTTTGCTGCACCAATAACCTTATATCCACGCTCAATAAGTGCTTTGGCCATCTCGTATAGAGCTATACCGCTGCTCACAGCACCCCATGTAGCAAAGATAACAGCATATCCTTTTATATCTGGCAATTTATAAATTATATCCATAACTGGTTTTATTGCATGGTATGCATAAACCGGCGAGCCTAAAAATATGCAGCTGCCCGCTGGCAGGTCAGATAGATGCGCTTCAAGTTCAGTTAGTTTCTCTTTATTACCAATATCAATTGTTACAGGTTTTTTCCCCAGCTTTTCAAGTTTATCTTCTATTACTTGCGCAACGTGGTGAGTTGTCCCAGCTGGTGAACAGTAAATAACCAATGTTTTAGCGTTTTTAGTATTCATCATATTATTATCATGCCTTTGGCTGATTTTTATAAAATTATTAATAAAGCAGCTTAATTCAGAGGCAGAATATTTTTAAACTTAAGTAAGGAGAACTATGTTACCAAATGGGGAGAGATAAAAGAGATTTGAAAAAACACAGAATAATTCTCCTTGAAAAATTTAAATTAATTTAGTTTTTGTTTACAGCACTTTTTAACATCACTGCATTTCTCTTGACAGCTGCTAACGATATGTTTTTCACCGGTTATGTTGTTATATTCGTCTAAAGCTTTATGCAATGCTTTAACAGCAATCTGTATGCAGTGATGTTTTTTTGCGGGAATTTCTTCAAGCATGCTAAAAATATGACCATCATTAAGCCTGCGGGCATCTTCAACGTTTTTTCCTTTAATAAGGTCAACTGCTGCCATGGCTGCAGAAAGAGAACCAGGGCAACCTACAACCTCATACCTGGCATCTTTAATAATATCATTACCAATTTCCAGATAAATAGTAAGAGTATCACCGCATGTACCTGTTATTTGGCTTATTTGATTTGCATTTGATAGTGATCCCATATATGGTTTTTCAATAATATATTTAATTGCTTTATCTGAGTATCCGGCATTTGCAAGCATCTCTGTCATGTCTGTATTATTTGAAAGATTCTTTTGATTCATGGTGTCTATCCTTAATAAGTCTATAAAAATATTAATACAAAAGATGGTTTTAAAACCAAAAAAGATAAAATAATAAGGTTTTAAACCGTCTTTTAAATTTAAACTTTGATGTACCACATTATAAAAAATATTCTTCAAAAATATTTTCCAAAAAATAATATCATACATCAGCCTTATTATACAATCTTTTATGTCAAGCAACTAAATATAAATGGGTTAAGCCTGTTTTAAACCAAAATATCTATTTTGGTTTGTTTAAAATTACTATCATAGTGACCTTATTTCAAAAAATACTTTACAGGTTTGTTAAAAATTTAGTTGATTATTCAAATTGTTAAGGTGTTTATTATTTGCTAATTTTTTTAGGGTCAGCAGGTGCAGGATTAAAATATCCTGCCATTAATGTCGATGGAATATGCTTGTTTAGTTCTTCAACAGTAAAGATACCATTATCTTCTGCTTTACAGATAGCTCTGTTTTCTATGGGTTCGTAATATGTAGATACTTTGCCTTTTTCAATATGAAATATTTGTCCGTTGATATCAGCCGTATTCTCACTGGCCAGGTAAACTATTACAGGTGCAATAACCTCAGGTCCTGGCATGGAAAGTGCTGAATTATAATATTCCTGAGTGATTAATCCTTTTTCCAGTCTTTTTTTCAGTCCGGCCTTTACTTTTTCGTTAAGTGTCATTCTGGTAGCTGCAAATGGAGCAATGCTGTTAGCAGTGACTCCGTATTTGCCCATTTCCCTGGCTATTGCTCTGCCCAAACTTACTATACCTCCTTTTGCAGCGCCGTAATTACACTGGCCAACAGTACCTCTCCATGCATCTGATGCAAAATTAACTATTCTTCCGTAACACTGCTCTCTCATTTTTACACAGGCATGGCGGCAGATATTAAAAGTTCCCTTTAGATGTACATTGATAACTGCATCCCAGTCCTCTTCAGTCATGTTAAATATCATACGTTCTCTTAAAATTCCTGCGCAATTTACTACAATATCAATCTTACCAAAAGCGTTAACACAAGTGTTGATTGTTTGTTCTGCTCCATCGAAATCGGTAACTGAATTGTAATCGGCAATTGCTTTGCCACCTTCTGCGATAATTTCCTCAACAACTTCATCTGCCGGTCTGGAATCTGTTCCTTTGCCATCTCTTGAAGTTCCAGGATCAACAACAACTACACTTGCACCTTCTTTTGCAAATGCTATTGCTATAGCTCTGCCTATTCCTCTGCCGGCACCTGTAACAACTGCTGCTCTTTCTTTCAATGTTTCAGCCATTTAACAATCTCCTTATCTTATTATGAAGTTTTTTTGCTGCATGATAAAATATTTTTATACATTAACTTAAATTTGGTGTAAAAGTAAAATATTTTTTTGCGGATCACTTTATAAAATCCTCAGACAACAAGATGAATAAGAAGATAGTAAAAAGTATGCTGAAAAAATACAAAGATTTAAAGATTACAGACTGAAACCTTTAAATTCTCATAATAGTGTTTGTTTTTCATTTGACATGGAATTGTCATCTTGTTATACATATTCTCAATTAAGTAAGGTTTTCTCAAACATAAAAAAAAATTAAGAAATGAGCTTTGGTCAAACAAACAACTATTTTTATACAGATTTGGTTGATCAAAGGTAGACCCAGCATGCTATGTTTGTTTTATATCATTAAGCTATAGTACCATGTTAGTAATTACAGTTTAATATTAGGGGGTTAGTAATGGATAAGCGTGTGTTTGTCATTGGTAATGAAGCAATTGGTTGGGGAGCTTTAAATGCTGGATGTGAAGCCTATATAGGCTATCCAATAACTCCTCAAAATGAGACAACAGAATGGTTTGCCGCAGAGTTTCCAAAAAGAAATAAGGTGTTTGTCCAATCTCAATCTGAAGTTGGATCAATAAATATTTTGTTTGGAGCAGCAGGTACAGGACATCGGGTTATGACGTCTACGTCAGGGCCTGGCTGGGGCTTAATGCAGGAAGGAATGTCCCATTTTGTAAATGGCGAGCTGCCCTGTGTAATTTCTCTTGTTCAAAGAGGAGGCCCAGGAGCTGGCACTACAAGACATGGCCAGATGGACTATCTTTCAGCTACACGGGGCGGTGGCAACGGAGGATACAAAAACATCGTCTTAACTCCTGCTTCAGTTCAGGAGACCCATGATTTTGTACAAGTAGCATTTTATCTTGCGGATAAATATCGGAATCCTGTGATTGTGCTGACTGATGGACTGATAGGACAGATGGCAGAAGCACTCGAATTGAGAACTCTTACTTTTGGTCAACTTCCAAAAAAAGATTGGGCAGTTCGAGGACGAGCAAATCAGCCTGATGGTATAAGAAGGGCAGTAAGCTGTATACAGGGGTTGATTCCTCTTCCGCCTTATCCACCGTATCTCGGTTATTTAGATCTTTTAAAGGTTTTAAATGAGAAGTATAAAAAGATGGAAGATGCTGAAGTGATGTATGAAACATATATGATTGATGATGCAGATCTTATTGTTGTGGCTTATGGTTATACCGCAAGGGTATCAATGGAATCTGTTAAAACAGCCAGAACAAACGGGCTTAAGGTCGGCCTGATAAGACCCCAGACTGTTTGGCCTTTTCCTTATCAGATAATAAAGGACACAGCTTCTAAAGGATGTCGTTTTTTGGTTGTGGAAGATAGTCTCGGCCAGTTGGTGGAAGATGTTAAAATCGGTGCGCAGGGAAATGTAGATGTACATTTACTAGGTGCACTGGCACGCCATGACTCGTCAGATGGTGGGATGATCCTTTCGGATTCTGTTTTATGCGAGATAAACAGGTTGATGAAGTAGAAACGCCTGAATTTTAATTGTGTTTTATCAGGAGGCTTTAGATATGAAAAAAAAGTTAGTTTCAGGGTTGCCTAAATTATGGGCACATCATCCTGGGGAAAGATTGGAGTGCCCCGGATGTCAATATCCTATCATAACGCGTATAATTTATGATGTAGTAGATGAACTTAGTCTTGAAGGAAAAACAATATTGGTAAATAGCGCTGCTTGCGGAAGCAGCATTGTGATAACTACCCCTATGGATGTTATGCTTGCTAATCATGGGATGGGTATAGACGCTGCTACCGGTGTAAAAAGGCTCCTTCCTGATTGTTTTGTTATATCATTTGGAGGAGATGGAGATATCGCGGCTATTGGTGCAGGTGCTTTTGTTAATGCTGCGCAACGGGCTGAAAAATTTACGGTAATAATGGTGAATAATGGTCATTTTGCCATGACAGGGGGGCAAATGGCACCTACGACCTTAATGGGTCAGGTTACAACCACCACACCAGAAGGGCGTGGGGCTGGTATGGGTTACCCTGCCAGGATGGCTGAGATGATTGCCACTGTTCAGGGTACAGTTTATGCTGCCCGTGGTGCAGCAAATACCCCTGCAAACTATCTGAAAACCAAAAAATATGTTAAAACGGCTTTTCAAAAACAGTTAGATGGTGTTGGGTTCAGCTTTGTTGAATTTCTATCCGCATGTCCTACGGGATGGCATATGACCCCACAAAAAAGCATAAAATGGGTAGAGGAGAAGATGATACCTGCATTGCCGTTAGGTGAGTTGAAAAATGTTGATAGAATTGTTTGAGGTTTTAAGACATCGAATGTTTTGGAGGGCATATTATGGATAAAGAGACGAATAAACGAGCAGATTTAATAATTGCAGGTTTAGGCGGTCAGGGCATTTTAATGGGAGGAAAGCTTCTGGCAACAGCAGCAATGTCTCAGTACAAAAACTCTCTCTGGCTGCCTTCTTATGCCAGCCGTGTGAGAGGTGGACCAAGTGAGTGCACTGTGATATTTTCCGATGATGACATAGATGCTCCGGTATTATCAAAAGCAGATGTTGTTATGCTGGTTGATCCACCGCAGTTTAAACTTTTTGAAAAAAGGGTACGTCCCGGGGGATATCTTGTGGTGGAAAGCGCCGGTTTAACTGAAACCATAGAAAGAGATGATATTCAAATGGTGCCTGTCCCTGCTTTAAAAATGGCAATAGATATGGGGGTTAGAAGGGCTTCGAATATGATCCTTGTTGGTGTGTATATCGGAATAACAAATGCAATTAGTGTGGATTTAGTAGAAGCTGAACTAAAAAAAAGATTTACAAAAAAAGAAAAAGTACTTTCATCTAATCTTAATGGATTTAGAAAAGGGCTTGATGAAACGCCAAAATATCTGGCATAGTGATTGTCCTAAAGAAACAGGGGGATGTAATGAAAAAAAATGATATCATTATAGATGAGCAGTATTGCAAGGGATGCGGATTTTGTGTAGATTTTTGCCCTAAAGATTGCATAATTTTACATGAAGATAAATTTAACTCGCAGGGCTTTGCCTTTTCTTCTTTTGAAAATTCTGAGAACTGTAATGCCTGTGGAATATGCAGTTTCATGTGTCCACACCATGCAATAGAAGTTTATAAGTATATTGAGTGAGCATTAAAATTGATTTTTTCACAACCAAACAGCTTAAAGACTGATATTTATCAGGAAAATTAACACTTTTGAAGAGCAGCTGAGATGACACATATCGCCATGTTGTTACAGTATGAAAATTATTTTTTTAGTATTGTAACAGCCTGGAGTGGTATGAAAAAAAGTGGGCCTCAAATTAAGAGCGGTATAGATAAACTACTTTAAGAAGGTATTTAAAACGCCTCTTTTCCATTTCGTGTAGGTAATTTTTGGTTAATATAGCAAAAATATGTGAATAATTTGCTGAACATTTGCCAGAAAAAATCTTCATTAATTATTCCCGTAGCCAAAGGCATTTCCATCTATGATTTAGGACAGGTTGTATTTGCAAACAATGTTCAGAGCAGGATTATTATTGTTCGTCGAATCAGTCGAAAAAAAACAGAAAAACTGGCAAATGGAAGATAAAAACTTATTATTATGCCATTGCTTCAAACCTTCCTCTTGCGTCCAAAAAACTTTTTTCATTTTATCATCAAAGGCAGCGTATCGAAGCAGGATTCAAAGAATTAAAACAGCATTATTATTTACAGAGATTACCTTTCAAAGCTCTTAAGGCAAATAAATTTTGGATTATATGTAAAATTATAGCGATGACAATGTTTAAAATATTTCAATTTGAAAATTTTCCAAAAGCTCTTAGATGCCAACAGAGAAAGACTTTTTTGCGTAACATACTTCAAAAAGGATTGCGAATTGACATTAATGGAAAAGTTGAAGTTGCCTTTAACGGCCAGTATACATGGCATTTAAAACGATTGTTTAATAAAATGAAGCGAATAAAATTAGTATTAATTTCTGAGATTTCAGATTGTTAGATCAAAATATAGTAACATCTCAAAAAATATGTGGTAGAAGTAAAAAAACTATATACAATAAGAATTTATTGTACTATGAATACAACAAATAAGTATAACAGATCAAATAAAAAATATTCCTGAAAGCGAAAAGACGCCGCGTGTAATCACATTGCTGGAAATAATTCAGCAGCAAGCTGAAGAAATCCAGCATCTAAAAGATGAAATAGCAAGATTGAAAGGTCAAAAACCTAAACCCAGGATCAAACCATCAAATCTTGTTAAAGAAACCGATAAAATAGAAAAAACAAAGAAAAAAGAAAACGGAAAAAAAAGGCAAAACCAAAAATATAGAAATTCACAAAGACCGAAAACTACACCCTGAAAACCGACCACACGGAAGTACATTTATTGGTTACCAGGATTTTGTTATTCAGGATATTATTTTCACAAACTGGAATACCATATATCGTAGAGGCCGCTGGTTGACCCCATCTGGCGATTTTATCACTGCAAAACTGCCAGATTCTGTTAAAGGCCATTACGGGTCTGGACTAATTTCGTTTGCTCTGTATCAAAATTATGGTTGTAACGTTACCCAGCCATTACTTCTTGAAGAGCTTCGTGAAATCAATGTTGATATATCTGCAGATCAGCTCAATAATATTCTCATTAAGAATAAGGATGAGTTTCATAACCAAAAAGATCAGATATTATCAACAGGTCTTAAAATATCAGAGCATATCAATGTCGATGATACCGGAGCCAGGCATAAAGGGAAAAATGGATATTGTACTCACATTGGCAATGAATATTTTGCATGGTTTGAAAGTACAAACAGTAAAAGCCAAATTAATTTTCTCAAGCTTTTGCGGGTTGAAAATAAAGATTTAATTATCAATATAGATGCTTTAGAATATATGTCAGCCAATAGACTTCCACAGTATCAGATAGATAAATTAGTTGCGTTTAAAGATGAAAAATTCAGTAGTGGATGCCACTTGGACAGGACTTCTTAACTCAATAGCGGTGTTTGTCAAGCAAGTTATCGCCTAAATAAAATTTATTTTCTTGTAATAATATTCTTTAAAATACACATTTAATTCGCTTCGCTCATTTTTTTAGGTTTTTTAAGGTATGGCAGGATAGTTAGCAAAATTTGAGCTGGGAAGCCACCTGTAAGGCAGCTCCCCCATATAGTATATTTTGCTATACTACCTGCATCTGAATATCCCTTGTCAGGTTTCCTCCTCAGGATATCCTGACTCCGTTTTTCCAGATATTGGCAATATACATTTATATTGCTCAAAATCCAAGCCTCCATCATTAATTTATGCTGCCTTTCTTTTATCAATCATTTTTTCTGTATCGGGGTTTAAATCAACTTTTTCAATCAAATC
>Ga0209345_10003979_pt1 | contig 14651 bp, 15 predicted proteins | sample Cruoilmetagenom7_FD_187294 | JGI IMG/M metagenome (GOLD analysis project Ga0209345, IMG submission 187294) | Oil polluted marine microbial communities from Coal Oil Point, Santa Barbara, California, USA - Sample 7 (SPAdes) (version 2) | ecosystem: Environmental > Aquatic > Marine > Oil seeps ... | reverse complement strand
AGCATATCCGGAATCAAAAGCTGCATTCCACTGTTTATATTTTTCTCCAAACTTCACAACAACTATATCTGCTTGTTTAATATAGGTATGGTTTCTAATAGAGTTTATTTTTGCACTAACATGGTCATTATAAAAGTCATTTTCTTGATCTCCCACTACATTTTTACCTATATCATCACTACTGGTATGGTCATATTCAGGTGTAAGAAATATGACATCATAATCTTTACAAGCTGTAATAATTTCTTCTCTCCAGTTAGAGTGGATTTCACCAGCAAGGTATACGGTATACATTTTTAGTTCCTTTGATTTTAGCTTCTTAATTGTTTGGTATTTTACAGTTTACAAGATTAAAAGTTGATATCTTTATGTAATCAATTGCCCATATGTTCTTTGATTATAACCATCATATCATCCATCGCCTCACTCGCTTTTTTCTGAATAAAGTGTTCAAAGTATTCATCGATATAAGTTTTTGGATCATATATGCTCGGAGTCTCCTGGCGTATTGGATCAATAAGTATAGAGTGTTTAAAGGCTTTTGCTATTTGAATAAGGTCGATGACTGTTCCACTCGTACCAATAGCGATGAATAATGAACATTCTCGAATTGCTTGTTGGATATGAGCGTATTCAGGTGCCGACTCACCAAACATAACTACATTGTGACGAACTCTTTTATTTCCACAATATGGACAGTGCTGAGTAGTATCTTGAGCTGTATAAGCTATGTTAAATATTTCCGTACAGGCCTCGCAGCGTAAGTCGGTTAATGTACCATGAAGATGGATAATATCTTTAGCATTTGCTTTTTCCATAAGGTTATCGATATTTTGAGTGAGGTGGATGACTCTGCCCCGATAGTCATGTTCAAGTTGGGCTAAAATATTATGTGCATAATTGGGTTCTTTAAACTCAAGCTCACGTCTTCTATCATTATAAAAATGAGTTACTTTATGCCGGTCTTCAATCCATCCTTTTGTAGAACAGACTTCCATTACATTATGGTTTTCCCAGAGACCATCGTGATCTCTAAAGGTACGGATACCGCTTTCAGCAGAGAGTCCCGCACCACTGAGTATCATAATCTTTTTCATGTTTATCCCCTTTACAGTAGCTATTAATTATACGATAACTAATAGAGTAAAGTAAAGAGAATGAGAATTGTAGACCTTAGTATCTATGATGTTTATTAACAGCTAAAGAGTTATGTCTATAGTTATTTCTATGATAGCGTTTACTATGGTGACTAGAGTGACTATGATAATGATGACCACGGTTATGATGCTTTCTCATATGATGTTTTTTATATTTTCTATGAGAGTGATTATTACCTTTATATACAATCTTATGATGTGGCTTTTCATATCGGTTATTATTATGAGATGTTAAGGTGTGAATTATTATCGCACCTGCTCCAAGACCAAGTAAAAGATTTTTTTCGGTTTTACTAAGTGCAAATGATTGTGTGACTGCTAGTATGCTAACTAACACTAAGATTTTAATAGTTTTCATATCGAACTCCTTCAAGTAAGTATGAAAATTATAAAATAAGATTGTGAAGTGATTGTGGAATCACTCTAGTTTTTGGCCTGCTCTTCTTCATGTATTTTTACTGCAAGATAATCTGCTGTTGGAGCATCTACTGAATTTACGTGCATAACAATCCATTCAGGTGTTTTACGTACGAAATTAATAATTTTTTTCAGATCTCCACGTTGTTTCCATGAAACAGTTGAGTATTCTAGATCGGCTAAAAACATATCATGAGCCATTTTATGCATCTCATAATTTGGAAAATCATACTTTTCCATCAAGCGCTCTTCACTTGCAAAATGCTCTTTTACATGTGCAATATACTCATTTAGTTTTTTCTCTAATTCATCAGGTTTTGCTTTATGAATCTCATAATCTACTGCAAGGCTATCTATCTCATTTAAAATCTTAATTTCACTCTCATGTGTTTCTTGCATCTGATTAAGACTCATGTATTCTACCTGTTCAGCATATATTAATCCCATTGAAACTCCTTTTTAGAAGTATAGTATAAAAATACAATGAGAATAATGATATAGGTTAAGATGTCACTACTCGTTGTTATTATTGAGAGACTTAAGATGTAGGTTAGGCAATAGTGAGATAATGTATAATACTCTCAAATATTATAGGAATAAAAATTATGCTACTAAATAAAGAAAATATTTCTACTCTTAAAAGTCTTATAGAAGAATCAGAGGCTATTATCATAACAGCAGGTGCAGGGATGGGTGTGGATAGTGGCTTACCCGACTTTAGAGGTAATGAAGGCTTTTGGAAAGCATATCCACCAATCGCCAAATTGGGTTATGAGTTTACAGAGATGGCAAATCCATCCCTGTTTGAGACAAATCCTCATTTAGCCTGGGGCTTTTATGGGCATAGGCTAAAACTCTATAGAGAGACGATCCCACATGAAGGTTTTAATCTTTTATTGGAACTTGTAAAAAAGAAAAACAGTAATTACTTTGTATTCACATCTAATGTAGATGGACAGTTTCAAAAAGCTGGTTTTGAAGAAGATAAGATGTATGAGGTTCATGGAAGTATTCATCATCTGCAATGTACAGAGCAGTGCACACAAAGTATATGGAGAAATAATTTAGATAACTTAGAAATAGATATGGATAGACTCGAGTCTAAGTCTCTTCCTCAATGTAAAAACTGCAGTAACTTATCCAGACCAAATATACTTATGTTTGGAGATTGGTCTTTTATAGGCAGTAGAAGTGATGAACAAGCACGTAGATTTCATAACTGGATGATGGAAAATAAGGACAAGAAAACAGTTATCATAGAGGTCGGTGCAGGAAACGCAATTCCAACAATAAGAAGTTTTGGGGATAGACTCTCTAGAACAGAAGAAAATACAACGCTAATACGCATCAATCCAAGAGAGTATGATGTGTTAGACGAGAAAAATATAGGTATAGCTTCTGGCGGAGTTGAAGGAATTAAAGAGGTTTGTTAACTCTTACACAACTGTGGTTTCCATCTTTTTTAAGTATGTAACCATCTCTTCAAAATCATCACCCAGTTCAGCACGAATAAGGTCTATATGATTATCAATAAATGTAGATGAGAACTCAACTTGAGATAAAGGTACAAGGGTATTAAATGATAGTCCTAATTGGTTAAAACAGTAATTAAAATCTGTTATCTCTTCTTCTTGAGAGATATCAATAGCACAGGTAATTGCCTGCATGTTGATTCTCATTACAAGAAGCTGTGTGTCCTGTTCTGATAGAGTACCAAGAGAATCAGTTAATCCATTGATTATATAGTCATAAATTATTCGAGAGAGTACAATCTGTTTTTTAGTTTTTAAAGATAGTGTTTCCATAACATCACTTATTATTAATTTTTTTGATTATAGCATATAGACTAACATACTTCTTATATGAAAGTCGGAAAACTCTCCATTATAATGCCTTTAAAAATAAGACACGAAACGAGTCATACACAACTTCCTTAATTGCTAGAAATATAGTTAGACATTTGGTTTGTAAGCTTTGCCTCGCCAGTTACTATACTCAAGGAGAAAACTATTTGCAAATAAGTATGATATAAAGTATTATATTTTATATCAGCCTGTGTACCGTGCTTTATGATACAATTTTATCTATAAGGAGTATCATGAAAGAAAAGCATAAAATAACGAAATATCCAAGTAGAAATATAAAAACTGAAACTTATAAAGATGATGATACATTTGTTACAAAGCATTTTTATGATGCTAAAGATGCTTATGTTAAGGAATTGATTTATTTAAAAGATGGGATTAAAAAAGTCAAGCATCATACTACACAGGGTGTTGTGTCAAAGTTAGAACATTTTGTGGAAGATAAGAGGCAAGGAATGGAGACAAAATATTTTGTTTCTAAAGCAGATGGTAGCATCAAAAGTACTAAACTCTATGATGATGGTAAGTTACATGGTGAAAATATAACTTATAATGAAAATGGTGAAATAATTAAACATGAAGTTTTTGCTAGAGGAAAGCGTGTATTAAAATATTTACGAGAAGATAGTGATAATAATGATATAACAAGTGTTGAGATTCTTGATGAAGAGAATGTTGTAAACTTACCAAAAATAGAATCTGAAAAACTAGCCCTAATAAGAGCCTAAACCAAACTCAAACCAACCTTACCACTAGCATAATCAATAGAAACTACTTCAATTTGTGGAAGATATTGATTAAGTGCTAATATCTCTAATGGATGTTTAATCCTTTTAAGACTCATCTTTGAAATATGAATCATTCCATCATTTTTAAGACCAATATCTACAAATGCTCCAAAGTCAACTATATTTCTTACTATTCCACTTACAAAGCTTCCTTCTTTAAGCATTTTAATATCAGTAAGCCCCTCTTTAAAAGGAATAGCTGGTAAATCTTCTCTAGGATCAAATCCAGGCTTTTGTAACTCTTTAATAATATCTTGAAGAGTTTGTATACCAATACCCAGTTCTTTTGCTGTTTGGTCTGTATCTATTGTATTTAAATCTAGGTTTTGAAAACGTGTAGCTACTCTATAACTCTCTGGATGTATGCCTGTATTGTCAAAGATATTTTTAGAGTCTTTAATACGAATAAACCCAACAGCCTGCTCATAAGCCTTTTTACCTAAGCCTTTTACTTTTAAGAGTTGATTCTTTGTTGTAAAGTTTCCATTTTCGTCTCTGTAGTTAATTATATTTTTTGCTATTGTATTACCTATACCTGCTACATGAGTAAGGAGTGCAGCAGATGCAGAGTTAATATCAACTCCTACACGGTTTACGATATCCATAGTTGTATCATCTAATCTTTTTTTGAGAAGTTTTTGATCTACATCGTGTTGGTATTGTCCAATACCAAGAGATTTTGGATCTATCTTTACTAGAGTAGCCATAGGGTCACGAAGTCTTTGTGCTATAGATATTGCTCCTCTTATAGTTACATCAAGAGCAGGGTACTCATCTTGCGCAAGTTTAGAAGCACTATATACGGATGCTCCAGCTTCAGATACTACCGTATAGCTAAGATTTGCATTCTCCTCGGTATTGAGTCTTGCAAAAAATTCTTGAGTCTCTCTTGATGCAGTCCCATTACCTATTGCAATGCCTGTTATGTCGTACTTCTTTGCAAGGGAAAGTATTTTTGCTTTAGAAGAATTATAATCATCTTTAGGTTTAGTAGGATAGATAACTGCATGTTCAAGATAATTCCCATTCTCATCTATTACAGCTAGTTTACATCCACTTACAAATGCAGGGTCAACTCCAAGAATAACCCTGTTAGTTACTGGTCTACTCATAAGAAGTTGACTCAGATTTTTTCCAAAAAGAGATATTGCTGAGGTATCTGCTTTTTCTTTTAACTCAGCAAAAACTTCTCGCTCTAGTGAGGGGTAGAGTAGTCTTTTAAACCCATCTTTATAGGCTTCAAATAGTAGGATAGAAGAACTTTGGGAAGATTTAGGTATCTTGTATTGTTTAATATTTTCATAGACTCTGTCAGTGTCTATAGTTATTTTAACACTTAACTCTTTTTCTTTTACTGCTCGCATAATAGCTAGATATCTATGTGATGGTATATAGGCCACTTTTTCACTTTTATCTGCAAAATTTTTATAAGTACCCTCACTATTAAATGACTTCGTTTTTTTAGTTTCAAAATTTCCAAATCTAAGTATTGTGTTTCGTATAGCTTCTCTCTCACGTGGAAGTTCAGTATATCTCTCCGCTAAGATATCTTGTGCACCTTTGATTGCATCTTCTTTTGTTTTAATATCTTTTTTTAGGAACTTCTTAGCTTCTGTATTGAACTGCTCTATTGTTAGTCTTGCAGTTTGTAGTGTGTTTGCTAGTGGCGTAAGACCATTTGCTATAGCAGTGGTCGCTCTTGTATTTTTTTTCTCTTTAAAGGGTCTGTATATATCTTCTAGTGTTCTGAGTGTGTCCGCTGCTTCAATACTAGCTTTAAGAGCCTCACTTAGAGTGGCTCGCTCTTGTATAAGACGAGAAACTTCTGCTTTTCTACCTAAGAGTTTTTTACTGCTAAGGTATATAGTTTCAAACTCACGAAGTACTTCATCATTAGCTGCTCCTGTCATCTCTTTACGGTATCTTGCTATAAAGGGGATAGTAGAACCTTCATCTAAAAGTTTGAGTATGTTTTTTATGTATTGAGGTTTTAGATTTGTTTTTTTAGAGAGTAGGGTAATTAGGGTTTGCATTGAGTATATTCTTTTTTTTGGAAGTATACTCTATGTTAGGCAATAAAACTCGCTATACTATATGCCATATCACTATGATATATTAAATATAAAAAAATAGGATTACTAATGGCTAAAACAAACTATAGTTATGCAAAACATACACGTGAGCTGGAAAAAGAGAAAAAAAAAGAAGAAAAGCGTAAGAAAAAATTAGCCCAAAAGAATGATTTAACGCAAGAAGAAGATACAAATACTACAGTAAAATGAAATATTATGAGCGGGAAATCCGCTCATAGAAAGATTACAGACCTGTAACGTTTTCTGCTTGAGGGCCTTTTTCGCCTTCACCAATTTCGTAAGTCACTTTTTGACCTTCATTTAGTGAAACACGTCCATGACCTGAGTTGTTAACTTGACGGAAATGTACGAATATATCTTTTCCACCATTTTCTTGTTCGATAAATCCGAAACCTTTGTCTTCGTTAAACCATTTAATTGTACCATTTACTAATGTTCCCATTGTAATACCTTTGTCTTTGAATACACCACATTTCTAGGGTGGTTTAAAATCTAATATGAAGCTTTTCTTTTAGGTGAATTATACTGTATAACTGGAAGTCATCAATGCAAAGCAGACTAAAGATATAACTTAAATCATCTTTTATTGATGAAAGTATAGCTGAATAAAATATTAAGTATATCGGTATGTTAGTTTATTTAGATTTATACTTAGATATAGTGAGTCAGAAGATGAAATTCAAGCAATTTATTTCGTATTAGGTTATGAGAAACCTGCGACCAATTTAATGCAAAAATCACACATCTTCCGATTTGATGATCGGCGAGTCACAAAACGAGACACATTTTAGAAGAATATAAGATAAACCAGGATATCATCGTTCCCGCAGGTGTTTGCTATAGTTTAAAATTTGAGCTGAGGGTCCACCACTTCTTAATAATCACAAACAATCAAAACCCTTTTAAACACTGATAAACCTTAGCCATAGAGCTATTTTACTGTTCTGAACTCTTTATAGGGATATACAAACTTTTATGATTGTTTTTATGGTGTTAATAGGGTAAATGATTAATAGCTTCTTGAAGCTGTTTCATAGTGTAGCCCTGAGCATAAACTTCTTTGGTCATACTGCTATTTTCGTATGTATGACCAAGAAGTTCAGAAACTTTGTCCATATGGATTGTCTCTGCTCGTTTTAGTTCCGTGGCTACGGTATGTCTAAAACTATACATAATCTTGTTTGGATTGTCTGTAATAGTTGGCTTGATTGTTTTGTTGAAGTAGGTGCTAACTCCTGCCTGTGTAAATTGTAGTTGTAGTGAAGATAATTTTTTGTCGACACCCATTTCTAACAGTTTGTTGTGAAGTGGTATGACCCTATAACTTGACATTGTTTTGAGCTGTAAATCTTTGTCTTCTAAGTCAAAGTAAATAATATTGTCTTTACTTGTGGATACCTTACACTTCCAAAGTTCAGAAGGTCGCATACCACTGTATGCCAAGGCGAAATAAATATATTTTCTATCGTCTAAGGTAGTAAAGAAGTTGAAGAGGCTTTTTAGTTCTAACTCGTTAAATGGCTCTCTGTTTGATATGGTATTGTTTGGCATAGTCAATAAACTACAAGGATTGTAGTTCAAGATATTTGCTTTCATTACATAGAGAAAAAACTGCTTTAATATTTTGAGGTATTTTATTTGAGTGCTGATACCGATAATATGCTCTTTTGGGGTGTTGCTTAGTTGAGTGATTTGAATGTAGGATAATTTCTTATATTGTATGAGGTTTGTGTTTGGCATAGAGTAAAGAAACTCTTTGAACTTTTCAACGGCTTCAAGAGTAATGTCCTCTATATTTGTGAGTAGTCCAAAGAAGGGCAGTATTGAGTTATGTAGTTTGTTGGTTGTAAGCAGATATTGCTTCTCAGTGATATTTTGCTGTTTATACCAAGAGCAGAACTTATCATAAGCTTCTTGTAATGTATTCTTTGATACCAATTTGTATTTTGTTGAGTTGATAGTGAAGACCTTCATTATATGCTGTTCAAGTTGTTCTTCAATGAAAGTATCAACAAGGTGTTGTGTCTGTTCTGATGTAATGATTGAGTGAGTGTTGAGTATTTGTTGATAGGGATAATAAAGCTTGTTGGCTTTGAGCTTCGCAATCTTCTTATCTTTGGTGTAAAGTGATTTGCTGATTTGTGTCTTCTTGAAGAAGGGTATTAATCTCTTATGAACTCTAAATCGTAAGCAATAATAATTGTTCTTGTTGGTGGTCAAACTGATATTCAAGGGTAGTTCCAAGTGTTAAACTTGATGTGTTTTGTTGTTCCGTTTGTGTATCCCTATAAAGAGTTAAGAACAGTAAAATAGCTTTGAGGCTAAGGTTTAACAGTGTTTGAAAGGGTTTTAATTGTTTGTGATTGTTAAGAAGTGGTGGACCCTCAGAGATTCGAACTCTGGGAGGTGTAACCCTCGCCGGTTTTCAAGACCGGTGCATTCGACCAACTCTGCCAAAGATCCACGTGTGTTGTAACGATAAGAATTATATCATAAAACTGGAGGTGCCACCCAGATTTGAACTGGGGATAATAGCTTTGCAGGCTACGGCCTTACCACTTGGCGATGGCACCAGTTATCTTTCATATCAATGGTGCCCGGGGCCGGACTCGAACCGGCACAGTATTGCTACCGGGGGATTTTAAGTCCCCTGCGTCTACCAATTTCGCCACCCGGGCATAATGAATGAATTCACAGTTTATAATAATAATTATGGAGCGGGAGACGAGGTTCGAACTCGCGACCCCAACCTTGGCAAGGTTATGCTCTACCACTGAGCTACTCCCGCATCCAACTCTTACAGACTCTGTAAGTGAGGTGGAATTATAGCCGATAGTTTTTTGTTTGTAAAGAGTTTTTAGGAGAAATTATAAAAAAAGTGGTATAATCGCGTTTATAATTAAAACGTAAACCACAATATAGGAATTTAAAATGAGAAGTGATATTATTAAAAAGGGTTTTGACAAGGCTCCTCACCGTTCACTGCTTCGTGCAACAGGTTTAAAAGATGAAGATTTTGACAAGCCATTTATTGGTATAGCGAATAGTTATATCGACATTATTCCAGGCCATTTTTTCCTGCATGAGTATGGAGAAATTGTGAAAGAAGCTATTCGTGAAGCTGGTGGTGTTCCATTTGTATTCAATACTATAGGTGTTGATGATGGGATTGCTATGGGTCATGAAGGTATGCTTTACTCTCTACCCTCACGTGAGATTATTGCTGACTCTATAGAGACTGTTATGAATGCTCACCAGTTAGATGCGATGATTTGTATTCCTAACTGTGATAAGATTGTTCCAGGTATGATAATGGGTTCATTAAGAGTTAATGTTCCTACTATTTTTGTTTCAGGTGGTCCAATGGCTGCTGGACATAAGAAAGATGGTACTCCAATTGACCTTGCTACTGCGTTTGAAGCTGTTGGTCAGCATGCTGAAGGTAAGATGAGCGATGAAGAGCTTTATGAGATTGAGTGTGAAGCTTGTCCATCAGGTGGTTCATGTTCAGGTATGTTTACTGCAAACTCTATGAATACACTTTGTGAAGCTATGGGTATAGCTCTTCCTGGGAATGGAACTGTATTAGCTATGACGCCTGAAAGAATTGAAATGGTGAAAAAAGCGGCAAAACGTATCGTTGAACTTGCTAAGATGGAAAACAATGAAAAGTACAGATTTAAAAATATTTTAAATGAAAAAGCAGTTCATAATGCCTTTACCATAGATATGGCAATGGGTGGAAGTTCAAACACAGTGCTTCATATGCTTGCAATCGCTAAAGAAGCAGATGTAGATTTTCATATAGAAGATATTAATAAAATTGCTGAAAAAGTTTCTCATATTGCTAAAATTTCTCCATCATTAACGACTGTTCATATGAAAGATATTGATGATGCAGGTGGTGTAAACGCAGTAATGAAGGAAGTTTCTAACCGAGGAAATAATGTACTGCAACTTGATGCATTGACTATCACTGGAGAAACAATCGGTGAGAGAATAAAAGATGCTTATATCAAAGATACAAACATTATACATACAAATGACAATGCATTTTCTCCTGTTGGTGGGTTATCTATTCTATTTGGAAATTTAGCAACTGAGGGTGCAGTTATTAAAGCAGCAGGTATTGTTGACAGTATGCGTCATTTTAAAGGTACTGCTATCTGTTTTAATTCTCAACCAGAAGCTATAGCCGGAATCATGGCACATAAAGTCAAACCTGGAAATATTGTAGTCATACGTTATGAAGGACCTAAAGGTGGTCCAGGTATGCAAGAGATGCTTGCTCCAACTGCACTTATACAAGGTATGGGACTTGGTGAGACTGTTGCACTAATAACAGATGGTCGTTTTTCTGGTGCTACAAAAGGTGCTTCAATCGGTCACGTTTCTCCAGAGGCAGCTGAGGGTGGACTTATCGCACTTGTTGAAGATGGTGATGAGATAGAACTTGATGTTGATAAACACATTTTACAATTAAATGTAGATGGCGAAGAGTTAGCAAGAAGAAAAGATCACTATATACCTTACAAAAATGAAGTAAAATCTAAATGGCTTAAACGCTACCAACTCTTAGTATCAAACGCATCAAATGGTGCTGTTTTAAAAACAGAATTATAAGAAGGAAATTTATAAGTGAACGCAATTGCAATAAAACACAATGACGAAATTATTGACCTACAGACTGCTGAAGAGTTGGGTTTTGAGGGTGAACAGATTCATCTTGACAACTCAGCCGACTCTTTAGAAGTTCTTCGTCACTCAACAGCTCACCTTATGGCGCAAGCTATAAAGTCACTCTATCCAGATGCAAAGTTTTTTGTAGGGCCAACTGTAAAAGAGGGTTTTTACTATGACTTTAAAACAGAAGCTGAGATAGGTGAGGGTGACCTTAAAAAGATTGAGAAGCAGATGCTCTCTTTTGCTAAGAAAAAATATAAAATTGAAAAGTACTCAATTTCTATGGATGAAGCAAAAGAGAAGTTTAAAGATGACCACTTAAAATTAGCGGTTATGGATAGAATTCCTGATGACACTGTTTCTATATATAAGCAAGGTGAGTTTGAAGATTTATGTCGTGGACCTCACTTACCATCTATCGGTCTTATCAGATACTTCAAACTTACTAAGATAGCAGGTGCATACCTTGGTGGTGATTCACAAAATGAGATGCTAACTCGTATATATGGTATAGCATTTGCAGATAAAGAGTCTCTAAAAGCTCACATGGATATGATTGCTGAAGCTGAAAAACGTGACCACCGTAAACTTGGAAATGAGATGAAGCTTTTTACTTTCCGTGAAGAGGTTGGCGCAGGTTTTCCTATCTGGCTGCCTGCAGGCGGGCGTCTTCGTGCAAGATTAGAATCTCTACTTTTCAAAGCTCATCGTAAACGCGGATATGAGCCAGTTCGTGGTCCTGAAATGCTGCGTTCCGATCTATGGAAAACATCTGGCCACTACCAAAACTATGGCGAAAATATGTACTTCACTAACATTGATGAGATAGAGTTTGGTGTTAAACCTATGAACTGTGTTGGTCATATTAAAGTTTATGAAGATGATTTACACTCTTATAGAGATCTCCCGTTGAAGTATTTTGAGTATGGTGTTGTTCACCGCCATGAGTTGACAGGTGCACTTCATGGATTATTCCGTGTTCGTGAATTTACTCAAGATGATGCGCATATTTTCTGTACAGCAGATCAGATTGAAGATCAGATTATAGAAGTTGTTGATTTTGTAGATAAAATTATGTCAACTTTTGAGTTTGATTATAAGATGATGATTTCTACTAAACCTGAAAAAGCTGTTGGAAATGATGAGGTTTGGGATATTTCAACTCAAGCACTTAAGAATGCGATGGACAAAAATACACTTGCTTATGAGATAGATGAGGGTGGTGGAGCTTTTTATGGTCCTAAAATTGACATTAAAATTCTTGATGCGATTGGACGTGAGTGGCAGTGTGGAACAATTCAGTTGGATTTTAACCTTCCTGAACGTTTCGCACTTGAATATAATGGCGAAGATAATGAAAAAATTCAGCCAGTTATGATTCACCGTGCAATTCTTGGTTCTTTTGAGCGTTTTATCGGGATATTAACTGAACATTATGCTGGTGAATTCCCTATGTTTATCGCTCCGACTCAGGTTGCAATCGTACCTGTTGCTGAAACACATAAAGATTATGCTAAGCAATTATCGGATAAACTTATCGATATTAATGCCGATAGTGAGATATATGCTAAGAACGATTCTTTAAATAAAAGGATTAGAACGGCTGAGAAAACTCGTGTCCCAATGATAGTTGTGATTGGTGATGAAGAGATAGAAAATAAGACTGTAGCGATTCGTGATAGAAGAACTAGAGAGCAATATAACCTAAGTGAAGAGGATTTCCTTAAGCTTATACAAACTAAAATCAATGAGGTAAATTTTTGAGTTCAAAGAAAAACCGCGTCATAATGAATGACGATATCCGTGCAACAGAGTTAAGATGTAATATAGATGGGGGAGAATCTTTAGGGATTATCTCTTTTGATGAAGCTATGGACAAAGCAAACGAACTGGGGCAAGATTTAGTTTTAATCGCTCCAGATGCAAAACCACCTGTTGCAAAGATTATGGATTATGGTAAATTCAAATATCAAGAAGAGAAAAAACTTAAAGAGCAAAGAAAAAATCAGGTAAAAATCGTTGTAAAAGAGATTAAGTTATCTGTGAAAATTGCTGAGAATGATGTTGCTTACAAAGTTAAGCATGCAAGAGAGTTCTTAGAAAAAGGTTTCCATGTTAAATTTCGCGTATTCTTAAGAGGACGTGAGATGGCTCATCCAGAAGCCGGTAAAGAAGTTCTTCTTCGTGTTTGGCCAATGGTAGAAGATATTGGTGTTATGGAAAAACCACCTAAGTTTGAAGGTCGCTACTTTAATATGTACGTTATACCTCAAAAATAGTTCTAAAATAAAAACAGCAATGCACTTTTGCGTTGCTCCACTTATCATCTAAGATAGTGTACTTCCTCAATCAACCCTTGAAATTTATAAGTATTTTAATTTACCGGTATGTATATTTGATACATCTCCCACCATTGTGAAAGTTGTTGTGCCTCAATAGATTGTTTATTATTTACTATTCTCTCAAAAGTATCACTATCAAAGTTTTTAAGTTCTTCGGATAATTCTTTTACACAGTCTATAAGAGAATCATACTCCTCAGAGTCTGCACACTCTTGTAGTTTTTCTGGGATTTCTTTATCAAGTGAATTGAGTACATAGACATAAAGTTGACAATTTCTACGTAATTGTATTTCTCTGTTTGATAGATTCATACTTGGTCCTTGTATATTGGTGAAGTGTATTTGAATGAGAATTTCATTTTATAAATCCTTATACTTCAGTAAGGCTTTGTGCCCATATGCTGAGTTGTACTTGGGAAAGTTGGGCACTTACACGATTGATTTCTTCTCCGTTTTTAAAGGCGATAATAGTCGGAAGTGCACTAACTCTATATTCTGCAGCAATTTTTTGAAATTTATCAGCATTGATTTTTAGAAATTTTACTTTCAACGAGAAGCCTAGTGCTGCATCTTCGTAGTCATCATACATAGCCATACAGGGAGCACATGTCGTTGAGTAAAAATCAACTAGTAGGGGCATTTCATTTTCATTAATGTGAATTAAGCAACTCTCATCAGTTACTTCGAGTGGAAATGGATCATCTAAGTCCTCTTTACATTGTGAGCAGGGATAAGATTCATTATCAGCTTTAATGTTGACACTGTTTATATGATTGCACTCTGGACATACAATTTTGAGAGTTTCCATAATTAACCTTTAGATAAAAAATGTGGGAGTATGTTTTCTTATAAGGTAGGGAGTCAAATCCCTATTTGAGAAACCTACCTATGACTTAATAATTTTTGCTTGTAACTCTTCTTCTTTGATTGCATCAGTAACATATTTTACAACTACAACATCTTCAGTCTCATTTATATACCATTCAGCAATATGTTCACTCTCTAGAGCATTTAGTTTATCAAAATCAACTTCTGGGTTTGATATATAGAGATGGGAGTGTCTTGTAGGATTTTGAAGTTTCAGCGCTGTCCAAACTAGCCATAATACAATTACAACAGCGATAGTTATTGCTAGAGTTCCTCTATCACTAATATCTAAATACAAACCTGCAAAAGTTCCCCCTAAAAATGTAAAGAAGTATGCAGCAGAGTTAGATATACCAAGAGCAGCACCCTTTTGGTGTACTTTTGCAAACTTAGAAATCATTGACTGAACAAGTGGCTCCATCATATTAAATCCGATAAAG
>Ga0209345_10003978_pt1 | contig 14655 bp, 10 predicted proteins | sample Cruoilmetagenom7_FD_187294 | JGI IMG/M metagenome (GOLD analysis project Ga0209345, IMG submission 187294) | Oil polluted marine microbial communities from Coal Oil Point, Santa Barbara, California, USA - Sample 7 (SPAdes) (version 2) | ecosystem: Environmental > Aquatic > Marine > Oil seeps ... | reverse complement strand
GATTGTATTGATATCGAGGTTATTCGTCGGCTCATCCAGAAGCAATATGTCCGGCTCCGAGAATAATGCCTGCGCAAGCAAAACCCTTAATTTCCAGCCCGGCGCCACCTCACTCATAAGCCCCTCATGAAGCGATTCGGCGATCCCTGCGGACAGAAGTATTTCACCTGCGCGGCTTTCAGCACTGTAACCATCCATTTCCGCAAACTGGCCCTCCAAGTCTGCAGCGCGCATGCCATCTTCCTCGGTCATTTCTGGCGAAGCGTAAATCTGATCCCTTTCTTGCTTCACCTTCCAAAGATCTTCATGACCCATAATCACCGTATCGATCACGGTAAAGTCTTCAAAAGCAAACTGGTCTTGATGAAGTTTTCCAACGCGGGCATCAGGTTGAACCGATACATTCCCGCTTGTGGGCGTAAGGCTACCATCGAGAATTTTCATAAACGTCGATTTGCCGCAACCATTGGCACCGATCAGGCCATAGCGCTTACCCTCGCCAAATTTAACAGAGATATTTTCAAACAAAGGCTTAGCGCCAAATTGCATGGTGATGTTTGCAGTGGAGATCACGAGAAGTTCCTGGCTAGGGCAAAACCCTAAAAAAGCGAAAAGGGGCGCGTACTATAGGGATTTGTTGCAGCAAGGTCGAGTATTTGCGCCCAATAAATAGCCAATATCTTCCTGGAAGGAGCGGCTTACTTATTGACCTTCGTCTTTTTTACGCCATCACCCCGCTGAGAAGTCTTTTCATGGGTATTAATAATGGCTGCACGAGTCACTTCTTCACCAAGCCAACGTCTTAACTTCACATCCAAGGCGCTGGCAGAAACCGGCTTGGCAAGATAGTCGTCCATGCCTGCCGCCAGGCAACGCTGCTCTTCGCCTTCAAAGGTATTTGCGGTCATAGCAATCACGGGAATATGACGCTCATCACCCTTCTCGCGACTACGAATTTCATTCGTGGCGGCATAACCATCCATAACAGGCATAATGCAGTCCATAAGCACCAAGTCAAAGTATCGCTCTTCAAGCATACCCAACGCTTCACTACCATTGGAGACCACCACAACCTCGTGCCCCAGTTTCTTTATCATTCCTTTGGCGACCATTTGGTTCACATTATTATCTTCCACTAGCAAAATGGAATAACCTGTGTCACCACTTTGTTTTTCAGGGAATTTTGCAACCGAGGCGGTTTTTTCTTGTTCTACACCCCATGCGGCAAGAATGCTTTCATACAAGCTCTTTTTGAACACTGGCTTTGTCAGAAAAAAAACATTCTGGCTTTTACGGCCATGTGCAACGGTTTCAACCATACCCCTTTGGGCCAGTGACGTAAGGATAATTTGCGGTGTATCGTGATAATTACTATAGCCGGCCAATTTTTCAGATAGACGTAAACAATGCGTACGGCCTAATCTCATATTTAATACAACAAGGTCGTATGTTGCGTTTTCTCCGTCATCGGCACAAAGTGTTTGGATTTGTTTTTCGTCCTCCTCCACCACTTCGACATCCATTCCCCACTCATTTAACTCAACTCGAAAAAAACGACTTATTCCCTTTGTAGCGCCCACCAATAACACCCGCTTGCCTTCCATACAAGGGTGCGCATGCAAGCTTTCTTTTTGCTGAGTGGATATTTTCATCGGCACAGTAAACCAGAAGGTACTTCCATTACCTTCCTTACTGAATACGCCAATATCCCCACCCATATTGCCCACCAGCCCACGACAAACCGCCAAGCCCAAGCCGGTGCCATTCACATCGCCGTCTTTCTGCAATCTATTAAAAGCATCAAACACCTGCTCCTGATCCGGCAAAGATAAACCCGGACCTTCATCTCGCACATGCACCCTTAAAATACCTTTCCCAGGCTGAGGAAAGGCCATAAACACCTCTATAATCACCTCCCCTTCATCGGAATATTTTATGGCATTCGAAACAAGATTTACCAAGATTTGCTTTAATCTTTTTGAGTCCCCTTTTACTCTTAACGGAATATGAGGCTCGCAGACATAACTCAACTCCAGGCCTTTTTCGTGTGCAACTGGACCAAGCATTTCAACGCAGTCCCGAATTATATGGCGAACATTAAAAAAATGGTTCTCCATATAAATGGTTCCCGATGATATGTTTGAAAAATCCAGTATGTCATCGATTAAATCCAGCAAGGATTCGGAGGCGCTACTGGCTACAGACTGATACTCTCGTTGTATTTTGGTGAGATCAGAGTCTTCCAGCATAGATAGCATTCCAAGAATATTATTCATGGGGGTGCGAATTTCATGGGTAATAGTTTGTAGAAACTGCTGCTTCACCAAGACTGATTCATCTTCTTTATTTTGAACATTTTCCAGATCTATTATTTTTTTCCGCAACTGCCGTTGTACATCCTGTCGATCCCAGAACGTTGCAAACAAATAGGCGGCATGCCGAATAAGAAAAACGTAGTAAAATAAAAAACCACCCGCTATAAATATATTAACGGGCTCTAAGCTCACCAGCAAAACCGCAATAGACGGAAGTAGAAAAAGTGAGAGCAGCGTGCGACTCGCATAAAGGTAAGCCTCCGTGTGAATAATTGTGGCGCTACAGACCCCTCCCATCAGCATCCAAACTGCAAAGGTATTCACCGACAAGCCTTCATACAAAAATAGGGTGACTGCGAACAAGCTCCACCCTGTCGCTTGCAAATAATTAAGAGAAAAGAATAAACGCCGCCAGCGCAAAGGGCCACCGCCGTACATGGAATCAAACATCAAATTAAGGGCAATTCGCACCAACCCGGTAAGAACAATAAATCCGCCCACTAAAACTGCTGCAGCCGGGGCTTGTTCATAAAAACCGCCCGGCACCAAAACCCAGGCCGCAACCACAATATAGCCCAGCACCTCCACCATGGAAGCCCTCATAGATTCATGGTCTATACGCTTAAGAATTTTACGATCTTTTGCGCCAGTTGGATTCGCTGTCACCATCATTTATTCCTTCATTCGTCCTTAGCAAGGCCAAATTTGTAGTACCTTAATGCTATCTACAGAAACGCTTATTAAAGTATAGAAGAATCCGGCAGCATGGCACGGGGTCATTCTTCAATCTTATTTGTATCTATGCCATTTTTTGCATAGATTTAGAAAGTAAGGGACCGGGAATTCCCCCGATGAAAAACGTCAATACTCGCCCATTTTCGCTTTTTATACTCAATAAGGACATCAAGCCATGCTCAGCCACACCCCCTCGCTGCAGTTTAATTTTGGCGACACCATTGACCTGCTGCGCAGCAACGTACAAAAATTCGCCCAACAGGAAATAGCCCCTCTCGCCGCCGACATTGATCGGAACAATGACTTTCCTCACGCCTTGTGGAAAAAAATGGGGCAACTTGGCTTGCTGGGCATCACCGTCGAAGAAGAATACGGTGGCACAAGCTTAAGCTACCTCGCCCACACCATTGTGATGGAAGAAATCAGCCGGGCCTCCGCATCCGTGGCCTTAAGTTATGGTGCTCACTCCAATCTATGTGTCAATCAAATACGCCTCAATGGCAGCGAGGCACAAAAAGCCAAGTACCTGCCCACGTTAATCAGCGGAGATCACGTTGGCGCCCTGGCAATGAGCGAGCCCAATGCAGGCTCAGATGTTGTTAGCATGAAACTGAAGGCCGAGCTAAAAGGCGACCGTTACATACTGAATGGCAGCAAAATGTGGATCACCAATGGTCCGGATGCCTCTGTTTATGTGGTCTACGCCAAGACAAACGACGACATAAATGGGGATGCCATCACCGCCTTTATCGTCGAGCGGGATTTCCCGGGCTTCAGCCGAGGGGAAAAACTCGACAAACTCGGTATGCGCGGCTCCAATACTTGCCCCTTAATCTTTGAAGATTGTGAAGTTCCGGCTGAAAATATCCTGGGCAAGGTTGGCAAAGGCGTGCGGGTCTTGATGGGCGGCCTCGACTACGAACGTGTCGTGCTTTCCGGCGGCCCCCTGGGCATCATGCAGTCCTGCCTGGACTTGGTCATCCCCTACGTGCATGAGCGTAAACAATTCGGCCAAGCCATCGGGGAGTTCCAACTCATGCAGGGTAAGCTGGCAGATATGTACACCCAGCTCAGCTGCTCACGCGCCTATTTATATGCCGTTGCACAAGCCTGTGATCGCGGGGAAACCGCCCGAAAAGATGCCGCCGGCGTTATTCTTTACACCGCAGAACAGGCCACTCAAATGGCGCTGCAAGCCATTCAGTGCCTGGGTGGCAACGGTTACACCAATGACTACCCAGCTGGGCGTCTGTTGCGTGATGCCAAACTGTATGAAATCGGCGCGGGCACCTCAGAAATTCGTCGTATGCTGATTGGTCGCGAATTATTTAATGAAACTACTTAATAGGCGCACTCATGGCCATTATAAAAACACAGCTCAATACCAGCGACCCCGTTTTTGCTGAGCGCCAAAAACACAATCAGGGACTTGCCGATGAATTAAGAAACAAAATCCAGCAGCTATCTTTAGGCGGTGGCAAAAATGCCCGTGCCAAACATTGCGCACGGGGGAAATTATTGCCCCGTGAACGTATCGAAAAACTCATTGATCCCGGTTCTGCTTTCTTGGAATTCTCCCAATTAGCTGCCGAAAACGTCTACGAAGATACCGTTCCGGGAGCTGGTTTAATCACGGGAATTGCTCAGGTATGCGGCCGTCTTTGCATCATTGTGGTGAACGATGCCACGGTAAAAGGCGGCACCTATTATCCCTTATCAGTAAAAAAACATTTGCGCGCACAAGCCATCGCCGAAGAAAACAATCTGCCCTGTATTTATCTGGTGGACTCGGGCGGCGCCAACCTTCCCCATCAGTCAGAAGTGTTTCCCGACAAAGAACACTTTGGCCGTATTTTCTTCAATCAGGCACGTATGTCTGCCAAAAGTATCAGCCAGATTGCGGTGGTGATGGGCTCTTGCACAGCGGGCGGCGCGTATGTGCCCGCCATGGCCGATGAAAGCATTATCGTTAAAGACAACGGCACCATTTTTCTTGCTGGCCCACCATTAGTGAAAGCCGCTACGGGAGAAGAAGTAAGTGCCGAAGAGCTAGGCGGTGCAGCAGTGCATTGTTTTGAGTCCGGCGTCACCGATCATTTTGCTGAAGATGACGAGCACGCCCTGGCGCTGGCTCGCGACTGCATCAGCACCTTGGCACCCGCCGCATCAGAACAACCCAAGCAAAGACCCACACCACCCGCGTCGGCAATAGAAGAACTGTACGGGTTAATCCCGAAAGCTCTGTCAGAAGCCTTCGACGCATACGAAATCATTGCACGCCTTGTTGATAACAGCGAATTCCACGAATTTAAGGCAAATTACGGCCAGACCCTTGTTTGCGGTTTTGCCCATATCGAAGGCTACCCGTTGGGCATCATCGCCAACAATGGCGTACTGTATTCCGAATCGGCCCAAAAGGGTGCGCATTTTATTCAACTCTGTGTACAGCGTAAAACACCCATTTTATTTCTGCAAAATATCAGCGGTTTTATGGTGGGGAAAAAATACGAAGCCGGAGGCATTGCCAAACACGGCGCAAAACTGGTCACCGCTGTGGCCTGCGCAGATGTACCAAAACTCACCGTTATTACCGGCGGTAGTTTCGGTGCCGGCAACTATGGCATGTGTGGGCGCGCTTACGACCCACGATTTTTATTCGCCTGGCCCAACGCCAGGATTTCCGTTATGGGTGGCGAACAAGCCGCTGCAGTGCTGACACAGGTCAAACAGGATCGGATGCAGAAAAATAATCAAAGCTGGAATAAAGAGGAAATCGAAGCCTTTAAAGCCCCAATACAACAACGTTACGAGGAGGAAGGCCACCCCTATTATGCCAGCGCGCGGCTTTGGGATGATGGCGTCATCGACCCCCTACAAACCCGTGACGTACTTAGCCTTTGTCTAGCTGTACTGGCGCAAAGCGCAAAAAAAGACACCCATTACGGCGTCTTCAGGATGTAACCCAGACATGATAAAACGACTTTTAATTGCCAACCGTGGTGAAATTGCCTGCCGTATTCTGCGCACAGCACAGGCCAGAGGCATTCACTGTGTCGCCCTGTATTCTCACTGCGACAAAAACAGCCTGCATGTTCAACATGCTAACGAAGCCTGGTGTATTGGCGAAAACCCCGCTCAACAAAGCTATCTGGATAGCAATAAAATTATCCAGATAGCCAAACAAAGTCAGTGCGATGCTATCCACCCCGGCTATGGGTTTTTATCTGAAAATGCTGACTTTGCCGAAGCCTGTGCGCAACGGGGTATTATTTTTATCGGCCCACCTGCCGATGCAATTCGACAAATGGGCTCAAAAATTGAAGCCAAAGAACGCGTCGCCAAAGTTAACATCCCCTTATTATCCGGCTTGGATTTAAGCAAACTGTCAGAGCAGGAATTAATACAACAAGCTACTTCCTTAGACTACCCCGTTTTATTAAAAGCCAGTGTAGGTGGCGGTGGGAAAGGCATGCGCATTGTCGAAAAACCGGAAGACTTCCAGAATGCTTTTCAACGAGCACAATCCGAGGCAGAAAAAAATTTCGGCGACAATACCCTGCTAGCAGAAAAATACTTATGCGAACCACGCCATGTAGAAGTGCAAATTTTTATGGATCAACATTGCAATGGTGTTTATCTGTTTGACCGTGACTGCTCCATTCAACGCCGCCATCAAAAGATTATAGAGGAAGCGCCTGCCCCCTTATTGGATAAAAATCTCAGAAAAAGCATGGGAGAATCCGCCTTACGAGCCGCCCAATGCATTCAGTATGTGGGCGCAGGTACCATCGAATTTTTGCTGGACGCCGATCAGAAATATTATTTTATGGAAATGAACACCCGCTTACAGGTAGAGCACCCCGTTAGCGAATTTATCACCGGTCTGGATTTTGTAGCTTGGCAACTTGATATTGCTGAAGGCTTACCCCTGCCTTTACAGCAACACGAATTAAGCGAACAAGGGCATAGCATCGAAGTGCGCCTTTATGCTGAAGACCCTCAGAAGGATTTTCTACCCTCAACCGGCCAACTTAAGCAACTGCAATTTCCTGAAGAGAATGCCGACTTACGCGTTGATACTGGCGTTAAACAATCGGATGAAATTACCGCTTTCTATGACCCCTTGCTCGCAAAAATAATCAGCCATGGTGACAACCGCGAGCAAGCTATTCAGAAGTTGCTTTTTGCATTGCAGCAAACCAAAATCAGCGGTATTTCTAGTAACCTGGATTATTTAAAAGCATTACTGCGCAGCGAGGCATTTCATCAAGGTTTATTATCCACACATTTTCTGGAAAAACATCCCCTTGATTTTACCGCCTCTAAAAATGAGCAGAATCGCGCATTTTTTATTGCTGCGCTTGCTTTTTATCTTACAGAAAACCGCACTGCAAACAACGACCCCTGGAAAAAGAATATTGGCTGGCGCTTAAATCAAGCCTCCTGCTACCCCATCACCTTACGTCACTTTCTATCTGAGGAAACCATTGACAAGAACCTTAGCGTTACACAGCGAGGAGAAAATAAATTCTCTGTTGAAGATGAGGGAGGCTCCCTCTCTATTGAATGCTTTTCTTCTGCTTGCGAGGATCAATTTCAATTTAGCATTAGCGATCAAGTGCCGATATTAGTTTCCGTATTCCGCCAGAAAGGCACCCTCACTTTACATTTTACAAACTACTCTCTTTTCTTCTCGCAGCAAAAGCTGAGCAGCAATAACTTCCAGAAGAGCCAAAGCAACGGCAGCAAGTTTAACCATGCTCCGATGAGCGGTCGAATTGTAGAAATATTTTGTTCGAGCGAACAAATACTCGCAGCGGGCAGCCCTATTCTTGCGATGGAAGCCATGAAGATGGAGCATATTATCAAAGCGCCAGAAGCAGGCCAAGTAACACAATTCCATGTTCAGCCTGAGAGTTTTATAGAAGAAGGCAGTCTATTATTTGATTTCCAAAAGGACACTTAAAAACATCGCCATGGCCATTCCCCAACAGGTAAAAATTGTCGAAGTAGGTCCCAGAGACGGCCTGCAAAATGAATCAAAGCCTATCACACTGCAGGACAAAATCACTCTGGTGAATAAGCTCAGCGAAACAGGTTTACGGTATATCGAAACAGGTAGTTTTGTTTCTCCACGCTGGGTGCCACAAATGGCCAACAGCGATAAGGTATTTGCCGGCATCAAACGCCACCCATCTATCACCTACGCCGCCCTCACGCCAAACTTAAAAGGCCTGGAGCGCGCCATCGATGCCAAAGTCGATGAAGTCGCCGTTTTTGTCGCCGCATCGGAACAGTTCAGCCAAAAAAATACCCACTGCAGTATTGCAGAAAGCCTGGAGAGAATTCAGCCCATCATGGCGGAAGCAAAACAGGCGGGCTTGCGGGTCAGAGGGTATATCAGCTGCGTACTGGGCTGCCCCTATGAAGGGGAAGTAGAAAAAAACATCGTCGCCAAACTGGCAAAATCCCTGATTCAGTTGGGCTGCTATGAAGTTTCTCTGGGCGACACCATTGGTGTTGGTACCGCAGGCAAAGCCCAGCAACTTATTCATCACATTAAAAAAGACGTCGCAGTAGAACAACTGGCGGTTCATTACCACGACACTTACGGTCAAGCCTTGGCCAACATTTACGCATCACTGGAACTGGGCGTCAGCACCATAGACAGCTCCATCGCAGGGCTTGGCGGCTGTCCCTACGCCCCTGGCGCCAGCGGCAATGTCGCCACTGAAGATCTGGTTTATCTACTGCAAGGTTTAGAAGTTGAGAGCGGTGTTGATCTGAATAAACTTATTGGCGCGGGCCAGGAAATTTGCCAGGCACTTGGGCGTAAGACACAATCCAAGGCTGCGGCTGCCTTGTTGCACAAGCAGCATTAATTTTAGCAACAACAGGTATCGGTAATAATTTCAAGGTCTCAAAATCTACGCACCGATAACCCGAAGGCCTAAAAGTGATATTTTTCTCTTTATAAAAAAGGGAGACAAACGTCTCCCTTTTTTACTTATCTATTAAACGCAAAAAATATTAATCATCAAAGCTCACACCAATACGATGACCCACTTCCTCATACGCTTCCACCACGCCGCCTAAACCCTGACGAAAACGGTCTTTATCCAGCTTTTTGCGGGTTTCCTTGTCCCATAAACGACAGCCGTCTGGAGTGAATTCATCACCCAACACCACTTCACCTTTGTAGAGCCCGAACTCCAGTTTGTAATCTACTAACAGCATATCCCCTTCAAGGAAAAGTGCCTTTAAGACATCGTTCACTGCCAAAGTAAGCTGCTTCATTTTTTCCACATGCTCCGCTTCAGCCCAGCCAAATGACTGAATATGAAATTCGTTGATCATGGGGTCGCCAAGATCATCATTTTTCAGAAAGAATTCAAAGGTGGGTGGATTCAGGTCTTTGCCTTCTTCCACACCTAAGCGGCGGCAAATACTGCCTGCGGAAATATTTCTTACCACACATTCGATGGGAAACATTTCAAGGCGCTTGACCACTGATTCCTGACTTGAAAGCAGGGAGTCAAAATGTGTAGTAATACCGGCCGCTTCCAGCTTTTGCATAACAAAGGCGTTAAACTTGTTATTCACCATGCCTTTACGGCTGAGCTGTTCTATCTTTTTTCCATCAAATGCCGAGGTATCATCCCGAAAAAACAGAATCAGTTTGTCTGCATCGTCGGTGGCATACACGGATTTAGCTTTGCCACTAAAAAGCTCGTCAAGTTTATTCATTTTTCGCTCCCACTGGATTTCAAAGAACAGGTTTTGTTGTTTAGGCAAGCGTGCGCCATGTCATTCCTTGTTGCTGACAAACAAAATCCATTTGATCCACTTGGCTTCCAAAATGTTGTCGGAATAACGATTTAATCGTTTCCTGATGGTTATTCTTTTCGCTGACATGCGCTATTGCCAAAGCATGTACATTTTCAAATTCCAACACCTTTATCAAGGCCAGAGATTGTTCATTACTAAGGTGGCCCCGCTCACCGGCAATACGTGCTTTTACAGATTCAGGGTAGTAGCCGTTTTCAAGCTGCTCATCATCGTAATTTGCTTCAAGTATCAGTGCGTCACAGCCTTGGTAAGCATTCAGCACGACATCGCAGGCATAACCAATATCGGTTAACAGACCGAGGCGCTTGCTGCCTTCTTTTATTACATATTGACAGGGTTCTGCTGCATCGTGCGAGACCGCAACGCTGACGATCTCTAGCTCGCCAAAATGAAGCGAGTCGCCAGCCTGTATTAGCACCTGGGTCTGAACGTCTTCCAGTGCGTTTGCCGTTCCATTGGTCATATAAACCGGCGTGCCGTAACGCTTGGAGAACAGCCTAACACCGGCGATATGATCACCGTGCTCATGGGTCAGGCATATGGCGGTAATGTCCTCTGGCCCCTTCCCTAGTCGCTCTAGTCTCAACAGGGTTTGCTTGTGGTTAAACCCACAATCTATCATTACGCAGCTTTTTTCACTTTCAACCAGCGTAGCATTTCCCTTGCTGCCACTGCCGAGGGAGGCATAGCGCATAAACTCTTTACTCCAGGATTTCTTTCACGCCGGCAAGAAAGGCCTGTTGCAGCTCTGGGCTAAGAGCCACCCCTTTCCCCGCATTGAGTGGCGCATTGAGGGACACGCTGGTAGTGCGCCCTGCAGAGCTCACCTTGAGGTGTAACAAACCGCTGCCTAATACTTCCTGCTCCAGCTTGGCATCTTTACGCAAGCGCTTATAGAAACCGTTTTCTTTTCCATCCTCATCGGCGAGTCGAATAAAGAAAATACCTTCACTGCGATTTAAATCTTCTACTGGAAATTTACCTGCTTTCAGTGCCTGCCCAACTTGCTTCCAGCCATAATTAAAATCCTGCCTTAATTTTAGTGCTGGCTTACCATCCACCCAGGTAATTTCGGCCATGGGGTCAGAGGAGATGCTTTGGCCTGCAAGGGATATATTGGCCTTGCTATAATCCTGTGCGACAAGAAACTGATTAAGATCAGACAGCAAGCGTGTAACCTGGGGCAACAAGGCATCTGAGTTCGTCCAGTCAATATTATTGCTGTTCGGCAGTTGCCCCCTGGACTCTGAGGAGTGCTCAACAACTGCCAGATAGATATTGCTAATATCCGCATCACTGCCACGCTCAATACGCACACGTAGCTTGCGATAGGAATTTTTGCCCAGTGTTACACCGTCAAAAAGTACGCCACCATTCGCCGCATTTATCCAAACACTTTCAATCATGCCTGCTCGCGAGTCTTCTTTATCCACCGACAGTGCTTTAGCCTTCAAATACTGATGTAGAACACTCCAAACCTGGCCGGGTTTCGCATTTAGGCGTATCCACTGCCGAGCGCCTTTTTTTCTAAGCTGGACTTTTTGGTCATCCCAAATTATTTCAAGCGATTTCGGCTGAGCTAGTTTGAACTTTTTACCCACGACGCTCGGCTCAAGATTCTTAGCGATTTCAGGCACGGGATAGAGTTCCACAAAGCGGGGCGTACTTAGAGGCTCTGGCACCTCAAGCACTTTGGTATTCTGGATTTTCATATAATCAGTAGATTGAGTGCTGCTCTGAAAACCTTTTTTGTCTTCAGGCAATAAACTGCAAGCCGCAGTCAACACAATAAATTGAAAAGTAAGCAGCCGAATGCTTGTCCGCATAGCGATGTGAGTCCTTTTTATATTTCGGTTTGCCAATAGGGAGGGCAAGTCAAATGACCATTGCTTCAATAACGCAGACTATAAAAGCCCAGACGACTGAAGCGTTGCCCTTAACAAATCATGGTGCTGAGAGCTTAGTTCAGTAAGAGGGAGTCTCAAGTAGGGAGGGATCAAGCCCATCTCGGCCAAGGCCCATTTAACAGGAATAGGGTTAGACTCCACAAACAGGTTTTGGTGCACCTCGGCCAACTGCGCATTTATCGCCCGCGCTTTTTCTGCATCACCAGCAAGTGCCGCAGCACACATTTCGGACATCTGTAATGGGGCAACGTTTGCTGTCACGGAAATATTTCCCTTGGCTCCCATTAATATCAGTTCTACGGCAGTGGCATCATCACCGGAATAAACTGAAATATTGTCTGCGCAAATATCTAACACTTGCCGACCACGCTCAAGATCACCAGTAGCTTCTTTAATTGCCACGATATTAGATAAACCCGCCAGGCGTCCAACGGTTTCGGGAAGCATATCCACAGCCGTGCGACCGGGGACATTGTAAAGTATTTGTGGAATGGCCACGGCTTGCGCCACGGCTTTATGGTGCTGATACAAACCTTCCTGGGTAGGCTTGTTGTAGTAGGGAGAAACAAGCAGACAAGCATCTGCACCTGCGTTCTTGGCGCTTTGGGTTAACTCTATTGCTTCGCGTGTACAGTTTGCGCCGGTTCCGGCAATGACAGGAATCCGTCCGCCAGCCCGCTCGGTCACAAATTTGATGACGGCCGTATGCTCTGCCATATCGAGGGTGGCGGACTCGCCCGTGGTTCCCACGGCAACAATGGCGCCCGTCTTTTTCTCGACATGCATCTCCACGAGCTGAGCCAAACTATCCCAATCGACGCTACCGCTCTGATCCATTGGCGTTACCAATGCCACGATACTGCCTGAAATCATCAAAATTCCCCGTTCAATTTGCCGTCCAGCACCCAATATAAGCACCAGAGCGAAACGCGTAATACTACAAAGCCTGCAGCCTAAATACAAGCAAGGGGAGCACCCAAGGGCTGAACCTAAAAACCTCAGTTGGATCACGAAAGTCTGTACAAGCTCTTGACGCACTTAGAAAATGTTAAAAAGTTCTCATCTCCAGCCGTATACGGCGCTTACGCCCCATAAGGTGAACACGAATTTTTAAAATTCCCTATGCACGCCAATATCTTGCACATCTTTTTCGCGCCCAACTGAGGTTTCTAGGCTGAAGCAGTAAAGCTTCGAAAATTTGCGGTTTTGGTTGCATAAGTCAATGTTAATATACGCAAATTGACGGTTTTTGGGTTATATTTGTAAATAAGCTAGGGGATTGCTGAATATATAAGGAAGGGAAATGACCGTTATCTTAAATAATAGAGTGGACAACTTCTTCGCCACAGCCACAAGCCATAAAGATATCAAACTGTCTGCCTTGCATGGCTACCAAGTGGTGCTGTTTTTCTACCCCAGAGATGCAACACCTGGCTGCACCATGGAAGGGCAGGACTTTGGCGCCCATTACGAAGACTTTAAAGCCATAAAAACTATCGTTCTCGGCGTATCCAGAGACAGCCTTGAGTCCCATGAATCATTTAAGAACAAAGAAAGTTTTCCATTTGAGCTGATTTCAGATACCAACGAGACACTTTGCCGACAGTTTGATGTACTAAAACCCAAAAATATTGCTGGAAAAGAAGTTATTGGCGTAGAACGTAGCACTTTTCTGATCGATAAGAATGGTGTGCTTAGTAAGGAGTGGAGAGGCGTCGATCTAGTCGGGCACGTAATGCAAGTACTTGAAGCAGCCAAAAAATCAACGCTATAAAAACGCCCAAAGCCCACCTAAAGCGCGGCAGAGTGCCTGCGATTAACTATCATAAACATGGTCATCTAGCACATCACTAATTGCTGATTCATCCTCACGCTGTATACCTCTCGGCCACGCAGATAACACCGCCTTCACCAGAGTGGCAAGAGGGATTGCAAAGAACACCCCCAAAAACCCCCACAAGCCTCCAAATACCAATATTGCCACAATAATCGCCACGGGATGCAGATTAACCGCCTCTGAGAACAATACAGGCACCAATACATTGCCATCCAAGCCCTGAATCACCGTATACAGAAGCAACATCGTGACCAGAGGAGAATCCCAGCCACCCAGACCAAACTGGAAATAGCCGGCCAAAGCCACCGGCACAGTTACGACTACAGCTCCAACATAAGGCACAACAACAGAAAGCCCCACCAACAACCCTAATAACGCTGCATATTTCACATCAATTACCCAAAAACATACAAAGGTGACCGTACCCACAATTATTATTTCTATCGCTTTACCACGTACATAGTTGCTGATTTGATCATCCATCTCTAACCAAACCGCTTTCAGCAGCGTTCTTTTAGCGGGCAAAAACGATTTAGCCCAGCGAACCATTTTTACTCGATCCTTGAGAAAGAAGAACACCATTACAGGGACCAAAACAAAATAAACCAGCAGCGCAATCACATTTGGTAGTTTCGAGAGGGAAAATGAAAGAATACTTTGTGCCCCAGAAGCAACCTCAACACTAATGCGATTACTCCACTGCAAAGCCTGGTCGGCACTGATCAATTCCGGGTACTTTACTGGCAGCGCTTCCAGCCATTCGCTCGTCTCCGCAATCACCCTAGGCAACTGGGAATCTAGCAACTCCGTGAGCTGCTGCCATACAAGGGGAAGCACAAGCACAATAAATGTTATAAACAAACTGAGGGTCAAAACATACACCAACAAAACGGCGCTAAAATCAGACATGCCTCGTTTCACTAGCTGTAATACAGCGCCCTGGAGCAAGTAGGCAATGACCAAACTGGTGAAAACTGGCGCCAGCATTTCACCAAAGACAACAAACACCCCA
>Ga0209345_10003977_pt1 | contig 14657 bp, 8 predicted proteins | sample Cruoilmetagenom7_FD_187294 | JGI IMG/M metagenome (GOLD analysis project Ga0209345, IMG submission 187294) | Oil polluted marine microbial communities from Coal Oil Point, Santa Barbara, California, USA - Sample 7 (SPAdes) (version 2) | ecosystem: Environmental > Aquatic > Marine > Oil seeps ... | reverse complement strand
CAAAATGGCATTGATAATTAAAAATAGGTTCACCAGCAGTACTGAAAAAACCACCGCTAACAAGGCGTATTGATATTGAAACTGGCCGTTGATAACAACCGTACTTCGACGATTATCCATTCCCCCACCCTCTTTTTTCCAACTTAACTCAAGTCGTGCTTAGACTATTACAGCTTCCCCACATGGGCAACAATCTATACAGCAGTATAATTGAGATCACAACATAGAGAGCGGGCACTTTTCACAAGAACTAGATCTTTAAAAGGAATAAATATCAAATAGTTATAGCTCTCTTGTAGATCTGAACTCAAGATCTGGATAACGTTCCTCAGTCAGTGATAAATTCACTCGAGTAGAGGCTAAATATGTCAAATGCCCACCCCCATCTATAGCAACACCATCGGGAACCTTACGCTTCAATTCTTCAATTTTTCGACTATCTTCGGACTCAATCCAGCGTGCTGTATAAACATTAACAGGCTCATAAACAGCCTCAACACCGTACTCATCCTTTAGCCGATAAGCCACCACTTCAAACTGCAACTGTCCCACTGCACCAACGATAATATCGTTGTTATTCATGGGGAAGAATACCTGAGTACTGCCCTCTTCCGAGAGCTGCTGAATGCCTTTTTGTAATTGCTTCATTTTCAGTGGATCACGTAAGCGAATACGCCGAAAAAGTTCTGGGGCAAAATGAGGAATGCCGGAAAACTTTAGTGCTTCCCCATCAGTAAACGTATCACCAATTTGGATAGTACCGTGATTGTGTAAGCCAATAATGTCACCAGCCATTGCTTCGTCCACAGTGACCCGTTCACCGGCTTTAAAACCCACAGCATCAGCAATACGAACCGCCTTACCCTGACGCACATGCTGCATTTTCATACCCTTGGTGTACTTACCCGAGCAGACACGCATAAAGGCAATCCTGTCCCGGTGTTTTGGATCCATATTTGCTTGAATCTTGAACACAAAGCCAGAAAACTTTTCTTCTGTTGCAATTACTTCTCTCTCTAAAGCACCGCGTGGTTGAGGTGCGGGGGCCCATTCCACAAAATAATCTAGCATCTCTCTAATACCAAAATTAGAGAGTGCCGTGCCAAAGAATACAGGTGTCAGTTGACCCGCTAGGAACATCTCCATATCAAATTCATTGGTGGCACCACGTACCAACTCAATTTGTTCACGAATATCATCTACGTAGTAACCCAAAAGCTCTGTCGCTTCATCAGAGTCCAAACCCTTAATCTGGATATCTTCAGGAATGGTATGCCCTTGCCCCTTTTGGAAAACATGGATGGTATCTGTATAAAGGTTGTAAACACCCTTAAAGTCCTGCCCCATGTCGATTGGCCAGTTAATCGGTGCACCAGAAATTTTTAATACGGCTTCAATTTCATCTAGCAGCTCAACAGGATCACGAATATCTCGGTCCATTTTATTCACAAAAGACACAATGGGTGTATCTCGCAAGCGACACACATCCATCAATTTAATAGTACGTTTCTCTACACCCTTGGCACCATCAATCACCATCAATGCTGAATCTACCGCGGTTAAGGTGCGGTAGGTATCTTCAGAGAAATCTTCGTGTCCTGGAGTATCGAGCAAGTTGACCGTACGACCTTTATAGGGAAACTGCATGACTGAGGAAGTGACAGAAATACCACGCTCCTTCTCCATCTGCATCCAATCAGACGTAGCATGGCGATCGCTTTTTTTACCTTTTACGGTACCCGCTACCTGAATCAGGTTACCGTAGAGCAACAGCTTTTCGGTAATAGTGGTTTTACCGGCATCTGGGTGAGAGATAATCGCGAATGTGCGTCGATTATTGATTTCATTGATAAAACTGGCATCTGCCATTACTTCTGATTCCTGTTTATACCGCTAGCCGGTGAGAATAAGGCAACATCTAAGCACTATTTTCATAGTGAGAGAAAGGCGAGGTATTATACAGGTGGCTTTCAATTTATTTCATTAATGATCGACAATCGAAATAAGAGAAAATGGTAGATTCCATTTATAATTAATCGCTCTCCTCAATGAGCATTTGGAATAACACCCACTTGTGGCATCTCTGCCAAACCAATATCCCGGGCATGCTGTTCAAACCCTTTGTTCTTCCAAAAGAATGCACCAGGCATAGTGGTGGGGATTACCAGAACATAAAACAATGCTCTTCCTACAACGCTGGTGGTTAATAACAACAGTCCGGCACAAGCCCAGCCGATCAAGGCAAAGATGCCATCACCGGCAAAGGCCAACAATCCCAGCATCAATATCAAGTTGACACCAAGCAGTGCATTGCGGCAATAGTAGGTATTACCAAAGGTGGTGCACTGAACAAAGTGTGAAGCGGCACCCTCGTGAGTCGCGCTATTCATAGCACGAGAGTGGGCAATCAAACCAATACTCTCAGCGGCTACGCCAGCCATCATTAGTACACCTGCCACTATCATGGCTGAGTCATAGGCTGCGTCCATAAATACCAGTGTTGCCACAATTACTGCCCCACTGACAAAAGCACCAAGACTCAACATATTGCCAAAGAAGCTAGTGACCACTTGCCAGTGATTCCAAAAAGGACGTGCCTTAATACGATAACAGCGATTCATGTAATAGAGCCCAGCCAAAGCCGAGGGCAATGCCAGCCAGCCAAACACATTGGCAACACTGGTTGTCCAGCTACCTGATAGCGGTTCAGACAATAGAAGTTCAGAAAAGACACCACCGAAGAGTATTAAGTCCAAAGACTGGAACAGGCTATTAGCTGGGAGAGAAAACAAGATGTGTATGCCCAACGCGCCCATAAAGGCTGCTATTCCTAGACCTTCACGACAGACGGGAGAATGACGCCAGTTGTTAAAACCACGGTAAAAACGCTTGGGTTTACCTAGGTGCATACTGGACATAAACAAACCAAAGGCCACCATTAAAAAACTGAGAATGGCTAGGGGTGCATAAGCAACCGTGTCACGGAATGCTATAAAACTTTCTATCCCAAATTGGCTACCTAAAAATGGCAGCGCAAATGCACCAATAGAAGCTTGCGCTGTTAAAGTAAATAACACCAAGGGGTTTTCCCGTGAGCTAAGGCGAGCTAAGTTCCAATAACGAGTACGACCTTTCTTCTGATCTACCACCGTTTTGTAACTGCCCTGCTCATCCTTCTGATACTTCACAGGCATAGAATCCGTACGCTTCATTTCTTCCGGCATTTCGGTTATTTGCTGGAAACGGATATTAGGGTGGGTAATTTCTGGGTCGGGGAAACCCGGTATAGAGGTTTTAGCCTGATCACGGTTTTCCGGGATATTTTCAATCACACCAAAATCGAGGGCATTACCTACACAGGCGGAAACACAGGCGGGCTTTAAACCAATTTCAAGACGGTCCACACACATATTGCATTTGGACACCTGCCCCTCAACCGGATCCAATTGAGGTGCATTGTAAGGGCATACCCAAGTGCAATAACCACAACCGAAACAGGTGTCGGGATCTTGTAACACGGCACCAAATTCTGCGTGCTTGGTGTACGCTCCGGTAGGGCAGCCTTTCAGGCAAACAGGGTCATCACAATGATTACAAGCCATCGAAATATTCATGCGCTTGTAATCCGGGTAGCTACCCCCCTCCACATAGCCTACGGAACGGAATGCAATGTGAGCGGGGTTTTCATTCTTCTCACTACAGGCCGCCTCACAGGCATGGCAACCAATGCAGTTGTCCGCAGTAAAAAAGAACCCGTGTTGTTTGTTGCGGTTAGGGTTGCAACCTACCTCCGGATTTTCATTAATAAACATCGAGCGATCTTCAGGAAGCCCGGTTAAATCCACCAAATCAATTTTCTGCCCGTAACGGTTTTCATCATCGACTTTTTTGTCGGACAACAAGGCATAGGGCTGCTCTTCGGTGCGCATTTCCCAAAGAGTGCTGCCATCCGCACGCGGCGTTTCAACAGCCCTCCCCGAGGAAGGTACAGAATCGGATGAACTATCCACCTGTTTCCGCTTCTTACCGATGTCTAGTGGATCAAATAAATTATTCATAATCGTCTCACCAGTCACTGCCTTTAAAACGGTTCATTAAAATGCACGCCGCTGAACATTCAGTACGGCAGCCTCTTGCTGATCCACGGGTTCAATACGGACAGAACACTGCTTGAATGCCGGTTGCCTTGAGTGAGGATCTAATAACCCCAAAGTCAGGCGGTTCACGCAATCGTGGTAATGGAACGGAATAAACACCATATTCCTGGGTACCCGATGGGTGAGCTGCACCATCACCACAGCATCACTCCTGCGCGAAACCAGTCGCACATACTGCTGATGCTCAATGCCCTGTTCGGCGGCGGCATCGGGATTCATTTCCATATAGGGTGTGGGGCTGAATTTATTACAATTACCCACTTTTCCCGTGCGAGTGCGGGTGTGAAAATGTTCAACCACGCGACCACTGTTCAACCAGAAAGGAAAATCTTGGCAGGGTTGCTCGTTATTGTTGATAAAGTTCACACTGATCAAATTAGCCCGGCCATCATCGGTCTGAAACTGTCCATCGGTGTACAACCTTGAATCACCTTTAGGCTTCTCGCCCTGGTCACGCATTGCATCTGCTTGCGTATAGGGCCACTGAATACCCCTAGCCTGCTCGATTTTGTCGTAACTCATCCCGGAAATATCCAGAGTACGCCCCTTACCTACTGACAGTACCTTCATCTCCTCGAAAACATCTTCTGCCGAATCAGGAAAGTCGATAACACTGCCATGGTCAAAGCGTTTTGACAGCTGGTTAAAAATCCATAAATCAGGTTTTGAGTTAGCGTATTGAGAAACTGCTTTGCGAATCAAATTGACTCGGCGCTCTGTATTGGTATGACAGCCCTCCTTCTCTGCCCACACACCTGCAGGCAAAAACACATGGGCGTACTCATTTGTCTCAACGTCTTCATAACAATCTTGTACTACCAGAAACTCCAATTTTTCCATGGCCTTTCTGATACGTGCGGTATCCGCCATAGAGGTCATGGGGTTTGTCGCTACCAACCACAACCCCTTTATTTCACCAGTCTCTATGGCGGGGAAAATATCAGTTTCAGACAAGCCTCGCTCCTTGGGAAAGAATTCGGGATCAATGCCCCAAAAATCAGCGATGTATTCACGATCTTTTTCATTTTCAAGATAACGATAACCCGGCAACCCCGAGCAAGATGACCACTCACGGGTACCCATAGCATTACATTGCCCAGTAATAGAGAGGCTAGTACCTCCCGGTTTACCAATATTTCCGGTTACCAGATTAAGGTTATTAATATTAGCCACACCATCAGAGCCATGAGTGCTCTGATTAATACCCATGGTCCAGATCGACATGGCACTGCCCGCACGGGCATATAATCTAGCTACGGTGCGAATCCGGTCTTCATCAATACCGCAAACATGCTGTGCTACTTTTGGATTATAGGTATCCGACAAAACCAGCTTAATCAGCTCTTCCGAACCATTGGTGTGGGCATTGATATAGGCTTGATCCTGCAATCCTTCAGAAAATATCACATGTAACATCGAATTGATCAGCACGCAGTCCGTGCCGGGGGTAATCGGTAAATGAATATCGGCAAACTGAGCCAGCATGGTGACCCGAGGATCAACCACGATAAGAGGAAACTTTCTCTTTTCCAGCGCCTCTTTAAGGCGCCAGTAAATAATCGGATGCTGCTCCGGCAGATTGGAGCCAAATGCCATAAAGCACTCGGTATGTTCAAAATCATCGTAACAGCCGGGAGGGCCATCGGAACCGAACGAGCGCTTGTAACCTGATACCGCCGACGCCATACACAGCGTGGTATTACCATCGTAATTATTGGTACCGATACAGCCTCTGGCCAACTTTCCCAGGGTATAGAACTCTTCTGTCATCAACTGGCCGGTGGAAACAATGGCAAATGAGTCTCGGCCGTATTTATTTTGAATGTCTTTAATTTTCTCAGCAGTGGTATCTAATGCCTGATCCCAGCTGGCAGCCTCAAAATCTTCATAAGGTTTACTGCGAATCAGTGGTTCGGTACCACGCCCGGCCGAATCAAATAGATCATGCTCCAGTAAGCCTTTAATGCAGAGCTTGCCTCGATTCACATCGGCACCGGCATGGCCACGGCTGGTCACCACCTTGCCCTGGTCATTTAAACCAAGCTCAATGGAACAACCCGTAGAACAGTAGTTACAAGTGGAATATTTCCACTCAGCAACCTCTTTTTTAGGGATAACTATCGGCTTTCGTTTCTTTCTACCAAATAACATCGGAGTAATTTATACCTAATCTTGACCGTTAAAAAATTTTTTAAAGCAATGATCAATATCAAGATATGAGCAAAAACTAAGCCATATTTTAAAAAAACATAAAAAGTAAAATTGTTTTTTAATTAAAAACAATCAGTTAAATATTTATTAGAACACCACCTTTTGGCAGTAAGGTTCGATCAATAAGAATTTCCGCACCAACTTAATCCAACATTTAAATGGCCGTGCACTTTTTCTGAGCACACTTTTATTAACACTGCTCCCAAACAGTGCCAAAAACTCAAAATTTCAGATTATAAAACAAGGGCTGCCCCCCTATAACCACATGAGATAAAAGGGTATTTTTTCACAGGCAAAAAAGGTGGCATCTTATTTGCTTAACCTACACAAGCAAGACAAAAGAAATCCATATATAGCAAGTGAATCACCATGACAGTAGAACAGCTTATATCACACCCAAATGCACCAAAACCTGGTCGAGTGACACTGGTTGGTGCTGGCCCAGGTGATCCCGAATTACTGACTATTAAGGCAGTAAAAATTATTGAAAATTCAGATTTTATTCTTTATGACCGACTTGTCAGTAAAGAAATATTGGCATTATTTCCCAAAAAAATACCGGCTATGTTTGTGGGAAAGGAAAAAAGTAATCACAGTATTCCCCAAGATAAATTAAATGATTTATTAGTCGCCAAAGCCAAACAAGGACTGAACATTTGCCGCCTAAAAGGAGGCGACTCATTTGTTTTTGGTCGCGGTGGCGAAGAAATGCTAAAACTGAAAAGTGCTGGCATTGAGGTGGAATTGGTACCCGGTATCACTGCCGCCTCTGGTTGCACCAGTTATGCAGGAATACCCCTAACCCATAGAGGTATTTCACAGGGTTGCACCATGGTCACCGCCCATGGAGAAAAAGAGCTGAACCTGAATTGGGAACACTTGGCAAAAGTCGATCACACCCTGGTGTTTTATATGGGCCTGAGTAAATCACAACTGATCAGCACCCAGCTTCAAACCCACGGGATGCCGCCCGGTGCACCAGTCGCCCTAATTGAAAATGGCTGCTGCCCAAACCAACGGGTGATTCGGGGCCAACTGCATGAATTACCACTGCTGGCCGAGCGAGAAAACGTCCAGTCACCAGCCCTGATTATTGTCGGTGACGTAGTAAATCTTGCAGATCAATTGGCCTGGTTTTCAGATAAAGAGTTCTCCAATAAAGAGCCTGCCAACACAGAGCTTTCTCAATATGAGAACAGGAAAGTTAAGACATTATCCGCCTGAGCAGTTAAAACCCAGACGAAATATAGACAGAGGTAAACGTAGTATGAGTAAACAGCGCATTATTGTTGTAGGTAACGGTATGGTGGGCCACAGGTTTATTGAAAACCTGATGGATTCCCCCTCTGCAGACAGCCTGGATGTCATCACATTTTCCGAAGAACCCAGACTGGCCTACGACAGGGTACAGTTAAGTGCCTACTTTTCTGGTTCTACTGCTGATGACTTGGCACTGACCAGCGAAGGCTACTATCAGGAACGCGGTGTTAACTTTGTTCTTAATGACAAAGTAGTCAGCATTAACAAATCTGAAAAGTATGTAGTGACGGCCAGCGGCCGTGAAGAAAAGTACGACAAGTTAGTACTGGCAACCGGGTCATACCCGTTTGTACCGCCCGTTCCCGGAAAAGATCAGGATCATTGCCTGGTTTACCGCACCATTGAAGACCTTGAAGCGATCACAGACTCAGCCAAGAGCAGCAAAGTGGGTGTTGTTGTCGGTGGAGGCCTGTTGGGGCTCGAGGCTGCCAGTGCCCTGAAAAACCTTGGTCTGAAAACCCATGTGGTCGAGTTTGCTCCCCGATTGATGGCCGTTCAATTGGATGAAGGTGGCGGCAAACTGTTGCGACGCAAAATTGAAGATATCGGGGTAACTGTTCACACCGAGAAAAATACTCAGGACATTGGACCAGGTGAATACTGCCGCTACCGCATGAACTTTGCTGACGGCTCCTTTCTAGAGACAGATATGGTGCTGTTCTCTGCCGGGATTCGCCCACAGGATGAACTGGCTCGAGAGTTCGACCTGGAAATGGGTGAACGCGGTGGCATTGTTATTAATAATCAGTGCCAAACCTCTGATGAAAATATCTATGCCATCGGCGAGTGCGCCCTTTGGGATGGCCGAATTTTTGGTTTGGTAGCCCCCGGCTACACCATGGCCAAAGTGGCGGTATCACATATCACTGGTGGTACTGAGGAGTTTACCGGTGCCGATATGAGCACCAAGCTCAAACTACTCGGTGTCGATGTCGCCAGTATCGGCGACGCCCATGGTAATACCCCCGGTGCACGGAGCTATGTTTACACTGATGAAATCAATGAAGTCTATAAGCGACTGGTGGTTTCTGAAGATAACACGCGCCTGTTGGGTGCCGTTTTGGTCGGTGATGTAGAAGCCTACGGCACCTTACTGCAATTTAAACTCAACGATATGGCACTACCGGAAAGCCCGGAAGCACTGATTGCCCCCTCTATTGGTGATGCACCGGTAATGGGAATGGATGCCTTACCAGATGCCGCCCAGATCTGCTCCTGTTATGACGTCTCCAAGGGGGCTATATGCAGTGCCGTACAAAATGGCTGCACCGATGTCGGCGCTGTTAAAGCAGAAACTTCCGCCGCCACAGGCTGCGGTGGTTGTGCCGCCATGGTCAAACAAGTGGTTGATAGCGAGCTGGCCAACCTGGGGATTGAGGTCAACAACAATCTCTGTGAGCACTTTGACTACTCGCGCCAAGAGCTCGCTGACATTATCAGAATTAAAGGTATTACCACCTTCGATGAGTTGCTGGCTGAATACGGCACGGGCTTGGGCTGTGAAATCTGTAAGCCTACAGCGGGCTCCATTCTCGCCTCCTATAGCAACGAATACATTCTGAAAAAAGAACACATTGGGTTACAAGATACCAATGACATCTATCTAGGCAACATGCAGAAAGATGGCACCTACTCCGTGGTTCCTCGTGTACCCGGTGGTGAAATTACCCCCGAAAAATTAATTGTTCTGGGTGAAGTGGCGAAGGAATACGACCTCTACACCAAGGTAACCGGTGGCCAACGCATCGACCTGTTTGGTGCGCAGCTTCACGAACTACCTACCATATGGCGCAAACTGATTGATGCTGGCTTCGAAACCGGCCACGCCTACGGCAAGTCCTTACGTACGGTTAAATCCTGTGTTGGCAGTACCTGGTGTCGCTACGGTGTTCAAGACAGCATGTCCATGACGATTGCTATCGAAGATCGCTACAAGGGGCTCCGCTCTCCCCACAAAGTCAAGATGGCTGTGTCCGGTTGCACCCGCGAGTGTGCGGAAGCTCAAAGCAAAGACGTCGGTATTATTGCTACAGAAAATGGTTGGAATCTTTACCTGTGTGGCAACGGAGGCATGCGCCCCCGCCACGCGGATCTCTTTGCCACCGACCTCGACGATGAAACTTTGATCAAATATATCGATCGGTTCTTTATGTTTTATATCCGTACCGCAGACCGCCTGCAACGTACCTCTGTATGGCTGGAAAACCTTGAGGGCGGGCTCGATTACCTGAAAGAGGTCATCATTGATGACAAGTTGGGTATCTGTGGAGAACTAGAAAATGAAATGACCAAAGTCGTAGGTACTTATCAATGTGAGTGGAAAACTACCATTGAGGACCCAGAAAAACTCAAACGCTTTAGTCACTTTATCAATTCCGACGAGCCCGACAGTAATCTCGCCTTTGTAAAAACGCGGGGACAGCGCCGTCCGGCAACGGTGGAAGAAAAAATCACTGCAATAGAAGTTGTGGAGTAATTCATGAGTACTGCAATTAACAACATTGAAAACAAGACCACTAAAAACGACAGCGAATGGGTCAGCATTTGCCAGGATCAGGATCTATTAGCCAATACCGGTCTATGCGCCCTGCACGACGGTGAACAAGTGGCTATTTTCAAAATCAGTCTGCCTGAAAATAGTACATACGACCAAGATATTTACGCCCTTGCCAATTATGACCCCATTGGTAAAGCCAACGTGTTATCGCGGGGAATTTTGGGAAATATAGGAGAACACCTCGTTGTGTCCTCGCCCTTGTATAAACAACATTTTGACCTAGCTTCAGGTGAATGCCTGGAAGACCCAGACCAAAACATCAAAACCTATGAGGTAAGACGTTTTAACAACGAAATTCAATTAAAGAAAACTGCTCAGTAACGAAGAACTGACAACAAGCTCACCCCCTACTTACCCAAATAACAACCAGATATGGCTATTGAATAAACATCACTGAGTTTAAAACCACTGGATATAAACCAGAGCTACGAAAGGAATAACTTATGAGTACTGAATCTTTCAACATATTTTCCTTCAAAGGCAAGATGAAAACACTCCATATGAGTTGGATTGCTTTTTTTATCACCTTTTTTGTGTGGTTTAACCACGCACCCATGTTGCAGGCCATTGCCCACTCACTCGGGCTATCCGGCTCTGAGATAAAAACACTACTGATTCTTAACGTGGCACTGACCATTCCTGCCAGAGTAATCATCGGTATGATGACAGACCGATTTGGCCCCAAGATTATCTATTCTGGCTTGCTAGCCCTCTGCTCTATCCCCTGCTTTATGTTTGCCATGGCGGATAACTTTGCCCAAGCTGCTATCGCTCGTTTTCTACTTGGTTTTATCGGTGCAGGCTTTGTCATCGGTATTCGTCTGGTGAGCGAATGGTTCCCCGCCAATGAGCTGGGTACTGCTGAAGGCGTTTATGGTGGTTGGGGTAACTTCGGTTCAGCTGCCGCTGCATTTTGTTTGCCCGCTCTGGCCCTAATATTTGGCGGTGACGATGGCTGGCGTTATGCCATTGGTCTCACGGGCTTAATCAGCTTGCTGTTTAGCGTAGTATTCTACAAAAATGTATCGGACACCCCCAAAGGCTCAACTTATTTCAAGCCCAAAAATATCGGTGCCATGGAGGTCACCAGCAAAGGAGATTTCTTCTTGTTGCTGATTATGAAAATTCCCATGTACGCGGCACTGGCACTCTTGAGTTGGAAGCTCTCTCCCGCTGGCGTTAGCTTAATCTCTGAGACAGCTTGCTTTACTACTTATATCGGCCTGGCATTACTTTATGCCTATGAAGTTCACATGGCCTGGAAGGTCAACAAAAACGTTTTTGTAGAACCTGTTCCTGAGATGCACCAATATAAATTCAAGCAAGTAGCCGTTCTGAATGTTCTTTACTTTGCCACCTTTGGTTCAGAGCTGGCCGTCGTTTCTATGCTACCCCTGTTCTTTGCCGACACCTTTGGTCTCAGCCCCGTTGTAGCCGGCATGGTTGCCTCGGCTTACGCCTTTATGAACCTGATGTCCCGCCCCGGCGGCGGTTGGTTGTCTGACCGTTTTGGCCGTAAACCAACACTGTTAATTTTAACCGCAGGCTTAGCTCTGGGTTACTTCCTGATGGCCATGGTGGATAGCCAGTGGCCAGTATGGCTGGCAGTCATCGCTGCCATGGCCTGCTCCTTCTTTGTTCAGTCTGGTGAAGGTGCTGTATTTGCCACCGTACCCTTGATCAAGCGTCGCCTTACAGGACAAATTGCGGGTATGACAGGTGCTTACGGTAACGTGGGTGCCGTAGTCTACTTAACAGCACTTTCCCTAGTGGAATACCAAACCTTCTTTATGATTATCGCGGGAACAGCGGTATTAGGTTTTGCCACACTGTTACTAATGGAAGAACCCGAGGGCAATATGACAGAGGTTCACGAAGATGGTTCTGTTGAATTGATCAGCGTAACCTAAGAATCATTCACTCAACGATAGTTGAACTAAAACCAGTTGAACCAAAAAATAACTGAAACAAAAGACCAAGCGATGATGGCGACCACTGCACCTTTAAAAAAAATAGCCGCTGTAAAGAAGACAGTGCCAGTAAAACCTACAGGCACTGATTCCAAACAGAAAAGCTCTCCCTCAGAATTGAGGGTAAGCTTTGGTGGCCATTCTATCGCTGGAGTTAAACCCCAAAATGAAGATGCTTTTGCTGCTTATCTGCCCTCTTCGGGAAGTGTTAATCAGCTCAAGGGCATTGCCACCTGTATTGCCGACGGTGTCAGCTGTAGTGAAAATGCACAGCTTGCCAGTCAGACCGCTGTAACTTTATTTATTGATGACTATTACAGTACACCCGAAAGTTGGACAGTTCGCACCGCTGCGGCCCGAGTACTGTCCTCACTCAACTCATGGCTTTACCACCATGGCCGACAAGACTATCAACCCCAAAATGGCGCGGTTACAACGTTCAGTTCAGCTATTTTTAAATCCCGAACTGCTCACCTGTTCCATGCCGGGGACAGCCGAATCTACCGAGTTCGCAATGGCGATCTTGAACAGCTGACAACCGACCATTGCAACCATGCCTCTGGAGGGAAAACCTACCTCACTCGGGCATTGGGTATGGATAGCCATCTGGAAGTGGACTATATCCAAACAGATTTGGAACTCGATGATTTATTCATCCTCTCCACCGATGGTATACATGAAACACTCCCTAAACATGAGTTAATCGCCTTATCTTCTGGCACCAATGACCGACCTTCGGAAACTAACCCTTTGGAAACTAAGTCTTCGAAAACCAAACTGGAAGATGTTGCAGCAACAATTGTCGATCAGGCGCTTGCCCAGGGAAGTGACGATAACCTGAGCTGCCTGCTGGTACGTATTGATGAATTACCCTTGGAAGACCTTAACGAAATCCATCGCAAACTGACTCAACAAACTATACCGCCAGTAATGGAACCTGGTATGAGTATCGATGGATATGACATTCAGCGGGTATTACACAGTGGCACCCGCAGTCATGTTTATCTGGTAAGCCACCCAGATTCTGACGAACCTTTGGTGCTGAAAGCTCCATCGGTTAACTTCGATGAAGACACCCAATACCTCGAAGGCTTTATGCGAGAAGAATGGGTTGGCCGAAGAATTGACAATCGAAGTGTAATGAAGATTTTTCCGAGGAAAGAAAACAGTCAATTTCTCTATTTGATCTGTGAGTATGTCGAGGGTAAAACCTTGCGACAGTGGATGTATGACAACCCCCAAGCCTCATTAGAAAAAGTCAGAACCATCTGCCAAGGCATTATCCAATCTCTGCGTGTTTTTCAACGATTAGGTATGGTTCATCGGGATCTGAAACCAGAAAACATAATTATTGATGACAATGGCCAGATAAAACTCATTGATTTCGGCACCGTTCAGGTAAGTGGGCTCAATGAAATCAGTAACCTATTGAAAGAAGAGTGTCCTGTAGGGTCCGTTGACTATATCGCGCCGGAATACCTAATGGATCAACGAGGTTCCTACCGTTCAGATCTGTTTTCATTAGGGGTCATTATCTACGAGATGTTGACTGGGCAGCAGCCATTCAACCTGTCAAACACCCACCGCCGCATCCCCAAACACTACAGTGAATGGCAATATCATTCGGCACTGGAACACCGCCCAGATTTACCAATATGGCTCGACTTGTCACTGGAGAAAGCCATGAACCCTAACCCAACAGGCCGATATCCAGCCTTGTCGGAGTTCTATGCCGATCTGTGCACCCCCAACCAAACCATGGTCGATAAACGGGTACATTCTCCTTTGATGGAAAAGGACCCGGTTTTAATGTGGAAAATTATTTCTGCCTTGCTCTTGGTCATTGCTGTCATTCAGGCCGCTCTATAAGATGATTTTAAAACACACCAAATTTTTAAATACTTTGGCAATAGCCTAAAACAAATATTTTTTTGGAGACGAACAACTAATGAATAATCCAAGCACTATCCAAGCCACAGAGATCATGCATAAAGATGTTCTCAGTGTATATGAAGGCTGGTCTATACAACGTTTGGCCGATTTTTTTATGAAACATAAAATTTCCGGCGCGCCAGTTATCGCGTCAGACCATGAGTTGGTTGGAGTGGTCAGTGTCTCGGACATTTTTCATTTTGAAAACATGGATGAAGAGCAGAAAAAATCAGCACTACAAACCTGTTACCGTGATGTCACCAACACCGAGCCCAACATCGTGGATCTTGAAAATTGGAGTAAAAAAGCCCAATACCACTGTACAGTTCACCAAATTATGGCGCCCCATGTCATCAGTGTTTCAGAAAGCACCTCCCTTTCCGATATCGCCAGTCTAATGCTGGAACAAAATATTCACCGGGTATTTGTCACTGAGGAAGGGTGTATCACTGGCGTAATCTCCACCTCGAATATTCTGCAAGCACTGGCCCATAAAGAGACTGCATCTGC
>Ga0209345_10003976_pt1 | contig 14658 bp, 11 predicted proteins | sample Cruoilmetagenom7_FD_187294 | JGI IMG/M metagenome (GOLD analysis project Ga0209345, IMG submission 187294) | Oil polluted marine microbial communities from Coal Oil Point, Santa Barbara, California, USA - Sample 7 (SPAdes) (version 2) | ecosystem: Environmental > Aquatic > Marine > Oil seeps ... | reverse complement strand
CTAATGGTGAGGAGCAGAGATAGAGGGCAGCAGATCGGCGCTAGGGCAGTGAAATTCCGTTGCGCTATGCTCCACTCCGTTTCACTGCCCCTGGTGGTGTAACGGGAATTTTAATTGTCGTTGAGGGGAAAAAATAGTTGACGTCAGTCAACAACACCTATTCAAAGATATTATGAGGCACTGAGAAGAAAACACACTTACCGATACTTTTTGCTGATTATAACGAATTTAGGGGAGGGCATTTTTTTGGGACATTTACATAAACTTGATGTTCCTTTCTGGGATCTGTCTTATGTCTTACAGATCGCTTGCTTCCTGCATATTTATATCAAGATTAGAGATCGGTCAATAAAGAAGTTCAAGGATGTTTATGATCAGGGGTTACTAAGTTGTGGAATTGTTATGAGGCTGAATATAATCAGGAAATTTCTTCCTGAAATCCTTTACTATCGATATAGCCAAAAGAATTGCGTTGTGTTGAGTCGTTGAAGCAAGAAGTATGCCGAACAGCATTGACCACAAACCTCCTTTTTAAGGGTTTATGATGATAAAAAACTATTTTGCCCTAAAAGTCTATAAAAAATAAATGGCTTATGATATAAAATACCAGTAGTGTCCGGTTAGAAAATTGCAAGAAAGAAAATACGGGAAGTTTAATTGTTTTTTCCGCTATTGCGAATAAATTTCTTGAATTTCTAAGTTTGCTCCGCCAAAATTGCGGAACTCGCTTGTGCCTCGCTCAAACAATCGCAATTTTTTGGCTACGCTGCACTAAGAAATTCTACGAAATTTATTCAATACGCTACAAAAACAATTAAACTCCCCTCACGCAAGATTCTAACCGGACACTACTGATAAAATACAAACTGCTGCAAAAAGCTAGCGAAAGATGAGTAGCAGGTAGCCACGTGGAACTGAGTTGCCGAATTATTCGGTCAGTCTTTATGGCCTCCCGAGCGGAAATGGTCTAGAGTTGTCCGACGCTCTATGGTTTTTGATTTCACGAAAGTTCGTGTCAGAACGATAAATAAGGGAACCTGTTTGAATATGGGAAAATTGAAGATCACAGGAAAGCTGAGCTGCCTCCTGGCCTTTGTAAATATTCTCTTTTTTTCTTGCGGTTTGCATCTAATCCATCCGTCTTTGCACGAGCATCACCATTGCCATGTAAATTCTACTGATAAGAGTACCCACACTCGTTTCGACTTCTCCTTAATCGAAGAATCATGTGAATGTCCGATCTGTGCAATTTTGGCAAACTTCCACATATCTTGCCCCACACCAGCGGTTCTGAGAATAGCTTTCGATTCTCTGTTCAAATATCCTGCGCAGGCGCAGGTTGGAACTTTACGAAAACTCTCCATTCTACAGCCAGGCACCCGGGCCCCTCCCTCTTCTATCCTTCTTGAATACTCTGTTTGAATAATAAATGGTTCATCGCGGATTAGTGGGAAGAATAGTCTGGATTCTCCATGCTATGACGTTCCCTAATTCGTATGCTTGGAGACTTTACGCTACCTGGGCAAACAATTGTGTCCAGATACATATCGTGAGGAGGAATTATGATCGGAAAGAGAGTCATTGGTCTCTGTGTAGCTGCTTTAGCGGTTTTGGTGGCATGTCCGGCCTTTTCTAAGGACAAGGGCATGCCAACAGAGCCCATCAGAGTGATCGAGGAAGAGGGGGAGGACAGGTTAGAGGCACAAATCGAGGAATTTGCCATAGGGGAACAACCGGCCGTACCATACCAGGGTTTGTCCCTTGGTGGTACTTTACAAAGCCTAAATCCTGATATTTCGGTTGTAATTGACACATTTTATCACAATGACGACACCCCGGAAGGGATAGATGAGATATTTGGAGAGATGGCAGGGTTCGGCCATGTTCATGGCCACAACCACAGCCATGAGCACGCACGGCTAGACGATGGTTTCAACTTAAGGCATCTGGAACTCTGTTTTGCCGGAGAGGTCGATCCATACTTCAAAGCGTATGCTATCGTTGCAGTGTCTGAAGAAGATGCGGAACTGGAAGAAGCCGTTATCGAGACAACCAGTTTGCCTGCCGGTCTTCAGATACAGGCAGGTAAGTTTTTCAGTCACTTCGGCCGTATCAATTCGCAGCACTCACACGAGTGGGACTTTGTGGATCAAGTGCTCATCTACAGGCTAATCCTTGGGGATCATGGCCTCAATGAAAAAGGCGTCCAGCTTTCCTGGCTTGCTCCCACACCGTTTTACCTGCTCGCCGGAGTGGAGGCGTTTCAAGGCGAGAACGAACTTCTCTTCAGCCATATTGGCGGTGAAAACCTGCCCGATAGAGAAGGACCACGGCTTTGGATAGGCTGGGTAAAGTTTTCCCCCAATCTTCCCCAGAACCACGGTCTGCAAGTCGGCCTTTTCGGTGCACGGGGCGTTCATCACGAGGCCCACGATGGCAATGGCGACGGTACAGAGGATCACTGGTTGAAGGGACATGGTAAGTTATGGGGTGCGGACCTTGTATATAAGTACGACTCCCGTCGTAATTACGGACATGGTGATTTCACTGTACAGGCTGAATACATCTATCGAACAAAGGACCTATCGGTTCATCGCCATGACTTGGTTCCCGACTTCATCGGTCGAGATTGGATCGACAGACAGGATGGTTATTACGTTCAGGTCGTCTATTGTTTCCAGCCTCGCTGGCGCGTGGGGCTCCGGTGGGATCAGGTCGGGCTGACCAACAAGAGCGAGTATCCTGACGGCTCCAGGGAGGATTTCGATGACAGCCAACGTTTAGCCACCATGTTGGACTTCACATCCACTGAGTTCTCGCGCCTTCGGCTTCAGATCAGCCGGGGGGAATATGACCTTGGAAAGGAGAATGAAGAAGCCTGGCAGTGTTTCCTACAGCTTGTGATATCGCTGGGAACCCACGGTGCCCACAAGTTTTAGATTGAAGATTGTTGAGATTCAATATTGACGATTTATAGATTTTCAGATATTAAATTTCACAAGGCCAGAAGGAGAAATCCGAGTAAGTCGTACATTGGAGTACGTCGTCGAGGATTCCGACCGATAACGCAGTGAAATTTGATATATGGAAATCTATATAAGAGTCGCATCTTTCGATATTTCCTGAAGGATATACTGCCATGAAAAACAAACAATTATAGTATAAAAGGAGCATAACTCATGAACAAAATCAAGAATGTAGGGCTCAGACTATTATGGGGCGCACTCTTTTCTGTTGTATTAATCGCTTCTGCCTGGAACGTGGCAGAGGCAAGGAAGGTGAATATTCTGACCACCACAACTGATTTGGCTTCAATCGCCAGGGCCATTGCCGGCGAGCATGCCACGGTGAAGAGCCTCTGTACCGGTAAAGAAGACCCCCATTTTTTGCAGGCAAAGCCCAGCTACATTGTTATGACACGGGACGTCGATCTTTGGATCCGTGTTGGAATGGAACTTGAAATCGGCTGGGAATCGCTTATCCTGGATGGAGCCAGGAACAGTGCCGTTCGCATAGGGGCAAAGGGGCATCTGGATGCATCAGAGCGTGTCAGGAGATTGGAGGTTCCCACAACTCGAATTTCACGCGGCATGGGTGATGTCCATCCTCAGGGGAATCCTCATTACTGGCTGGATCCCTTAAATGGCAGGATTTTGGCCAAAAGTATTGCAACCCGGCTTGAACATCTCTTTCCACAATACGCTAACGATTTCCTAGAGAACCTGAAAGCGTTTCAAAAAGCACTCGATGAGCACATGTTCGGCAAAGCGCTTGTAGAAAGAATGGGTGGGGCAAAACTTTGGACCTTCGAGCTGAAGAAAGAATTAAACTCGTCGCTCAAAACCCTTCACTTGGAAAGTCAACTTAGCGGATGGAAAGGGAGAATGAGACCTTTTCAGGGGGAAAATATCGTGACTTATCATCGAAGCTGGTCCTATTTTGCCGACCGCTTCAGCCTTAATGTTGCAGATGAACTGGAGCCGAAACCCGGCATTCCGCCAAGTCCGAGGCACGTTCTGGAAGTGATCCGGAAAGCGAAAGAGCAAAAAATCTCCATTTTGCTCATGGAGCCTTTCTACAGCCGTAAGTCGCCGGACCTGATAGCATCCAAGACGGAGCTCCAGGTCGTTGTATGCGCAAACTCAGTGGGCGGCGAACCTGCAGCGAAAGACTATTTCTCAATGATCGGAAATATCGTCGATAAACTGGCAACCGCCTTTGAAGCGACCAAGAAAATTGAGGTGAGGTGAGAGATGACAGGTTTTGTGGAATTGCTCGCTGCGCCGTTTGCCGCTTGTGTCCTGATCGCGGCTTTGCATTGTTACATGGGTTTGCACGTGGTCAAGCGCGGTGTGATTTTTGTAGATCTGGCCCTGGCCCAGATGGCGGCGCTGGGTGCGGTGATTGCCCTCTTCCTGGGGCCATTTTTAGATATACATCCGCATGAACATGAAAACGCCCATTCATTGCACCATGAAACAGAGATGCTCAGCGATCCCCAGGTAGCCGAAGAACTGTTTGGCATAAACATCGACCAAGAGCATCATCAAACTCATGTGCATAAGGCAGGCGAGGCGAAGCATGATGTAGCCTTTACGTATTGGCTAAAGGAAAAATTATCATATATCCTATCGCTGCTTTTCGCGTTTTTCGGCGCAGTGATCTTCACATTGGGACGATTTAGGGATGAGCGTGTGCCACATGAAGCGATAATCGGTATTGTCTTTGTTGTATCATCCGCGCTGGCCGTGCTTGTCCTGAGCAAAGCCCCGCATGGTCATGAGAGGATGGAGGCCATGCTTGTGGGCAGCATCCTGTTTGTAAACTGGAACGATGTGCTGAGCATGCTTATACTCTACCTTCCACTGGGCATTCTACATTTTACGTTTCGCCGCGTACTGACAAGGATCTCCGAAGATATCAGAGAGGCGGAGTCCGCAGGGATACACGTACGGGCGTGGGACCTTTTGTTTTATGCGAGTTTTGGCTTGATGGTCACACAGTCGGTGTCTATTGCGGGGGTGCTCGTGGTATTCAGTTATCTTATCATACCCGCAGCCTGCGCGATCATGTTTGTGGATAGTCTCTTATGCAGCCTGCTTTTCGCATGGGGAATTGCGCTTGGGGTAAGCTTGTCTGGTCTGGCTTTCTCCGCTTGGCAGGACTTTCCCACCGGGCCGTCCCTGGTAGTAACCTTTGGCGCAGTGCTAATACTATGTATTGCGATCCGACCATTCATTGCCCAAAGACGATCGCTGGATTTGCAAAAGACAACACCGCATCGTTGAGTTGCCACTTCGTCTTGCACCGGCAATAAGGTAGGCTTATAAATGCTAAGGGAGCTAAGGGGAGCTAAGGGGACGTTGTTCAAAAACAGCAGTTTACGTTCGTGGACATTTTGATAAAAAGGGCGCATTATACCGTGAAAAGCATTGGATTAAGGAGATTGAACTTCGAAAAGGTGGAAAGAGGCGAGATGTGACGAGAACGAGAAGGGAAATTGCATTTTTAGATCGAACAAATCTAACCTAAATCTGAGCGCCAACTTGAGGAAGTTATTTCGGCCCCGTCCCTAAACAAGTTGCTCAATAACGAACATTTGGCAACAAATAGCCTTAAGTGTATTGATTTCAGTGCGTTATAGGCTATTCCCTTCCTATTGGATGCTCGGATTTGATCATCATACCCTGTCCGGTTAACCTACCCGTTTCCATAAATCCTGCACAAAGTGTATGTATTCAAAGCTTTTAAGGGAAACTGTGTCAGTGTCCGTAAATTGGCATAAGTATTGCGAATACAAAGACTATTATGAGTACTATCCTATAGATTTCCATATATTAAATTTCACTGCGTTATCGGTCGGAACCCTCGACGACGTACTACAATGTACGACTTACTCGGTTTCCTCCCTCTGGCCTTGTGAAATTTAATATCTGAAAATCTATAGGCATCTTTCATATGAGCTCAAAAATAAATATGTGACCCAAGGACCAACATTGAAAAGTGTAAACTACTTTAAAGCTTTGATGAAGGATGTCTGAAAAGCAATAGGATTTAGTAAATCGGGCATGGAGAATCTGAAGGATTATATCAGGGAGAGTATCAATCGACTGGAAGAAGAATTCTCCAAGGGGCTGTTTGGCCGCAGACTTCTTCGCAGATACTCTTCCATTATGGACGAATGCCTTAAAGAGGTATTCCTTTCCAATCTATCTTCGAGAAGAAACGTTCGCAATAAGAGCTATGCCGTTGCTGCATTAGGAAGCTATGGTAGAGAGGAGTTGAGCCCTTTCTCTGATATAGACCTTATGATTTTGATACCTGATAGGTTCAATGGAGATCTGGAAGATATTGCAGGCAAAATGCTTTATCCCCTGTGGGATGCAGGGTTGACAGTAGGACATTGCAATAGAACATTGAAGGATTGTCTCACCATGATGAAGGGGGACATTACGATTCGGACCTCCCTGATAGAGATGCGTTATCTTATCGGAAACAAAGACCTTTACAACCGGTTTCTCACTTCCATCCGCAAGAATGCATTTTCAAAAGGCGCCAACACCTTTATCTCTTCTCAGATTAAGGACATGGAATCAAGGCGAAAGTGTTATGGTGAGTCTGTTTACCTGTTGGAGCCCCATCTGAAAGATGGAGAGGGTGGCCTGAGGGATATTCAAAGCGCCCTCTGGATAGCCAAGGTCAAATTTAAGGCAACCAACATAGATGAATTGAGAGAAAAGGGTGCGCTATCTTCCTGGGAAATATCCCTCTTGGAGGAGTCCCTCGACTTTTTGTGGAAGGTAAGAAATGGGCTCCATTTCTTAAGTGGCAGGAAGAATGATCATCTTGCATATGAATACCAGGGAAAGATAGCAGGACTGCTTGGTTACGGTGATTCTACTTCCACGGCCGTATTAAGAAAATTTATGCACGATTATTATCAGTGTGCAGAGAATATAAAGTACTTATCATCTGTATTAATCGAGAGATCGAGAAAAGATAAAAGACGGATAAAGACAATTGGTAGAAGGACGTCATCAAAAGGGATGGAACTTGGCTTCAGAATAGAGAATAACGGAATATCCATTGCAGATTCCCAACTTTTCGGAAGAGATCCCTATGTCATGATAAAGGTGTTCAAGTATTCTCTGGAACTTGAAAAAGAGATAACAATTGCAGCTCAGGAACTGATTATGAACAATCTGGATGTAATTGACGAGGATTTCAGGAAATCAAAAGAGGTTAATGATTATTTTATCTCTATCTTAAGGAAAGGGGAAGGGGTGGCAAAGGTCCTTAAGACCATGCATAGACTGGGAGTGTTGGGCAGGTTAATCCCGGAGTTCGGCAATATAACCCATCTACCCCAGTCGTACCACCATCATATCTATACAACGGACATACATACACTTTTTGCCATTGATGAGTTTGAATACCTCCTTGCAGGAAAATACAGGGACACATTTCCGTTTCTAAGCAACCTGGTCAAAGAAGAGAAGCGGGTTGATTTGATCTTCCTCGCCCTTCTCCTTCATGATCTGGGAAAGGCCTTTGACACTGACCATGTGGAGAAAGGCGTGGAACTTGTCCATACAATAACAGACAGGATGGGGCTTCCCCATGAAGATGCAAAGGTAATCGCCTTTTTGGTGAAGCACCATATCTATATGTCTATTGTAGCCCAGACAAGGGACCTTTCGGATGAGGATTTGATTATTAAGTTCTCCCAGAAGATAAAAGATGTAGATAGACTGAGAATGCTCTATATCTTGACCTTTGCCGATTCAAAGGCATCGAGATCAGAGGCCTTCACTTCTTGGAAGGCTGCCCTCTTTCAAAAACTCTATATCAGGGCATTCCACATTCTGGAAAAAGGGGATTTTACCATGACTGATATGGATTACAAACTCGATAAAATAAAAAATGACGTTATATCGGACCTCAGGTCAAAGATGCCTATGGATGACATACATTACAATCTGGATTTAACACCTTCCAGATACCTTCTCAACAACAGCCCTAAGGTCATATCAAACCATATCCTTTTGTGTTGGAACCTGGAGGAGAGGCCCCTTGCCTTTGATGTAAGGGAGAAAACAGATAAAGGTTACTACGATATCTTTATAGCAACGCCGGATTTCCCGGGGCTATTCTATAAAGTCTGTGGCGTCATGGTATATCACAATATGAATATCCTTGATGCCCAGATAGATACCAGAAGTGATGGTATTGCAATTGAGCTCATCCGTGTCAATTACCTGTATAATGATGAAACCGTGGAGAGTCAGGAGTGGAGCGCAATCCAAGACAATCTTGAGAAGGTAATCGATGGAAGGCTTAAAGTGGAAGACCTGGTAAAAAAGAAGGGGTCTTATCTTGGTTTTAATGAAGCAGGACTGAGGGACACGAAGACAACCATAGGGATTGATAACGATATTTCGGATTTCTACACGGTTATCGACGTGGAGACCGGTGACAGGTTCAGTCTTCTCTATTCAATAACAAAGGTAATGTCGGACATGGGAATATCTATCTATATAGCGAAGATAACAACGCGACTTATGCGGGTTACCGACAGTTTTTATGTGAGAGATATATTCGGTCAGAAGATATATGAAGAAAAGACATTGGAAAAGGTAAAGGGGAACCTTATGAAGGCGTTAGAGAATTGAGTGATTTGGTTTTTGTGTTTGGTAGATAGTACCATAGCCCCGGCAGTGACGGGCACTAGGAGGAGGATGTCATGAAGAAGATAGAAGCCATCATCAAACCTTTCAAGCTTGATGATGTTAAAGAGAAACTAACGGAACTTGGCGTACAGGGGATGACGGTATCGGAGGTGAAGGGTTTTGGTCGCCAAAAAGGCCATACCGAGATATATAGAGGCGCAGAATACGTCATTGACTTCGTTCCCAAGGTAAAACTGGAGATTGTAATCAAAGATGACATAGTCTCAAAGGTCGTGGAGACCATCGAAAAGTATGCGAGGACGGGAAAGATCGGGGACGGAAAGATATTTGTCCTTCCCGTGGAAGAGGCTATCAGGATAAGGACAGGGGAACGTAAGGAAGAAGCGATATGAGTTATCAGTTAACGGTGGTGGTTATTCAAAATCTTTAATGTGATAGTATACAAGGTGATTATTATGAATAGATTATTATGCCGGTTAATGTTGGTATTCCCTGGAATCTTTCTTTATCATGTATCAGCTTTTGGGGCTGGGGGGGGCGTTGTGACCTGCGATTCAGGAAACACGGCGTGGATGATGATTTCTTCCGCGCTGGTGCTTCTCATGCTGCCTGGACTTGCCCTCTTCTATGCAGGGATGGTAAGGAATAAAAACGTGTTGGCCACAATGATGCATAGTTTTCTGGCCATGTCTATAATCAGTATTCAATGGGTTATCGTAGGTTACACACTGACATTCGGATCGGATAAATTCGGTTTAATAGGTGGCCTTGATTTCCTTTTCTTAAGAGGTATAGGCCCTGAGAGCCTTCAGGGAGATATACCCCTTTACCTATTCGTGATGTTTCAGGGTATGTTTGCCGTAATAACCCCTGCACTCATAAGCGGCGCCCTAGCTGAACGGATAAAATTCAGCGCTTTTTTTATCTTCATCCTCTTATGGAGCACCATCATCTATGACCCCATAGCCCACTGGGTCTGGGGAGAAGGCGGATGGCTGTATAAAATGGGGGCGCTGGACTTTGCCGGCGGGACTGTGGTTCATATATCATCGGGCATATCCGCTCTGGCCGCCATTTTTATCCTGGGTAAGAGAAAGGGTTATCTCAAAGAGAAGTTCATCCCCCATAACTTGACCATAACCCTTTTGGGGGCCGGACTTCTCTGGATAGGTTGGTTCGGATTCAATGCAGGAAGCGCCCTGGCAGCCAACACCAGCGCAGCTCTGGCCTTTACTGTCACACATCTTGCATCATCCGCCGCCGCTCTTTCATGGCTGATATATGAATGGATCCATCAGGGAAAACCGAGCGCATTGGGGTTTGCCTCAGGGATTGTCGCCGGTCTGGTGGCAATTACCCCTGCAGCAGGGTTCGTAAAACCTCTTGAAGCCATAATTATCGGCCTCATTGCCGGTGTTTTATGTTACAGGGCAGTACTATTAAAGGTCAAACTCGGATACGATGACTCTCTGGATGTTTTCGGTATTCATGGAGTAGGTGGAATCTGGGGTGCCCTGGCTACCGGTATATTCGTTACTGTTGGCGGAACAGGAGTCCTGTCAGGAAACTTGAGCCAACTGGGAGTGCAGGCCATAGGGGTGCTGGCAACCATGGTTTATGCCTTTTGGGGAACCTATTTTATAGTCTTTATCCTCGACAAGACAATAGGGTTTAGAGTTGACGAGGAAGATGAGGTCATAGGCCTCGACCAGACCCAGCATGGTGAAGTTGGCTATAGTATGTGAGCATAATCCTCCACTCAAAGTCAAGTACCTCCGGCATAACCGTAGGTACTTGACAGTATCATCTTCACTGATTAAGGTAGTCCCTTATTCGCATCTTACCAGCACCTTCAGATGGCTAATCCAACCATTTGAGCACAAAAAGTCTTTACAATTCCCTTAGATATTAGTGGTTTAGGGCCGAGGGCTAAATGAATACCCTACCCTGGCTTGTTGATAAATTACTGCTTGCAATCCTCAATAAAATGAGATAGAATTTGTGAACTAGAAAATAAAACTTCAGGACGAATTCCTCGATGCTTGAATCCTCTGTCGATACATCACCTCATCCTATATTTCACACAATCCCTTCATAAAAGGCTCGAACACTACAACTCGATACGTCAAAAATCAACGTTTATACACAGCCATATCTTTTCCACACTCTGTTACCCAAGAAACTCTTTTTTGTCCATTTAAATCTTAGGTTACTCGACTTTGAAAAAAATATCTTATTTGTGGATGGACACTATATCACCACAATTTCATGGAGAATAGTATGAAAAAAGAGATTATTGTTGAGCACCTCAAAGAGGTTAAGATGCTGAAAGACCTGGGTGAGGAAGAAAGGGCTTTTCTGGCCGATCACGTTGAAGTCAGACTTTTTGCGCCAGGGGAATTTCTCTTTAAAGAAGGCATGCCAAGAGAGTTTTTCTATGTCATGTGTGAAGGAAAGCTGGAAATATTTAAGCAAAACCCATTCGGTGAAGGGCACCGCCTGGCTCTTGTAGGTGAACATGGGTTCATAGGTGAAGGGGCATTGATAGAAGATTTGACGCATACTACATCTGCCCGAATCCTTGACAGATCGACCATCATGGTCTTCAAGGAAGAAAATGCTTCAGAATTCCTCCGAACTCACCCTAAAACTGGAGGAAGGATTCTAATGCGTCTGTCGAGATACCTATCTCGTCGAATGCGCATGAACAGCGTAAGGGCTTCTAATATCGCTTCACAGTACTTCATGGGCAGAACACGACTGGAGCATGATCTCTTGGGAGAAATGGAGATTCCTTTTGATTATTATTTCGGTATCCAGACCTTTCGTGCTCTTGAAAATTTTTACATTAGCGGGATCTCCATATCACATTATCCAGAACTTATTAATGCCATGGCAATGATTAAGATAGCTGCGGCCAAGGCTAATTGTGAATTGGGCCTGCTTTCAAAATCGATCACGGGTGCCATTCTTCTTGCATGTAAAGAAATCATGACAGGCAGGCTTAATAATAATTTCGTAGTGGATTTGATCCAGGGGGGGGCTGGCACCTCCACAAATATGAATGCCAATGAGGTAATCTCAAATCGCGCTCTGGAAATATTAGGTCACAAAAAAGGGGAATACCAGTACTGTCATCCCAACGACCATGTTAACTTATCACAATCAACTAATGACGTCTATCCAAGCGCTTTAAAGCTTGCACTCATACAAAGCAATTCACAGATGATGGCCGTACTACACGACCTTATCGCATCCTTCAGAAACAAGGGAGCAGAATTTGCCAATGTTATCAAGATGGGACGGACCCAGCTCCAGGATGCGGTCCCCGTTACATTGGGACAGGAATTCGAGGCTTATGCTGTAACGCTTGAGGCCGAAGTTGAAAGGTTTGAAGTGGCTTCCCGATTATTGTTAAGACTGAATATGGGTGGGACGGCAATCGGCACAGGTATTAATACCGATCCTGAATACCGAACAAAAGTCATCTACCATTTGCGTGAAATCACTGGGTTAGATGTAAAACTTGACCCGAATCTGATTGCAGCAACACAGGATACTGGAGCATTTGTTACATATTCATCAGTATCGAAAAGGCTTGCAATCAAGCTGTCAAGGATATGCAATGATTTACGCCTCCTTTCCTCAGGCCCTAGAACAGGGTTCAATGAGATCAATCTGCCCAAGATGCAGCCAGGGTCGTCCATTATGCCAGGAAAGATAAATCCTGTAATACCGGAGGTTATGAACCAGGTTTGCTACAAAGTAATAGGCAATGATCTCACTGTCACAATGGCTTCAGAAGCAGGTCAACTGGAGTTGAATGTCATGGAGCCTGTTATAGCTCAAAGCATATTTGAATCCATTGATATGCTCAAGAATGGCATGGCCACCCTGAAGATGCGTTGTATAGACGGAATCACTGCGAATGAAAAGCGCAGCCGTGAGCTGGTGGAAAATAGTATCGGTCTCGTCACGGCGTTAAGCCCTGTGCTGGGTTACGAAATATGTGGTGAACTGGCAAAAGAAGCGTTGCGAACGGATAAGAGCATTTCAGCTCTGGTTCTTGAAAGGAAGCTCCTAACCGAAGAGGATGCAAACAGGCTACTTGCCCCTGAAAATATGCTTCAACCTACTAAAATCAAAATGATCAACCCTTGACACCCAAGCCTACTTGAGCATCCGTAACCGTCTCGTAACCCTTTATGTATACGTCCTATAGATGGATACTCTTCCGCTAACACTTTGATTATTAATCGTTGCGGTGGAAATGCATGAAAACCGTAAGTTCTAATCGAGGATGTAATTGCCGGAAAAGTTTTAACCCACCAAAAACACTACAGTTTTATTTTGGAACTTAGGTTTTGGTTCGGAAAAGGAAGAAGTCAAAGGTGATGATGAAGGCATGAATACAATGAAAGTTTTAGGCGAAAACATGGCGTGGTTATAAAAAAAACAAATGCATAACCTACAAACCCCGCGGTTAGCGAAAGAAGGGATTTGCGAGTTTCTAGACTAGGAAAGGGACTTTGTTCATTGAAATCAACATTATTCTTCAGCCTCCTTTTGTTTCAGAGCCATCACAACCGCTGACGTCCCTACTCCTACATTTCGTGCTATCTCCGCCATGGTCACCCCCATTTCTCTGCCCAAATAATATGCAATTTCCCTCCTCACTTTCGTCACCTCTCGCCTCTTTCCACCTTCCCGAAGTTCCGCCTCCTTAATCCCGTGCTTTTTACATATCCTCTCTATTACATCGTCTACCGTTTCCTTCCGTCTGCGATACTGTAACTGGCGCTCCAATTTCTTATCCGCATCCGTTAGTATCTTTCGCACAAAATCTCCACCGCCCAGTATCCTTGAATCATACTCAATCTTCTCGCTCTTTCCCTTCAAGCTCAATACCTGTGACCATCCTCCAAGACTCCGAATTAATCCCCCTCCCACTAAATCCGGACGATGTCCCTCCTGTATCCCTTCCTGCAAAAACTTTCTGTATGCGACAATCGCCTTTCCTTTATCCCGCCCAAATTGTCTCAAAACATACTCTGTGTCCAGCCAATCGTTTTTCTCTTTCCCCACTAACACTCTGTGACCACACCAACGGTAACGGTCAAGTTCTTCTATAGTTTTTACAATCTTTGCTCTGAGGGGATTCAAATGAATGTATCGGATAAGTTGCAGCAAATAAACATCTTCCTCACAAATAATGGACTTGTACCGGTTCTGAAACAAGTGGCCCGTTCTTTGATGTCTTCGATTAAATCTGATGGCATATCCCGTCAAAAGACTCCGCATAAATGAAGAAAGACCACTACGTCCACTAAATAAAAGCAGGTGAACATGATTGGTCATGAAAGCCCAAGCCACTATTCGAGTGCCGGTTCTCTCAACCAATGCACTTATCCGTGATGTGAAATCTCCACGATCTTCGTCATCACAAAAGATATCGGTGCCCTCAATCCCTCGAATCATAACATGGTGAAGAGTCCCGAGAGCATCTAATCGTGCTTGTCTTGGCATAATACTCACTTTTTATCAAAATCCCTACAAATGTCAACTGTTTTTTTTGAACAACGTCCCCAACGGGACATAAATTTTATTTTAAAAACAACCGATATAAAATGGTCAGCAATTCTAATTATGGCTATATTAGTGGGAATATCATACCTTTTCGTGGGCATTTACAACCTTAATGTGTCATTATTGACCTAATTTTCTGCTGAAATTATATTGAAAGTGGAGATTTTACCCTTCGCAAAGTCCATAATTAGAATTGCTGACCCAAGAGCCAATTGTATTTAACTTTTTCTATCAGTGTGGTATAATAAAAAAAATAATATGTTATCGTTGCTCACATAATTTTCCACTAAAAGTCCTTAACTCATCTTTGACAGTTACAAAAAAAGAGTTTTGTAGAATCAACAAGTTATAAGAAGCTAAAAGCGCCTTGGCGCTACAGATT
>Ga0209345_10003974_pt1 | contig 14660 bp, 16 predicted proteins | sample Cruoilmetagenom7_FD_187294 | JGI IMG/M metagenome (GOLD analysis project Ga0209345, IMG submission 187294) | Oil polluted marine microbial communities from Coal Oil Point, Santa Barbara, California, USA - Sample 7 (SPAdes) (version 2) | ecosystem: Environmental > Aquatic > Marine > Oil seeps ... | reverse complement strand
TTCAAATGATCCAGACACTAAGCTAGCTGCTGTTGTTCAACTGCGCCAAGATAACAAGCTTGGTACGCTCTACAACATGGTTGGCTTTCAAACCAAATTAAAACATGGTGAACAAGTTCGTATTTTCAAAACTATTCCAGGTCTTGAAAATGCTGATTTTGCGCGTCTTGGCGGTATCCATCGAAATACATTTATCAATTCTCCGCGCTTGCTTGATAAAACACTCAAGCTTAAAGGGCGAAACAACATACGTTTTGCCGGTCAAGTCACAGGTTGTGAAGGGTATGTTGAAAGCACGGCTGTTGGTTTGATGGCAGGTCGTTTCGTTGCATCTGAGATGGTGGGAGAAGAGATAATAACACCACCAAAATCAACAGCAATGGGCGGCATTTTGGAACATATCACAGGCGGTGCGGATGCAACGACATTCCAACCGATGAACATCAATTTCGGTTTATTACCGCCTATGGATGCGCGTAACGAGCACGGGAAACGGCTCAAGAATCGCGATAAAAAAGCTGCCATATCTGAGCGTGCGCTTAATGCATTGGATGACTGGTTGTTAAATACAGATAAGCTTTAATTTTTAAGGGCTTACTGTCTTTGAAAAGACGTTGATGATAACAACCCCAGACACAATCAGCCCCATACCAATCAGGGCTGGTAAGTCTGGGATTTGTTTATATATGATGGCACTTACAACGGCTACTAATGCAACCCCTACCCCAGACCAGATGGCGTAAGTTACCCCGACAGGCATAGTTTTTAAAACCAATGTTAAAAGGTAAATGGCTATTCCATACCCTGCGATGACAAGAAAGGACGGGCCTATGTTAGTAAAACTATCCGATGCTTTAAGAGCACTCGTTGCGATGACTTCACAGGCAATTGCAGCACATAAATAAACATAAACCATAAATCTAGTCCTTAATATTTCCCACGCCACGCCATATAGGCCATCTTAAGCTGCCTTGATAATCGCCCGCCTCCAATATTTGGGTTGAAGGGGTCTGCACCCACTTTTTCTAAGCGTTTGAGATAATCCTCAATAGATATCGTGACCAAGAAGACAGCACGAGCGTTAGAATCAGTCTCGGGCATGAGGTCACGTGCTTGCGAAATAAGGTTTCGAGTCTCAATTACCATATCTTTAACACATGAATTTAAGGCTGTACTGGGTTTGAATTCAAAAAATCCTTTTATATCGACATCATGTTTCAGGACAAGGTCTTTAGGGATTTTAGTGCGTCCAGATCTTGCTTGATAAGGCAGGGTTTTGATGATGTCACATAATGTTTCAGCCGCACCAAGGTGTTCGGCAGCTTTCAATGTCGCTTCGTTATTTGATCCCAGCACTATTGCCTTCATCTGTGCAATCGCACCACCCGTTTGTGTACAATATTGCAGGAGCTGTTCGAGTTTTTCATGGGCGCGATCTTCCATATCAAAGGCACGACCATTGAAATAGTGGTCAAAGGATTCCTCTTTAATGTTACAGCCTTTAAGACAGTGAATAATTTCTTTATGTGTACCATTTTCTGATCCCTCAATTTTACCTTTATAGGCGTCTTCAACCATGTCACGCCACCATTGCAAGCGGATCAAGCCGAGGTGAGGTTCATTAACGAGGGAGCGAATACGCGATGTTTCCCTATAAAAAACCTGAAGTGCGAAGATAGTTTCGCGGACATTTCCGGGCGCAAAAAGGCTACATAAAAATTGATCGTGGTCGTTATTTCGAACGTCTTGTGCGCATAGGCTTAATTGGGAAGTCATTGTTAAAACTTTTTTGAAGTGGCAGAGAGCTCAAGGGTGTGTCATATAGGACCTATTTATAGCTAAGGCCAAGTATTGAAACGTGAAAAATCAAACAAAAACGCACAAAGATGAAAATTTTCCGGTCGCTAGCCTTTTATTAGGCGCATCGATGCGCAAACCCATACTTGATTTTTATCGCTTTGCCCGATCTGCTGATGATATTGCCGATGAACCAACTTTAAGTTCAGCCGAAAAGCATGAACGGCTCAATCAACTTGATGATCAAGCCACAAACCGTTTTCAAGTAAATTTATTGAGAGCTTTTCATCAAGATGTCGATAAATCACGCTATGAAACATGGGATGAGCTCATACAATACTGTCAATACTCTGCGAATCCAGTTGGACGCTTCTTGCTGTCTTTGTATGGGGAGACGAGCAATGACGCCTTAGATGCATCAGATGATTTATGTACGAGTCTTCAAATACTTAATCATTTGCAAGATTGTCAGAAAGATTTTAAAGCCATTGATCGTATTTATTTACCTCAAGATCAGCTTCAAAAGAATTTTTCATTTGATGAATTATTATCTCAAGATAAGACCAATCCTGAACTACGCCGGGTTTTAGACTATTGTCTAGATGAAACAGACAAGCTACTGCTTGGTGCTTCAAAGCTGCCTAGCCAGATCACCTCAAAACGTTTACGTTATCAGGCGAAAACAACGCTATTATGTGCCAAGGTTCTTGCGAAGAAATTACGCACGCAGGACCCCCTCGCCATACGGGTTGAATTAAATACGTTTGATAAGATAATGATCGCGATAAAAGGTTTTTTCGTTTAATGAATTTGGCAACACAATCTGACTTTCGATATGTTGAAAATATCGTAACCCAATCCAAAAGTTCCTTTGCTATGGGAATGAAAGCGCTGCCAAGAGACCGTCGTGGCTATTTGTTTGCCATTTACGCATATTGTCGAATTTTGGATGACATAGCGGATGAAGCAGGCCCGCAAGACGAAAAACTAAAAAGCCTTGATGTTTGGAAAAAACGAGTTGATGAATTAATCGAGGCTAAACCAGGATGCGAAGTAACTCGTGTTCTTCATGATGCGATTCTCAATTATAATTTACCCACAGAAGAACTCTATCTCTTGATTGAGGGAATGAAAGCGGATGTTCTTGGCCCCATTCAAGGCCCAACATGGGATGAGCTACATAATTATTGCCGTCAAGTTGCAGTTAGCGTTGGCCTGCTTTCTCTCCCCCTCTTTGGTCGTACGGACGAGGTTGCGAAACAATTTGGTATTGAACTTGGCCATGCCTTACAATTAACCAACATCTTGCGCGATGTTGCAGAAGACAGTACGGATGAGCGCCTATATTTACCACGTGAATCGCTCCTACAACATGGGGTTTCTTGCTTGCCGTCTGAGGCTGTAGTTTCTGATTTATCTAAGGTGATGGCTGAAGTCGCTTTGCGAGCCCAAGAACATTATGAGAATGCCGATCGATTGTTGGCTGAGGGTGGCTCAAAAAACTTACAACCAGCCTTAATGATGATGGCCGTCTATCGAAAACTTTTTGAAAAACTTCAAAGGCGTGGATGGCATTGCATCACACCACGCATGCGTTTGACAACGACTGAGAAAGCTTTTGTCATCATGAAACATCTGACATTGGGATGAGCCGCACAATACATATCCTAGGGGCTGGTTTAGCGGGGCTGAGTTCAGCTGTTCATGCTAAACGCTTAGGCTTGAATGTTAAACTCTATGAGGCCACTCCAAGAGCCGGAGGGCGGATACGTTCAGTTGAAGATAAAATCAATGATGCTGTTTATGATAACGGTACACACCTGATTATTGAAGGGTATCGTCATACATTTGAATATCTAAAAATGATTGGTGCCACGGATGAATTGCTTGCTTATCAGCCAAGCTCATATTCGTTCAAAGAACCTTCCTCTAACCTTTCATGGGATGTCCCTGCGCGTCATCTTGTCGGCCAAGTTTTGAAAGGCGCTGTTCCGGGAGTTGGTTTTTCCGAGCTTTGGCCTTTGCTGAAATTGCCCTTTACTAAACCTGAAACGGCTTTAACGACTGTTTTAAATAATAACAAATTAAGTGTATCTCGCTTTTGGGAACCGTTCATCCTGTCTGTTTTTAATACAGATGTCGATGAGGTTTCTATAAAGATGCTGAAACAGACTTTGTTTGAATTAATGAAAGTCGGACCGAATGCTTTTCGCCCCTTTTTCGCAAAAAACACATTGGATGATTGTTTCATTAAGCCAGCGTTGAGAACCCTTGATATACAATATTCAAAACGCCTAATTTCTTTAAAAGAAAATGAAGGTCGTATACAGGAACTTTGTTTTAAAAATGAGGTTGTTCGCATAAGTGATGATGATCAGGTGATACTAGCTCTGCCTGCTCAGTCTTTTAATCAAATAGATTCTGGCCTTGGAAAGCTTGAGGTGGCTTTCAGTGATATTGCCAATATCCATTTCTTTTTAAACAAAAATCTAAATGAAAAATTCGTCTGTTTTATAGGAACTAAAAGCCAATGGGTTTATGCAAAAGGTAATCATATTTGTGTAACGATTAGTAATTATCAAGACCTTAGAGATGGCAAATCATCGCTTTTTGCACAAAAGATTTGGTATGAAATCGCTAACACACTCGGCCTTGATTCTTCTCATACCCCCAACAATAGAATTATTATTGAGAAACATGCAACCCCGGTTCAAGATGCCACTTTTGTGAAATACCGACCAACTACAAAGACTATTTTCTCTAATCTTTTCTTATGTGGGGACTGGATTGATACGAAACTTCCGGCTACCATAGAAAGTGCGATCAAATCCGGAAAGATGGCTACTCAAGCAGCTTTTCAAAGTTAAAATAATATATATTTAGTTTTTTTAGTAAAAAGACTTCTTTTTTTGAGGTGGTCACCCTATTTCTTAGAAGTATTGTAATGTAACCTTCAAACTTATAAGAGGCCCCCTATGGCATTCGTACTACCAGCTCTGCCTTACGCTCAAGATGCACTAGAACCACATATCACAGCAAACACTCTCAGTTACCACTATGCCAAGCACCACAACACATACGTTGTGAACCTCAATAATTTATTGGGTGATGCTGCAGGTAGTACAGATGCAGACCTTGAAGCTGTGATTAAAGATACAGTTGGTGATGCATCAAAAGCCGGGCTTTTTAATAACGCGGCACAAGTCTGGAATCACACATTCTATTGGAAGTGTATGAAACCAAATGGTGGTGGTGAACCGAGTGGCGATTTGGCAGCTAAAATTAATGCATCCTTTGGCTCATACGATAAATTCAAAGAAGAGTTTACCCAAGCATGTTTGACTGCCTTTGGTTCAGGTTGGGGCTGGTTGGTTATTGAAAACGGCGAACTTAAAGTTACGAAAACCATTGGTGCGGATACCCCCTTGGCACATGGTCAAACTGCTTTGCTTACCTGTGATGTTTGGGAACACGCTTATTACTTAGATTTCCAAAACCTTCGCCCTAAATACGTTGAAACATTCCTCAACGAATTGGTGGATTGGGATTTTGTTTCTGAAAACCTCGCTAAAGCCTAGTTCCACATACTTATGAAAAGGGCCTGAGAATATAGTTTCTCAAGCCCTTTTTCTATGGATACATACCTTCAAAATCAACCCCGTTTAAATACCTTTTAAGCGGGGTGTTATTATACAGCGATAATGGCTGCAATAACGCGTCTATCCTCTGTTTGAAGTACCGTAAAGGTTCTGGCTGCTGCACCAGAGTTCATCCATTCTAGTATCAAGCCACGTTCTTTGATGGCTTCACGCAACCCCTTAGGGGGTGCTTTGGAAAGTTCACCACATCCAACGATTAGAATGTCGTAATTTTCTGCACAAGCAAGCAGGATCTCTAGGCTTTCTAAAGTGATGTCTGAAACTTTCGAAACAGACCACGGATCAACTCGCTCATTATAAAGCAAGATTGATCCTGTCACCTTTTTTGCATTAACAGTAAATTTTCCATCGCCGTAAGATGAGATCATTAAACGAGAGTCGTTAACGATGGGGGTGATGTCCATTGACATTAAACAGCACCCTCACCTTCTATTTTTTCGATTTCAGAATCTTCTTCGTCTTCATCATTCGTGCGGCGGATTTTGAAATATAAAAGAACTGGAACAGCCAAACAAACAGATGAATAAGTCCCGATAAGGATACCCCAGATCATAGCAAAGCTAAATCCACGGATGACTTCTCCACCCAGAATATAAAGCGCGAACAAGGCAATCAATGTTGTTACCGATGTCATAACCGTACGAGACAAAGTTTCATTGATTGATTTGTTAAGCAATTCGCTTAAATCCATTGTCTTATATTTACGTAAATTCTCACGCACACGGTCAAACACAACAACAGTATCGTTGATTGAATAACCCGCGATGGTCAGAACTGCCGCAACAGTGGATAGATTGAATTCCATACCTAACAAGGCAAAAATACCAATGGTCGAAATAACATCATGAAGAAGCGCTACAACTGCGCCCAATCCAAACTGCCATTCGAAACGAAACCAGATATAGACCAAAATAGCGCCTATTGCGAAACAAACAGCCATCAGGCCATCCGTAAACAATTCTTCACTGACTTTCGGGCCAACAAATTCAGTCCGACGGTATTCTACTGAATCCTTAAAAGCACCTTTAACAGCATCCACAGCTAAAGATTGGGCTTTCTCACCACCATCTTGACGCTGAATCCGGATGAGCACTTCTTCGGGCTCCCCGAATTCTTGAATGGATATCTCACCCAAACCGAGGCTTGAGAGTTGTTTACGCATTTCACCAATATCAGCAGGGCCCGTTTTGGAGCGGACCTCCATCATGATGCCACCCTTGAAATCGATACCGTAGTTCAAACCATTGACACCGAATAATCCGAGTGAGGTTAAAACCAGTACAATTGAGAAAGCAAAAAACAGAATTCGCTTGTTGATGAAATCTAGATTGAGACCCGCTGGGATCATATGAAAATTAGCCATTATTAATCCCTCCTCTAAAAGTTCAATTTCTTGGGTTTCTTACGACGTAACCACATAACAACTTGTAAACGGGTCACCATGACGGCTGTGAACAGCGATGTCAAAATACCGATTGCGAGTGTTACGGCAAAGCCACGAACAGGGCCTTACAACAATTCATAAAGCAGAACAGCCGCAATAAGTGTGGTGACGTTTGCATCAACAATTGTTGTAATGGCACGTTTGTATCCAGAATCAACAGATGCAAGTGGGCCGAGACCGTTGCGGAGTTCTTCACGGATACGTTCGAAAATCAATACGTTCGCATCAACGGCCATACCAACTGTCAAAACAATCCCTGCAATGCCTGGTAATGTAAGTGTGGCTTGCAATAATGAAAGGGCTGCTGTGATTAAGATGATGTTGAACATCAAAGCTACATCGGCATAAAAACCAAAGCGACCATAAGAAATCACCATGAATACAATAACGGCAACTAATCCAACAATACTTGCAATTTTACCAGCCGAAATTGAGTCTGCACCAAGGCCAGGCCCGACAGAACGTTCTTCCAAAATAACAAGCGGGGCTGGTAAAGCGCCAGCGCGCAGCAATAATGATAGATCATTTGCTTCTGTTACACTGAAACGACCTGTGATGATGCCACTCCCGCCCAAAATCGCGCCTTGGATGTTTGGTGCGCTGATGACTTTGCCATCCAACACAATTGCAAGACTGCGATTTACATTCTTGGCTGTCACTGCACCAAATTTCTTACCACCTAATGAATTAAAGGTGAAAGAAACAACAGGGCGACCGTCTTGGAATGTCGGTTGACTGTCGGTCAACATCTCACCACTGACTTCAACCCTGCGTCGAACGGCGATTTTACGTTGTTCGTTTTCGGCATCCGGTAAAATAATAGTTCCCGGTGGGATACGCCCTGCGGCTATATCTTCACCCGAAACATTATGATTAACCAGATGGAAACTCATCTTTGCCGTTTGACCGAGCAATTTTTTCACGTATTCAGGATCATCAATACCGGGAAGCTGGATTAAAATTCTTTCGTCACCTTGACGTTGAATGTTGGGCTCTTTCGTTCCCGTTTCATCGATACGACGACGAACGATTTCGATAGATTGCTCAACGGCTGAACGTTTTGCGTTTTTGATCGCAAGTTCAGTCAAAGTGATTGAGATTTTGTTGTTTTCAACAACGGTTTCAGAACCCGTGTCAAGTTTACGTAAAATATCATAAGCCGCATCAATTTGATCAGACTTTTGGATAAGAACGTTAACTGCATTGTCTTTGATCCCAAGACCAGTATAGCGGATACGTTCAGCACGTAGGGATGTGCGAATAGTATCGACAAGGGATTCTAGACGTTCGTTGATAACTGTTTGCGCTTCCACTTCTAAAAGAAGATGAGAGCCGCCTTGGAGGTCCAAACCGAGACTAATCTGTTGACTAGGTACCCAGCTTGGTAAGTTGTCCGCCGCGTTGCGAGAAATCAGGTTGGGCGCAGCAAACGCCGCGCCCAACAAACATACTGCAATCACGAGGGCAATTTTCCATTTGGCGAAGTAGACCATGAGATGAGGTCCCTTCCATTATTTGGATGTTGCCTTAAGAGTCTTTTTTGCCGCCGAAGAGTTTCTTCAAGCCGCTTTTTTCTTCAGTTTCCGCAGTATCGTTTGCTGCAACAGCTGCTTCACCTTTTACAGGTTCCGTTTTATCGACGAGTTGAGCAATCATTTCACGACGGACTTTAACAATAACGTCTTTTGCGATTTCCAAAGATACTTCAGTATCACTATCAACTTTAGTGACTTTTCCAAGGATACCACCGCTTGTTAAAACGTTGTCACCACGACGAACAGCTTCTAACATCAATTTATGTTCTTTAGCGCGCTTCTGTTGAGGGCGAATCATCAAGAAATAAAAGACGACAAAGATCAGAATCAGTGGCAAAAACGCTTCGATTCCGCCACCTGAACCACCGGCTGCTTGTGCATAAGCGGGAGAAATGAACATTGAAAACTCCTAGATAGATATAAAATGTCAGGCGGATTACCCAACTTTGCGCGGACTATACATTGTGATGTTTACATTTTCTATAGGAAACCTTAGCCTCTGGGTACTTTTTTCAAACTGTTTGAGGATGCCATGAGCGAGCAACAAATTCTTTCTGTCTTATTACGAATTGCAGATGCAATGGAAAGACAGGCACCGAAAAAAGTTATTGAAAATGACCTTAACCATGCTGATGCATTTGTATGGCAACCTGAAACCAATTATTTGGAGCCAATTCATAAGGTTAACCATATTAATTTAGATATGTTACAAGGTATAGAACAACAAAAAAGATTACTTTTGGCCAATACGCAACAATTCGCAAATGGGTTTTCTGCCAATAACGCTTTGTTATGGGGGGCACGTGGAACGGGTAAAAGCTCTATTGTGAAAGCCATTCACGCCCATATCAATGATAAGACGCCACATGCGTTAATGTTAGTTGAAATTCATCGCGAAGATTTACCCACCCTTCCAGAGCTTCTGAACGATCTTAAAATTACAGATAGGCGCTGCATTCTATTTTGTGATGATCTATCTTTTGATGGTAATGATAGTTCCTATAAATCATTGAAAGCCGTTCTTGAAGGTGGCATTGAAGGTCGCCCAGATAATGTTATCTTTTATGCCACATCAAATCGACGTCACTTAATGCCACGCGATATGATTGAAAATGAGCGCTCAACTGCAATAAACCCGGCTGAAGCTGTTGAGGAGAAAGTATCTTTGTCTGATCGCTTTGGTATGTGGTTGGGTTTCCATAACATGGACCAAGACACTTATTTCGCAGCGATTTCTGGTTATATCGAAACCTATAGTTTGAAAATTTCCGAAGAAGCGTGGAAGGCTGAAGCCATTGAATGGAGTGTCACACGTGGTGCAAGGTCAGGCCGCGTGGCATGGCAATACATTCAAGATTTAGCCGGACGCTTAGCGCAAGAACTAAGCTGATACTTGTTGCATATGTATAACCTGATGGTGTTTAATCTACAGATTTAGAGATGATGTTTTCTACCAAATTTCGATTTAAGAATTTTTCATATGAATGTAGATTATTAAGAAAATCTACATTGCTCTTTGCCTTTTTTAAGGCATGGCTAATCTCATCAATCCTTGAAATGAATTTTGATTTTTTAGAAATTGCCAAAAAAACAGGTATGTCAGCTAAATGTGGACGAACGACATCGATATTATTCAACACACCATTCTCAGCTGCGCCCCATAGCCCCATCAATTCATCACCTGCCATTGCATCCAATCTTTTATTGGCAACTGCCATTGCAAGAAGACCAAAGGATGATCGTTCTTCGGCAATAATGGTTTTATTGGCTACTGCTTCATCAAAATCAGGTGAAACGCGCGCTTTTCTTATTTTACCAATTATATAAGGTTTTAAATTATTAATATCACCATGATAGACAATTGGTTTACTCGGGTTATGCATAAGTGACATTTGCAAAACCGTTAAAGGTTCACCAGAAAAGCTGAAAAATTCCATCCTATCCTGACTTTTTATGGTAGGTATTATGGCATCTGCTAAACCATTTTTTGTCGTCTCGAACGCTCTGGGCCAGTTTGAAATTTTGAATTCCGGCTCAAGATTAATTGTTTTAAAGGCCTGTCTGATCAGATCAACAGTAAGGCCGGATACGTTCATATCATTATCGACAATTATATAAGGAGGTGCCTCTAGCCCTGTTATGATAAATTTTTCACCAGCAGAAACTTCATTCATATGAATGAAGTTTAAACATACTATAATGACTAAAAATACTGATCTAAGACGCAATTTCACCCCTTTTCAAATGATAACTTTTTCTAATATTACACTGGAATGACTTAAAATTAAAGCTACCATTTAAACCTGTTTATTCGACCTTTAGTTCACACCATACAGGTGTATGATCCGATGGCTTTTCCCAGCCGCGTGGGTCTTTGTCGATATCAGATGCGATCAGCATATCAGTAGCTTGTGGTGACAGCAATAAATGGTCGATCAGAACACCATTGTTCTTTTGCCAGCCCCCTGCCCTGTAATCCCACCATGAAAACAATCCCGGTTCTGGATGGTACAGTTTGAAAGCGTTGGTTAAGCCCATGAACAGGTGGCGACGATAAAGCACACGGCCCTCTTCACGACAAATGGCATCACTCCCCATAACACTGATATCATATACATCCCCATCATCAGGCGCGACGTTGTAATCACCAGCCATAACAAATGGAATATCTTGGGCTAATAAATCACGGGTGCGATCCAAAATACGTTCCATAAAGTTGAGTTTGTAATCAAATTTTTCCGTATCTACCGGATTTCCATTTGGAAAATAGATAGAAGCCACACGAATACCGCCTACATCAGCCTCAATATAGCGAGCTTGTTCATCATCGGAATTCCCGGGAAGTTCGCTAAGAACCATATCAATTGGTTGTTTTGATAGAATAGCCACGCCATTGAAAGACTTTTGGCCAACGAATTCGATTTTGTAACCAAGTTCAGCCAACTGAATTTGTGGAACCGCATCACCCGGTGTCTTTAATTCTTGAAGCAAAGCCACATCAGGATTGAATTCTTTAAGCCAACGCAGCAAATGTTCTGTGCGTGCATTAACCCCATTAACGTTCCAAGTTGCGATTTTCAAAAGAATCTCCATCAAATAGTGGCATTTGTACTGTGACATAACATATACTGTCGTTATGAAATTGCCATCATCCCTTTTTGTTTTTTTTATCCTAAGTGCATTCTTTTTGAATTCAAGCGCTTGGGCTAGGAACGATTGGCCCAAATGCCCTGAAAAGGGGACCTATGTTGATGTTTACGTTGAAAGCTCTATGGGAAATTTACGTTACCGTAACGGATTTAATTCAGCACAGCTTTCAAGAATGCGTGGTTCCGTTGGGCGTCGTTTGGGGCCTAATTGGACACCAACAGGTTTGACTTTAGCTGAAAATCGGTACGAGCTGAAAACGGCTACAAAAATATACGACTTGGGGCGCGGGCGCTATTGTGCCGTATTAACCCAAGCTAATCTATTTTTGGGCTTTAAAGATATTGATGTCTATGTAAGTAACAAATACCCGCAAGGGTCTTGTGAATATGACTCGATTTTAAACCATGAAAACACACATGTGTCGATATTCAGGGATACATTATACAAACATTCAAGTGGGATTGAGCGTTCTATAAGGCAGAAAGCGCCAAAGATTGGTCCCGTTTATTTAAGATCTGCAAATGCAGCAGCAAATAAAATTCAGAAATTATTAGACGCCAAAATTCGCCCGTTGTTTGCGCGTATGGAACGAGATTTAAACAGACGAAATTCGCGTCTTGATACGAAAAAGAATTATCGCTACGAACAATCCATGTGCGCGAATTGGTGATCAGACTGAGAATGAACTGCCACAGCCACAATTAGATGTAGCGTTCGGGTTCGTCATTTGGAATGAAGAACCCATTAAATCCGTTACATAATCAAGGACTGCCCCATCAACGAATGCAAGAGACGATTCGTCCACAAGTACATCCACACCGTCAAACTTAAAGACGCTGTCATCTTCTTTAACTTCATCATCAAGGCTGAAGTTATATGAATAGCCTGAACATCCCCCACTGGTAATGAGAATGCGAAGTTTCATGTCCGGGTTGCCTTCTTGGGCAATGAGTTCTTTAACGCGAGTTGCAGCGTTGTCAGATAAACCTACCGGATAATCAGCGACATTCATTTTTTAATCTCCTAGGGGGGACGTCAACTATTCATATCCCTTATGTAATCTATCTTTAAAAAAAGTCAAAGGGGCTGCGTATATTTTTCTTCACCCCATTGCATCGCAAGGCTGCTCAGAGTAGTTTTCTTTCCATGACTGACTTTATTAAATTCGCAGCTTTCGCAAGCTTACCAGAAGATAGCCGAGGGCGACATTTTGGCGAACCTGAAAGTGCCACACGCAGTTGTCATCAACGCGATCGTGACCGCATCATACACTCGGCTGCTTTTCGCCGTTTGCAATATAAAACACAAGTTTTTGTAAATCACGAAGGTGACTATTTTCGTACACGCCTAACGCATTCATTAGAAGTCGCACAGATTGCCAGAACGGCGTGCCGTTATCTTAATTTGAACCAAGAATTGGCTGAATCGTTATCTCTTGCGCATGATTTGGGTCATCCCCCTTTTGGGCATGCAGGTGAAGAAGCGCTTGATGAAGCATTGAAACCATACGGTGGATTTGATCATAATGCCCAATCCTTGCGTGTTGTTGCAGATCTTGAACAACGTTATGCCGATTTCGATGGGTTAAACCTGACATGGGAAACAGTGGAAGGTGTTGTTAAACACAACGGCCCCTTAAAAGGTCCTAAGGTCACATCGCCAAAACCAATATCGCAAGATATTTTGAATTATGATCAAAATGTAATGGATCTAGACTTGGAAAACTATTCAAGTCTAGAGGCACAAATAGCTGCCCTTTCTGATGATATTGCCTATAACAATCATGATATTGATGACGCACTTCGCGCAGGACTGTTGCGAATCGATGATCTTAAAGATGTGCCTGTTGTGGGTGAAACATTCCATCTCGTTCGAAAAAAATACCCTGATTTGCCTGAAACTCGGGTGATTTTTGAAACAGTACGCAGATTGATTGGTGATATGGTCAACGATCTGTTGCAGGAAACACAGTCACGCATTAAAGATACGGCACCAAAAAATATTGGTGATATTCGAAATGCAAACAATGTGACGGCTTCTTTCTCGCCACGCATTCAAAAATGTGATCGAGAATTGAAAGCATTCATGTTTGAAAACGTCTATCGTCATTATAAAATAAATCGGATGACCAGTAAGGCGCGCCGGGTGGTGAGTGATCTTTTTACACTTTTCATGAACGAGCCAAATTGTCTTCCGACACAATGGTATAAATTAACCGATGGCAAGCCTTCGCAAACGACCGCAAAAGTGGTTTGCGATTATATTGCTGGAATCACAGATCGATACGCATTGGATGAGCATTCTAGACTCTTCGATGTACAGGCCAGAAACTCATGAATTTTTTTAAGCATTTCCATTCAGAAATTTCCACAATTGTTGCAGCCCTTTCTGCATCAAATAAATTACCCGAAGGTTTAGATACGTCGCGCATTACGTGCGAACCGCCACGTGACAGTACGCATGGCGATGTGGCAACAAACGCTGCGATGGTTTTGTGCAAACAAGCCAAGATGAAACCACGTGATTTAGCTGAAATTTTAGCGCCTCAACTTGAAAATATAAAACATGTGGTTGGCGTTGAAGTCGCAGGACCCGGTTTTATCAATCTTCGTTTAGCTCCTGAATTTTGGTACAGCCGTCTTAAAGATGTCTTGGACGCCGGTACGAACTGGGGTGATTCAGACATGGGGTCGAACCAAACCATCAATGTTGAATATGTTTCTGCCAACCCAACAGGCCCCATGCATGTAGGCCATGGGCGTGGTGCGGTTGTGGGTGATGCGCTTGCCCTATTACTTGCAAAAGCAGGTTATAACGTTACCAAAGAATATTACATCAATGATGCGGGTGCGCAGGTTGATGTGTTGGCCCGTTCGGCCTTTCTTCGTTACCGTGAAGCATTTGGTGAGGTAATCGAAATTCCAGAAGGTCTATATCCTGGTGATTACCTAAAACCCGTTGGTGAAAAACTAAAAGAACAATACGGTGATAAATGGCTGAATGTAGATGAGTCTGTTTGGCTAGAAGAAGTTCGTGATTTTTCCATTGATGCCATGATGGAGTATATTCGGGACG
>Ga0209345_10003973_pt1 | contig 14673 bp, 15 predicted proteins | sample Cruoilmetagenom7_FD_187294 | JGI IMG/M metagenome (GOLD analysis project Ga0209345, IMG submission 187294) | Oil polluted marine microbial communities from Coal Oil Point, Santa Barbara, California, USA - Sample 7 (SPAdes) (version 2) | ecosystem: Environmental > Aquatic > Marine > Oil seeps ... | reverse complement strand
GACGGTATAAACGCGGCGGGCCAACTGGCTCAGGATCGCTGCCTGATAGCCAGAACCGGTGCCAACCTCGAGCACCTTGTCGCGGCTGGAAACCTTGAGCGCCTGTGTCATCAGTCCCACCACCGAGGGCTGGCTGATGGTCTGGCCGCAGGCGATGGGCAACGGCATATCCTCATAGGCGCGTTCCGCGAAATAACCCCGGATGAAAGGGCCACGGTCGATCTGTTCCATTGCCGTGAGCACGCGCGCATCGGTCACGCCCTTGGAGCGCAGGGCAAAGAGAAACTGCATCTTGCGTTCGGCAATATGGTGATCGTCCCCGTCGGTCATTCGATCGCCCTGAGCGCCTCCAACGCGTCATGGGCGGTCAGGTCCGCACGCATGGGAGTGACCGAGATATACCCCTGAAGGTTCACATCGGCATCTGATCCGGGGCTGGTGGGTTCGTGCTGGGGGGCGCCCGTGACCCAGAGAAAGCGACGCCCCGAGGGCGAGACATGCGGCTGCACCCCATAGCCCATATCGCGGCGAAAGCCCTGACGGGCGGCGCGCAGGCCCTTGACCTCTGCGGCAGGTACGGGCGGGAAGTTGATGTTGTAGAAAATACCGTAATCGTCCTTGGTCCAGACGCCCTTGTCCAGAAGGCGTTGCAGCGTGGGCAGGCCATGCACGCGCGCGGCCTCGAATGTGTCGTCGAGATCGCGGTTGCCGGGGCCGTAATACTGGCTGAGGGCCACGGCGGGCACGCCCTGAAGCGCCGCCTCCATCGCGGCCCCGACGGTGCCGGAATAGACCGCGTTTTCGGCGGCATTGTTGCCGCGATTGACGCCAGAGAGCACGAGGTCCGGGCGGGCGTCCTTCATCACGTCATGCAGGCCCGCAAGGATGCAATCGGCGGGGCTGCCCTCGGCGGCAAAGCGGCGCGGGCCCATCTGTGCGATCATCATCGGGCGGGTGTAGGAAATGCAGTGACCAACGCCGGATTGCTCGAAGGCGGGGGCCACGGTCCAGACTTCACCAGTGTCACCGGCGAGGGCGGTGGCGATGTCGTGGAGAACGACAAGGCCGGGGGCATTGATGCCGTCGTCATTGGTGATCAGAATGCGCATCGGTCTGCCCCTTTTTCTTGCTTGGTCTCTGTCTAGCTGCCGAGGGCGCGCGCGGCAAGCACGGGACGCAGCTTAGATCAATTCTGCAAGCAGGCGCGCGGCCTCGTCGCGGGGAAAGGCCAAGGTCTCGCGGTCTTCGCCGGGGTGGAAGCGCGCGCGGGTGGCGGTGGGCATCGGATGGGGCGTGAGGATGTGAACACGCGGGCCGGTCTGGGCAGTCTCGGCCTGCCAAGAGCGGGCGAGGGCGATTTGCGCGGCTTTGGTGGCGCCATAGGCCGCATAGAATTTCTCGCCCGCGCGCGGATCGTCGAAAAAGATCGCTTGCCCGCTGGTGCCCAAGAGGGGCGCAATGAAGGGGATCAAAATCCCGGTGGCGGTCACGTTGCAGGCCACGGATTTGGACCAATCGCCCTCGGACAGATGCGCCACCGGGGTCAGGGGGGCGGCATGCACCGCCGCATGCACCCAAGTGGCAATCGCGCCCCAGCGGTCATGGATCGAGCGGCATAGCTGCGCCATCGCTCCAACATTGGTAACGTCCATCGGTGCCAGTGTCGCCTGACCGCCCGCCGCCTGAATGCGGTCATCGAGGTCTTCGAGCGCGCCGGTGGTGCGGGCCACGGCAACGACGTGATGGGTTTTGGCCAGGGCCTCGGCCATGGCGGCACCCAGACCGCGCGACGCGCCGGTCACAAGAGCGATCGGGAGGGAGTTCTGAGTTTCCATGCGTAGGGAAATCCCACCAGTTGCGCGGCAATTCAAGGGCAATCGCTTGACTTTCTCGCACATGCAGCGAAAAAGTCATTTCAGAGACATAACAGAGGGACGCGACCAATGCGCGATACAGTTTTGACCAAGGCCGTGATCGGCCACGACACATTGCTCCGCAAGGCGGGGCTGGTTTTGGGCGGCTCTTTCCTGATTGCGGTGGCAGCTCAGATCAGCGTGCCGTTCTATCCGGTGCCGCTCACGCTTCAGACTTTGGCGATTCTGATGGTCGGTCTGACCTTTGGATCACGCCTCGGTGCGCTGACGCTGCTGGCCTATCTGGCCGAGGGAGCGATGGGCCTGCCGGTCTTTGCAGGTGGGTTGAACGGCGTGGCTCTGATGGGACCGACGGCCGGTTTCCTGTTTGGGTTTGTTGCCATGGCCTATCTTGCGGGTTTGGCCGTTGAGCGGGGGCTGGCGCGGGGCGTAGTGTCCACGGCGATTTGTGGCGTGGGGATTTCGGCGCTGCTCTATCTGCCGGGTCTGGCATGGCCTGCGGCGATGCTGGGCAAGAGCGCGGATGCGCTGTGGTCCGGTTGGATGGCCCCCTTCCTGCTGGGGGATGTGGTCAAGGCCGTTCTGGCGGCGATGGTCGTCACCGGGGCAACCGCCCTGGTCCGCGCGCGCAAGGGCTGAACCAGCTCCAAAGCGTTGAAACAACGAACGCCGCTCCTGCATGGGAGCGGCGTTTTTCTGTGCGTCGTGGGGATCAGGAGGCGGGAAGGCTGAGCCGTTCGCTGCGCCCACCGTCGCGCGCGAGGATCAAGACCCCCTCACCAATGGCGGCGACTTTAGCGCTGCCAAGGTCGGTGCCAATTTTAACGGTGTGCACCGTGCGGCCGATACGCAAAAGCGCGCGGGCATGATCCGGGCCATGCAGGGTGCCAATCAGGGTCAGACGTGCGTCCGGCAGGGCCGCGCGATTGGTGGCGGCATCCAATGTGGCGGCGGGGGTTTCTGTGTGCTCTGTCACGCGTACCTCTTTGTGCAATGCTCAAAGGGGCGTCTAGACGGGTGCTGACGGGGGAGAAAGAGGGCGGGTTTGGTGTCGGCGGAGAGTTGCCGCAATGCAGCATCGCCGCGCAAAGACCCGCTCAGCCGCCTGAGTGACGGCTGAGCGGTGGGCTCTTATTCGGCGGCTTTCAGCTCGAAACCCTTGTCGATCATGTCGGACGGTGCAACGGGATACTCGCCGGAGAAACAGGCGTCGCAATATTGCGGGCATTTGGTGTTGCGCCCGCCTGCCTCGCCCACGGCACGATAGAGACCGTCGAGCGAGATGAACTTGAGACTGTTGACCTGCAAATGGTCGCGCATCTCGTCCTCGGACATGGTGGCGGCGAGCAGTTTTTCCCGCTGCGGTGTATCCACCCCGTAAAAGCAGGGCCACGCGGTAGGCGGCGAGGCAATGCGAAAGTGCACCTCGGCGGCCCCAGCATCGAGGATCATTTCCTTGATCTTGCGCGAGGTGGTGCCGCGCACGACGCTGTCATCCACGAGGATCACGCGCTTGCCCTCGATCAGGGCGCGGTTGACGTTAAGTTTGAGACGCACGCCCATGTTACGGATCTGTTCGGTGGGCTCGATAAAGGTGCGGCCCATGTATTGATTGCGGATGATTCCCATCGCAAAGGGAATGCCCGATTCGTGGCTGAAGCCGATGGCGGCTGGCGTGCCGCTGTCGGGTACGGGACAGACGAGATCGGCATCAACAGGGGCCTCGCGGGCCAGCTCTACGCCGATCTGATGCCGGGTTTCATAGACCGAGCGCCCCCCGATGATCGAATCAGGACGCGAGAAATACACATGTTCGAAGATGCAGAAGCGCGAGGACTGGCGGCGGAAGGGAAAATGGCTCTCGACGCCACCCTTGGCCGAGATGACGACCATTTCACCCGGTTCGATTTCACGGACATGGCGCGCGCCGATGATGTCGAGCGCGCAGGTTTCCGAGCTGAGAATCCAGCCCTCTCCCAATTGACCCAAGACCAAGGGCCGCACGCCCAAGGGATCACGCACGCCAATCAACTTGGTGCGGGTCATGGCGACGATTGAAAACGCGCCTTCGACCCGACGCAGCGCATCCTCCATCCGTTCGGGGATATTGCGTTGGAGCGAGCGGGCCATCAGGTGAATGATGCATTCGGTGTCCGAGCTGGACTGAAAGATCGAGCCGCGCTCGATCAGTTCCTTGCGCAGCGCAATGGCGTTGGTGATGTTGCCGTTATGGGCAATTGCCGCACCGCCCATGGAAAATTCACCGAAAAAGGGCTGAACATCGCGGATCGCCGCCCCTTTGGAACCAGCCGTGGAGTAGCGGACATGGCCGATGGCCAGCGGGCCGGGCAGCCGTTCCATCAGCGACTGGCTGGTGAAATTATCGCGCACATACCCAAACCTGCGTTCTGAATTGAAGCCGAGTTCAGGATCGTGGCTGACGATGCCGCCAGCCTCTTGGCCGCGATGTTGCAGCGCGTGCAGGCCGAGGGCCACGAAATTTGCCGCATCGGTCAGACCGATTGCGCCGAAAATTCCGCATTCCTCCTTCAGTTTGTCATCATCGAAAGGGTGAGCGGGGGGCATTTGTTTGGGCAAAGCGGGCAGCTCCGAATCCGTGGATATCGCTTGGGCGTGTCATACGCCCTCAGGCCGGACATGTCACGAAACTATCACAGATAACGTTGCGACGCGATGCGGCCCGTTGTGGATCAGAAGCGCGAGAGAATGACACCTGCCCCGACCAAGAGCGCGGCCATCACGCGGGTCAGCGACAGATCCCTCGCGGCGATGCCGAAGGCACCGATGTAGTCGAGCACCATTGCGCCGACGATCTGTCCAAGGATCAGCGCCGCCGTGGTGGTGAGCACGCCCAGGACCGGCACGCTCCAGAGCGAGGCCCAGACAAAGAAAGCCCCAAGCAGGCCGCCCAGCAAAAGCCAGAGCGGGGCGAGGGCCGCGCGCCCAAAGGCGGCGCTGTCGCCAGAGAGGGCCACCAAGAGCACCAGCGCCACAAAGCCCACGCCAAAGGAAACAGCCGCCGCTGCGACGGAGCTTTCGATGGTGCGCCCAAGGGCCGCGTTGAGCGGCGCCTGAATGGCGATGGCCAGCCCGGCCACGGCCATCAGAATGAGGGCGAAAACCGGGCTTTGCGGCAGCATGTTTACTGCGGAGCCTCGCATTTGCCGATCAGATCCTCGTATTGCCGGGTGATCCAGCCCAACGCCTCGTCGGGGTTGCGATCCTCGATCTTGCCGGTCAGTTGTGAAAAGACCCGCGCCGAGCGGCTGTCGTCGATGATCTGGATGGATTGTGAGGAGATCACAGTCTGATAGACGAAATAAGCGATGGCGATGAGCAGCACACCGCGCGCTACGCCAAAGACAAAGCCAAGCCCTTGGTCAAGACCGCCCAGAACCGAGCGTTGCACCAGCGAGGAAAAGAGCGGCGTGATCAGCGAGGCGATGATGAGACCCACGGCAAAGACCACCGCGAACGCACCGATCATCGACAATTCACAGCTATCGGCGATGAATTCGCCAACCACCGGGATTTCCTTGACCAGCGGTTCCACCTGCGGCGCGAAGATAAAGGCGAGGAGGCCCGCCACGACCCAGCCCGCGATGGCCAGAGACTCGCGCACGAAGCCGCGCGAATAGGCCAAGAGCGCCGAGAGCACGATGAAAAGCGCCACGACGCCGTCGATGATGGTAAAACCTTCCATATGCCTCTTCCTGTCCCGATAGACGCCTAACCTGCGCCGAATATGTCACCTACGAATGTGGTCAAATCCCCCATATGGGTGAGTTTGAGGCCACTGTCGCCCGCCGTCTTGCCACCCGACGGGGTGATCGCGGCTGTGAAACCAAGTTTTTGCGCTTCTTTCAACCTGTTTTCGGTCTGCCCCACCGGGCGCAGGGCCCCGGATAGGCTTATTTCGCCGAAAACGACCGTATCTGCCGGCAGGGCTTTGTCCTCCCGCGCGCTTAGAAGGGCGGCGGCGACCGCAAGATCGGCGGCGGGTTCGCTGATCTTGAGGCCACCCGCGACGTTGAGATAGACATCAAGCCCGGCAAAGGGGATGCCGCAGCGCGCCTCGAGCACGGCGAGAATCATCGCCAGACGCGCGCCGTCCCAGCCGACAACGGCGCGGCGCGGTTGAGCATGGGGCGTGGGGGCGACAAGCGCCTGCATTTCGACAAGCAAGGGCCGCGTGCCCTCGATCCCCGAAAAGACAACCGAGCCGGGAGTGGGCGCGCCGCGCCCCGAGAGAAAGAGGGCAGAGGGGTTGGCAACCTCGGCCAGCCCCGCACCGGTCATCTCGAAGACGCCGATTTCATCGGCGGGGCCAAAACGGTTCTTGACGGACCGCAGGATGCGGAATTGATGCCCGCGCTCGCCCTCGAAATAGAGCACGCAATCAACCATGTGTTCGACCACGCGGGGGCCGGCGATCTGGCCGTCCTTGGTGACATGGCCGACGAGGATCACGGACGTGCCAAAGCGTTTGGCAAAACTGGTCAGTTCATGCGCCGCAGCGCGGACCTGAGACACGCTGCCGGGAGCAGCCTCGACCGTGTCGGACCAGACGGTCTGAATCGAGTCGATGATCACGAGATCGGGTTTCTCGGATTCGAGCGTGGTCAGGATGTCGCGCAGCGATGTGGCAGCGGCGAGTTTGACGGGGGCATTGCCCAAGCCAAGGCGCTGCGCGCGCATGCGGACCTGAGCGCTGGCCTCTTCGCCGGAGATGTAGAAGGTCTTGAGGCCAGCGCCCGCAAATTGGGCGGCGGCCTGCAAGAGCAGTGTGGATTTGCCGATACCCGGATCGCCGCCCACCAGAACCGCGCTGGCAGGCACAAGGCCGCCGCCCAGAACGCGGTCAAGCTCGCCGATGCCTGAGAGGGTGCGGGGCGGCGGGGCCTCTTCAGTGGAGAGGTCAGTGAGGGTGAGGGGTGTGCCGCGTTTGCCGCCCAGTGTCTTGCCCTTGGGGCCGGTCGAGAGCGGCGCTTCTTCGATGATGCTGTTCCATTCGCCGCAGGCGTCACAACGCCCCGACCAGCGGTTGTGAACCGCGCCGCAGGCCGTGCAGGTGAAGGTGCCGAGTTTTGCCATATGCGCCTGATGCCCCAAGCGGCGGGCGCGGTCAAATGCGAAACCTCTGGTGCGGTTATTCCGCCGCCTTTTGGGTGATGTCAATCACGGTGCCGTCGTGGCGCAGCATGTCTTCGAGCCCCAGTTCCGGCAGCACTTCGCGGAGGTCGTCGCGCAGGCGTTGCACCTGGCTGGCGGCGACGCTTTCCTCTAGCTCGACCTCGTGGAACCAGTGTTTGAGTTCGCGGGTGATCTGCTTGGCCTGATCAAGTCGAACATTGAATGCCTCGACCTCTTGCTGGCGCTGCGTGAGGAAGCTGCGGGCGCGGGCGATGCGGTCATCGGAATAGACCTGCGCCAATTCCCGGCTGATATGGGACATCTGCGCCGCCACCTCTAAGAGGTCCGGCTCTAGCGTGCCGAGATCGGGATGGTCGCGCAGGTAGGCGAGACGTTCGCGCACCGCGTCAAATTCCGACGAAAGGCGAAAGAGCCCGGCACGATCCGCCGCATGGGCTGCGTGATAGGCGCGGGCCACGTCCTGCATCCCGATGTTGAAGCGCCGGTGCGAGGTTTCGAGTGCCATGATGCGGGCGTTGGTGGGCAAGTAGACGCAGAGCAAAATCGCCAGAATCGTGAGGCCGATCTGCGCGAATTGGCCTGCGTTGTGATAGATCACGCCGCCAAAGCCCACGCTGAAATCGAGCCAGGGCAGGGCGCCCACGCTGGCGGCAATGGTGGCAGCGCTCAGGGTGAGCGCACAGAGCAGAAGGGTCAAAAAGGCAATGCGTTGCAAAATGGACTGTGTCAGCAGCGCTGCGGATCTAAAATAGTCGGTCATGACTTCCCCCCTCGAAAGATCATTTCCAATATAAGCAAGTTTACGCCGATTGCTCGAAAGGCAAAGGATTAATTCAATCAATCCAGAGTCAAGTTTAGGGGAGTGTGGCGTGAGCGCTGCGCGATTGGTGCGAGGCTCTAGAGAATATCGGGGTGATTTTGAGGCGTGTGGCGCTGACCGAGGCTGATCGCCAGCGAGGCGAGGATGCAGGCGGTGAAGAGATAAAGACCCCAGGCCACCTCGACCCTCGCCAAGCCCACGCCTTTGACCACGATGATATAGAGCGCGATGAGGAAGATATCGGCCATGGCGAGTTTGCCCATGACATGCAGCGCGGGCAGGGCGCGCGGCGAGAGGAGGCCAAAGTGCAGGAGGGCGAGGCCGATGGTCTTGAGATAGGGGGCGAAGAGGGCAAAGACCGTGACCAGAAGGGCCAGGTAGACGTCGCTCTGCCAGAGGGCTTGCAGGCCGGAGATGATGCTGATTTCGGAGAGGCCAAAGAGCGGCAGGTCGATGCCCGCGCGCATCAGGGGCGCAAACCAGGCGAGGGGAAAGAGCACCAGAAGTGCCAGATTTCCGTATCGCAGGGCTGCGCTCACCGCACCGCCTCGATCGGTCCCTCAGCCCTGCCGTGGATGAATTGATCCAGATAGGGATCGCCGGAGTTGTCCATCTCGGACACCGGCCCGGTCCATTTGATCACCCCGTCATGCAACATGGCGACATTGTCTGCGATGGCGCGCACGCTGGTCATATCGTGGGTGATGGTCATGGCGGTGGCGCCCATTTCGGTGACAATCTCGCGGATCAGGTCGTTGATCACGCCGGCCATGATCGGATCGAGGCCGGTCGTCGGCTCGTCAAAGAAGATGATCTCGGGTTCCGCCGCGATGGCGCGGGCGAGGCCGACGCGCTTTTGCATGCCGCCCGAAAGCTCGGCGGGGAATTTATCGGCGACATCGGGTTTGAGGCCGACACGGCGCAGTTTCTCGATGGCGATTTCGCGGGCCTCGGGGAGCGGGCGTTTGAGCGAGCCGCGCAAGAGGCGGAACGCGACGTTTTGCCAGACGGGGAGCGAGTCAAAGAGCGCGCCGCCCTGAAAGAGCATGCCGAAACGGGCGAGAAAGGCGTCGCGGTCGCCGCGTGTCACATCCTGTCCGTCAAGGGTGATGGTGCCGCTATCGGGGCGGACAAGGCCGAGGATACATTTCAGCGCCACGGATTTGCCGGTGCCCGAGCCGCCGATGATGACAAGCGAGGTGGCGGAAGGAATGGTCAGGTTCACGCCGCGCAGGACGCGGTTGGAACCGAAGGCTTTGTGGACGTTTTTAAGTTCAATCATTCTTTATCTCATAGTCTTCAGCCTGAGGACGACGAGGCCATGCTACCAATGCGCTTTCATAGAGAAAATCAGCAGTGATGTCAGAAGATTTAAGGATGGTCTCACCAGTAAGGGAGATCTTGTAACTGGACCGATGCCAGTATCGCTTATTCTGTGCCATCGGGCTTGAGGAATGAAGGCCAAACCATCGGTCGAAATTGGTTTCGTGGGATATCGAGACAAACGTGCATGTCTCATTCTTACAAACGAACCCTTGATTGCTGAGGAGATCAAAGGCCTGCTGGGGCGTCTGACCATTCAGGAGATTGAACGTTGTCAGTTCAAGCGTCGCATCAACGCCAACTTCGCCATCTGTGCGACAGGAATTAAATTCTTGTACCAGTGTGCCGGCTTTTCCCAGCAGATGGGGTAGGCCGCAAGCTGCATGCAGAGGTGTTGCGACCGTAAGGGCGGAGATCAGAAAGCCCAGTTTCATGACGAGAAAAACACCTCTGTCAGGATGTAGTTGGAGGCGAGGATCAGCACGGAAGCGGCGACAACCGCCGATTTGGTGGCGCGGCCCACGCCCTGTGCGCCGCGGCCCGAGTTCATGCCGTAGTAGCAGCCCATCAGCGCCACGATAAAGCCGAAGGCAGCACCCTTGATCAGGCCGGAGACCACATCCCATGTTTCGAGAAAATCCATGGTGTTGTGCAGATAGGTGGCGGCGGAGAAATCGAGCCGTCCTACGCCCACCAGAAACCCGCCCATGATGCCGATCACATCGCCCACGCCGACCAGAACCGGCACGGCGAGGGTCGCGGCCAGCACGCGGGGCAGGGTGAGGTATTTCATCGGGTTGGTGGAGAGGGTGGTGAGCGCGTCGATCTGCTCTGTGACCTTCATCGTGCCGATCTCTGCGGCGATGGAAGAAGCCACGCGCGCGGCGACCATGAGGCCGCCAAGGACCGGGCCAAGCTCTCGGGTGAGGCCAATCGCGACAATCGAGGGCACCACGGTTTCGGCGTTGAAGCGCGCGCCGCCGGCGTAGATCTGAAGCGCGAGCGCGCCGCCGGTGAAGAGCGCCGTCATGCCCACAACGGGCAGCGAGAGCCAGCCGATCTGCACCAGCGCATGCAAAAACTCGCGCCAGTAGAAGGGGGGCCGCGCCAGATGGCTGAGTGTATCACTGGCGAAAAGCGCAATCCGGCCCATAGATGCCAGCCCGTTCAGAACGGTGCGGCCAATGCTGGCCAGAAAGCCGAGAATAAAATTCATCCGCCGATATAGCGTCGCGTATAGCGCGCCCCCAATGAGGTCAGGATTTCGTAGCCGATGGTATCGGCGTGATCGGCCAGCGTGTCGATGCTCTGGTATGGCCCGAGAAGTTGCAGGCTCTTGGGGTCATGGCCCAGATCGGTGATATCAACGCAGATCAGGTCCATCGAGATGCGACCTGCGATGGGGCAGGGGATATCTTCGGCCCAGAGGCTGGTTTTCGGCCCCATGGCGCGCAGGATGCCATCGGCATAGCCCGCTGCCACCGTGGCGATGCGGGTCTCACGGGGGGCGGTAAAGCCGTTGGCATAGCCAACTGTTTCGCCCGGTGCCAGATCGCGGCATTGGATCACGGGGATGTCGAGGGTGACGACGGCGCGCGCCTCTGCAAAGGGACGCCCGCCATAGAGGCCGATGCCGGGGCGGGCCAGATCGAAGTGATAGGCCGCATCCAGCAGGATGCCGCCGGTATTGGCAAGGCTGCGCGGCACATCAAGCCCGTCAGTCATCTCGCGGAAGGTGGCAAGCTGCTGCGGGTTCATCGCATGATCCGGCTCGTCGGCGCAGGCGAGGTGCGACATGATCAGGCGCGGATCCTGGGCCAAGGCGATGTCGCGCAGCGCGGCCCATTCGCCGGGTTCCATGCCGAGGCGGTTCATGCCGCTATCAAGCTGGATGCCGAAGGGGTGCCCCGGCAAGGATTCGACATGGCGGATCATCTGCTCAAGCGAATTGATCATCGGGGTCAGGTGCATGTCGCCGATCATATCCGCGTCACCGGGCATATGGCCGGAAAACACATAGATCGCAGGTCCGCTCCCGAGCGTGTCGCGCAGGGCTGCGCCTTCTTCGGCGACAGCGACAAAGAAGTGGCGGGCACCGGCGCGTGCGAGGCTGCGCGCCACCTTTGCTGCACCCAAGCCATAGGCATCCGCCTTGACCACGGCGGCGGTCTCGCCCGCTGTCATGGCATCCAAGGCGCGCCAATTGGCGGTAATGGCATCAAGGTCGATGGTAAGAAATGCAGTGCTCATAGGCCGGGTTTTGACAGGATGGACGGGGGCGTCAAGGGGAAAGGCATGATTGGTTCCCGGTCATAGCCAAGGGGTCCGCGCCCATCGAGGCGCAAGCGACGCAAATCTCGCCGGGAGGTGGGCCGTCGGCGGATCAGAACCAGCTCTGAACGCCGCGCGCGGCACCCGATATGTCACGACCCACACCGTCGACAGTGGCACATCCGGCCAGCGTCGCAAGGAGGGCGAGTGCAATCAGTTTTCGCATGCTCATGCCTGTTTTATTGCTCTGTTTCGTTGCTTTTTGTTATTCGTTTGCCTCGAACCACCATACCTCGGGGAGAAAGCCAATGCCATCCCCATAGATCGGCAGCCTGTCGTCAGGGTATTTCAACTGTGACTTATGCGCAATACGACCCACGCTGTATTGATGGATCGGGATCACATAGCGCCCCGCCATAAGTACCCGGTCGAGCGCACGGGTGGCGGCGACGAATTCGGCGCGGTCGCGGGCGGTCAGCATGGCGCGGATCATCGCCTCGGCGGCGGGGGATTTCATGCCCATGAGATTGCGGCTGCCGGGTTGGTCGGCATAGTCGGCGCCCCAATAATAGGTCTGTTCATTGCCGGGGCTGAGCGACAGAGAGCGGCGCATCATGGTGAGGTCAAAGTCAAACTGCGCCTCGCGTTCGGCATATTGCGCCTTGTCGGTCATTTCGACCTTGAGCGTGATGCCGAGCCGCTCGAGGGCGCGGGCGTAGATATCCATCATGGCGCTTGCTTGTGCGATCAGACCGTCCTGTTGTAAAAGGACGGTGAGGGACAGGGGTGTCCCCTCTGCATTCACAAGCCGCCCATTCTGTACCTGCCAGCCCGCCTCGTTCAGGAGGTCCACCGCGCGGCGCAGGGCGGTGCGGTTGCGCGCGGTGCCGTCGCCGACGGGCAGGCTGTAGCCCTCCAATGTGCCGGGCGGGAGGGTATCGGCCAAGGGGGTCAAGAGATCACGCACCCGGCCCGTGGCGGGGCCGTGATCCATCCCGAGTTCGGAGCCGGAGAAGTAAGAGGTGATGCGCGGCTGGCGTCCGCCGGTCAGGGTGTCGTTGATATATTCGAAATTGAACGCGGTGATCAGCGCGTCGCGCACGCGCCAATCGTCCAGCGGGGGGCGGCGGGTGTTCATGACAAAGCCGGTCATGCCCGAGGGTTTGCCATGGGGGATTTCGCTTAGGGTTATCTCGCCGCGCGCAACAGCGGGAAAATCATACTGTGTGGCCCAAGCCTCGGCGTTGAATTCGCGCACGTAACTGACAAGCCCCGCCTTGAACGCCTCTTTCAGCACGGTGTCGTCGCCGTAGAATTCGATGCGGATTTCGTCGAAATTGTTGGTGCCGCGCCGCAGGGGTAGGTCGCGGCCCCAATAGTCGGGATTGCGTTTCAGGGTGACGTGACGGTTGATTTCGTAATCGCTGACCACATAGGGGCCGGTGCCGAGGGGAATGTCATCAATCCCGGCCTCTGTGATGTCGCGTCCCTCCCACTGGGATTTTTGCAGGATCGGGCGGAGACCGGCCAAGAGCGCCAATTCGCGATCATCTTCGGTGAAGGTCAGGCGCAGAGAGCGCGGGCCGGTTTGGGCGATGCTGTCCACCTTGGTCCAGAATCCGCGATAGCGCGGGTGGCCCGTGGTGCCGAGGGTCTCATAGGACCAAAGCACATCTTCGATGGTGACGGGGGTGCCATCCGAGAATCGGGCCTCGGGGCGCAGGGTGAATTCGACCCATCGGCGGTCGTCGTCCGTCTCGACCGATTCGGCCAAAAGACCGTAGAGCGTGAACGGTTCGTCCCAGGACCGACCCATCAGGGTCTCGTGGGTGAGGTCGGCCAGTTGCCACGGCGGATTGCCGCGCAGGATGAAGGGATTGAGCGAATCAAAGCCCCCCACGTTGCCGGTGACGACCGCGCCGCCCCTCGGTGCGTCCGGGTTGGCATAGGGGAGCGACACAAAATCAGGTGGGAGCGCCGGGGCGCCATACATAGCTATGCCATGCGCCGGGGCGGCACCCGCCTGAGAGGCCGTGCCAGCAAGGATGATCGCGGCCAATCCAGCCCTCAGGTGGCGGAAAAATTCTGATCTCATTTTGGCGACAATCCTCAATCATCCTTGTTTGTCTGGGCCGGACCCTAGAGAGGGATTCAAGGCTTTTCAAACTTTTAGCTTGGACAGTGGCGCAGGATTGCTTATAAAGGGGGCACTGCTCGATAGGTTTCTTGCCTGTATGAAACCTGCCTCAATAACTTAACGCCCGCTTCGTGCGGGCGTTTTTTTTGGTCTGCTCGCGAGAGCGTGATGGGTATTCCCGTGCAATTTGCAGATGCAGCACATATGCTGCGCGCGCAATGGTTATTGGGAGACAGAGCATGAGTGTCAAAGGTAAAACCGCCATCATCACGGGGTCAAACTCGGGTATCGGTCTGGGCATCGCTGAAGAACTGGCGCGGGCTGGTGTGAATATCGTGCTGAATTCCTTTACCGATTCGGAAGAGGATCACGCGTTGGCCAAGCGAATCGCCAAGGAGACCGGCGTCGATGTGCGCTATATTCAGGCCGACATGTCCAAGGGCGATCAATGCCGGGCCTTGATCGAAAAGGCGGGGCGCTGCGATATTCTGGTGAACAATGCCGGAATTCAGCATGTGGCGCCGATTGACGAGTTTCCGAGCGACAAATGGGATGCGATCATCGCGATCAACCTCACTTCCGCGTTTCACACCACCGCAGCTGCGCTGCCGATGATGCGCAAGGCGGGGTGGGGCAGGGTGATCAATATCGCCAGCGCCCATGGTCTGACCGCGAGCCCCTATAAATCCGCCTATGTGGCGGCCAAGCATGGCATTGTCGGGCTGACCAAGGTCACGGCGCTGGAAACCGCGAAAGAGCCGATCACGGCCAATGCGATCTGTCCGGGCTATGTGCTGACCCCGCTGGTAGAGGCGCAAATCCCGGATACGATGGAGAAATACGGCATGGGGCGTGAAGAGGTGATCGAGAAGGTCATGCTCGAGCGGCAACCGTCCAAGGAGTTCGCCACGACCGAACAATTGGGCGGCACGGCGTTGTTTTTGTGCTCGGATGCCGCGGCGCAGATCACCGGCACGACGATCAGCGTCGATGGAGGCTGGACAGCGCTCTGAGGGGAAGCCCCGGCTCAGGTTATGCCCCCGCGCGAATAGCACCGAAGGTGCCGCGCGGAT
>Ga0209345_10003972_pt1 | contig 14674 bp, 13 predicted proteins | sample Cruoilmetagenom7_FD_187294 | JGI IMG/M metagenome (GOLD analysis project Ga0209345, IMG submission 187294) | Oil polluted marine microbial communities from Coal Oil Point, Santa Barbara, California, USA - Sample 7 (SPAdes) (version 2) | ecosystem: Environmental > Aquatic > Marine > Oil seeps ... | reverse complement strand
AAGGGGAGTTCTGGATAGTGTAAGCAATGCTCGACGCTGGTAATCACTCCTTAACCTATTTGATTCAAACTAAGTTTATGAAAATTAGCATTGAAATGTTCTCCTTTTGATCTCATAAGGGGGGGGAACATGTAGTGAACAAAATGATTGCCGTGACAGTGCGGTTATGAAATAAGGGATAGGAACAATGGCAACGGCGGATCTTTTGAAAATGAGTGATAAGCGCGATACTGACAAACAAAAGGCGCTCGATTCAGCGCTCGCCCAGATTGAACGCCAGTTTGGCAAAGGCTCGATTATGAAGCTGGGCCAAGAGGGGGCAGTACAGGAAATTGAAGCAACCTCGACAGGGTCGCTCGGTTTGGATATTGCCCTTGGAATCGGTGGCATCCCGAAAGGTCGGGTCATTGAAATTTATGGCCCAGAATCATCGGGTAAGACCACGCTGACATTGCATTGTGTGGCTGAAGCACAGAAAACAGGCGGCGTTTGTGCCTTTGTTGACGCGGAGCACGCCCTAGACCCGCTCTATGCCAAAAATCTAGGTGTTAACACGGACGACCTTTTGATTTCGCAACCGGACACCGGTGAGCAAGCACTAGAAATCACCGACACATTGGTGCGTTCGGGCGCTGTCAGTATGGTCGTGATCGACTCGGTTGCGGCGTTGACGCCAAAATCGGAGTTGGAAGGCGATATGGGGGATTCCAGTGTTGGTGTTCATGCCCGTTTGATGAGCCAAGCGATGCGTAAATTGACCAGCTCGATTTCGCGTTCTGGCTGCACAGTTATTTTTATTAACCAAATCCGGATGAAAATTGGGGTGATGTTTGGCAGCCCCGAAACCACTACGGGCGGCAACGCGCTGAAGTTTTATTCTTCAGTTCGCTTAGATATCCGTCGCATCGGTGCTCTGAAGGACCGCGAAGAAATTGTGGGCAACGCCACCCGCGTGAAGGTTGTGAAAAATAAAGTTGCTCCGCCCTTTAAGCAGGTCGAATTTGATATCATGTATGGTGAAGGCATTTCCAAAATGGGCGAGTTGTTGGATCTTGGTGTTAAGGCAGGGATTGTTGATAAATCCGGTTCATGGTTTTCCTACGGAGATGAACGTATCGGACAAGGGCGTGAAAATGCCAAAGCTTACATGAAAGAAAACAAACGCATTGCCTATGAGATCGAGGACAAAATCCGTGCAGCTCACGGGCTTGAGTTCGATATGCCTGAAATTCCCAAAAATGCGGGAGGCGGTGAAGACGTGCTCGAGGCCTGATCTAACAGAGGACTGCGACGCTTTCAGTTTAGCCTGAATTACAGCTAACTGGACACACTTTAGGAATTGAGGGCCGCAGGCGATATGCCTTGCGGCTCTTTCTTGTTATGGACAGGCGGCGTGGACAGGGATAAACGGGTCAGACCTGAAATTTTGTGCAAAGAGCCTGATATGCGAAGCCTGAATGACATCCGAAGCACGTTCCTGAATTACTATGGTAAGCAGGGCCACGAAATATTGCCCAGCTCTCCGCTGGTGCCCCGCAATGATCCGACGCTGATGTTTGCAAATTCTGGCATGGTGCAGTTCAAAAACTTGTTCACAGGTGTGGAAACCCGTGACTACAAACGCGCCACAACCGCGCAGAAATGCGTACGCGCAGGTGGTAAGCACAATGATTTGGATAATGTAGGTTATACGGCACGTCACCACACGTTTTTCGAAATGTTGGGAAATTTTTCATTCGGGGATTATTTCAAGGATGACGCGATAGCGTTTGCTTGGGAATTGATCACCAAAGAACTCGAAATCGATGCGAACAAACTGTTGGTGACAGTTTACCACGATGATGATGAAGCCGCCGCGCTTTGGAAAAAAGTTGCCGGCCTGCCTGATGACAAAATCATCCGGATCGCAACGGATGACAATTTTTGGTCGATGGGTGCAACGGGCCCATGTGGACCGTGCTCCGAGATATTTTATGACCACGGGGATCACATTTGGGGTGGCCCGCCAGGCACACCGGACGAAGATGGCGACCGCTTTGTCGAAATCTGGAATCTGGTGTTCATGCAGTATGAACAATTTGAAGATGGTACGCGTGAGGACCTACCAAACCAATCAATTGATACTGGTATGGGGATCGAGCGGGTTGCGGCCCTATTACAAGGTACTAACGACAATTACGCTACGGATTTGATGCGCAACTTGATCGAGGCCTCGGCCCATGCGACGTCAACCGATCCCGATGGTGCCGGCAAAATCCACCACCGCGTTATTGCAGACCATCTACGTTCAACCTCGTTTTTACTGGCTGACGGGGTGATGCCGAGCAATGACGGGCGCGGGTATGTTTTGCGCCGGATTATGCGCCGTGCCATGCGGCATGCGCATTTGCTGGGGGCAAAGGATCCTGTGATGCACCTTTTGGTGCCTGCATTGGTGCAACAAATGGGGGCTGCCTATCCTGAATTGGGCCAGGCCCAGGCGCTGATCGAAGAAACCCTTCATCAGGAAGAAACCCGTTTCAAACAGACGCTTGATCGCGGCTTGAAGCTGCTTGATGATGAATTGGACAGCTTACCAGAGGGGGCGGATCTGTCAGGGGAAGCGGCGTTCAAGCTATATGATACATTCGGTTTTCCGCTGGATTTGACACAGGATGCGATGCGCGAAAAGGGCCGTAACGTGGATACGGACGGGTTTGATGCCGCAATGCAGGCGCAAAAAGCTAAGGCGCGGGCGGCATGGTCGGGCACGGGCGAATCTGCTGATGCCGCGATCTGGTTCGATTTGGCGCAGCAACACGGTGCCAGCGAATTTTTAGGCTATGACACCGAGGGTGCCGAGGGACAAATACTGGCCTTGGTGCAGGATGGTGCAGCTGTTCAATCTGTGAAAACGGGCGAAAAGGTGCAGATCGTTCTGAACCAAACACCTTTTTATGGGGAAAGTGGCGGTCAGGTTGGTGACAGTGGCGAGCTGATGGTTGATGGCGGCACCGCTAGGATCATCGACACAAAGAAAACAGCGGGTGTTTTCATCCATATAGCTGAGGTGACCAGTGGCGATTTGACCGTCGGGCAGGGGGCAGAACTGCGGGTTGATCATGCCCGTCGCAGCGCCATTCGCGCCAACCATTCGGCCACTCACCTGTTACACGAAGCCCTGCGCCAAGCGCTGGGGGATCACGTGGCGCAACGCGGATCCTTAAATGCGGCGGACCGTTTGCGATTTGATTTCTCGCATAACAAGGCGCTGAATGCTGACCAATTGCACGCGGTTGAAGCCGAAGTGAATGACTATATTCGCCAGAATACCAGTGTCGAAACGCGGATTATGACACCCGATGATGCACGCGGCCTTGGGGCGCAGGCGTTGTTTGGCGAAAAATACGGGGACGAGGTGCGTGTGGTATCGATGGGCACCCAAAACGACAGCGGCAAGGGGGCCGATGGCAGCACCTATTCGCTGGAATTATGTGGCGGCACCCATGTGCGTCAAACTGGTGATATTGGACTGTTTGCCCTGTTGGGTGATAGCGCTTCGTCTGCTGGTGTGCGCCGGATTGAAGCGTTAACGGGCGCGGCGGCGCTTGAGCATTTGGCCGGTCAGGAACGGGCGTTGTCACAGGTTGCCGGTCTGCTAAAGGCCCAGCCTGCTGATGTTTCTGCACGGGTCAAGGCGTTGATGGACGAGCGCAAAGCCTTGCAAAACGAAGTGGCGCAATTGCGCCGCGAGCTGGCGATGTCGAGCGGATCGAAGCAGGGTGATGCACAAGAAGTACGTGAAATCAACGGCATAAAATTCGTTGCTCAAGTTCTGGAAGGCGTCAGCGGCAAGGATTTGCGCGGGCTGATTGATGAACATAAGACGCGGATCGGATCAGGCGCGGTTTTGTTGATTGCCGATACCGGCGGCAAGGCGGCTGTGGCCGCTGGGGTGAGCGATGATTTGACGTCAAAATTGTCCGCTGTGGATATCGTCAAAGCCGCGGTGGCTGAATTGGGCGGGATCGGCGGCGGTGGCCGTGCTGATATGGCCCAAGGCGGCGGTAAGGATGTGAAAAATGCAAAAGCGGCCATTCAAGCTGCAGAACATGTATTGGAGGGCTAACAATGGCAACTTATGCAATGGCGCATATTGATGTGACGGATGCCGATGAATACGCGAAATACGCGGAATTGGCGGGACCAGCGGTGGCTAAATATGGCGGCGAATTCTTGGCTCGTGGTGGTGAATGTTTCCATATGGAAGGCAAGGGACGGTCGCGCAATGTGATCATCCGGTTCAAGGATATGGAAACCGCCAAAAAGTTTTATCACTCTCCAGAATACCAAGAGGCTCTTTCTTACGGGTTGCCGTCTGCGGATCGGGAATATACCTTTGTTGAAGGTGTCTGAGGTCGCCAACTGTTATACGCATCAAAAAAGGCCGGTTCCTTGATAGGGACCGGCCTTTTTTCACAAGATTGGTATCCGGCTTAGTCGCCAGAACGTGAAGCACGTTTACGATCGTGCGGGTCGAGGTGGCGTTTGCGCAACCGCACCGCATTTGGCGTCACTTCGACCAGTTCGTCATTGTCGATATAAGCAATCGATTCTTCCAGTGACAAGGTGATCGGCGTGGTCAAGCGCACAGCTTCATCGGTGCCCGATGCGCGCACGTTGGACAGCTTTTTGCCCTTCAAAGGGTTCACTTCCAGATCGTTTTCGCGGGTGTGCTGACCGATGATCATGCCAGTATAGACCTGCTCTTGCGCGCCAATAAACATCCGCCCGCGATCCTCGAGGTTGAACAGCGCATAGGCCACGGACACACCGCTTTCCATCGAGATCAAAACACCGCTGCGACGGCCCGGGATGGTGCCTTTGTGGGGTGCCCACTCATGGAACACACGGTTCAAAACACCGGTGCCGCGTGTGTCTGTCAAAAATTCACCGTGATAGCCAATCAGCCCGCGCGATGGCACATGGCCAATAATGCGGGTTTTGCCAGCGCCTGCGGGTTTCATCTCGACCAGATTGCCCTTGCGCACGCCGGTCAGTTTTTCGATCACAACGCCAGAATATTCATCATCAACGTCGATGGTGACTTCTTCAACTGGTTCGCATTTGACCCCGTCGATTTCTTGAAACAACACCTGCGGGCGAGAGATTGACAGCTCAAAGCCCTCACGGCGCATATTCTCGATCAGCACACCCATTTGCAGCTCGCCACGACCTGCGACCTCAAAGGCATCGCCGCCAGGGGTGTCAGAAATTTTGATGGCGACGTTGCTTTCGGCCTCTTTGTGCAGCCGGTCACGAATGACACGGCTCTGCACCTTTTTGCCATCACGACCCGCAAGCGGTGAATCATTGATGCCAAAGGTTACGGTGATGGTTGGCGGATCAATCGGTTGGGCCGGAATGGCGGTGTCAATTTCCACCGCACAGAGCGTGTCGGCAACCGTCGCTGTGGACATGCCAGCGATAGACACGATGTCACCGGCTTCGGCCAGATCAATCGGTTTTTGGTCCAGCCCGCGGAACGCCAGGATTTTGGTGGCGCGGAATTGTTCGATCTTGGTGCCGTCGCGGCTCAGGGCCTTAACGGTTTCGCCAACTTTCAGCGTGCCGGTTTCAACACGGCCGGTCAGCAAGCGACCGATGAATGGATCCGCCCCAAGCGTGGTGGCAAGCATCGAAAACGGCTGGTCTTGGTTTTCAATCTGTTTGGGGGCAGGGACGTGCTCGATGATCAGATCAAACAAGGCGTCCAGATTTTTGCGCGACCCGTCCAGTTCCATATCAGCCCAACCCGAGCGGCCAGACGCATACATGGCTGGGAAATCCAGTTGTTCGTCTGTGGCATCCAGGCTGGCAATCAGGTCGAACACTTCGTCCAGCGCGCGGTCAGGTTCGGCGTCGCCTTTATCAACTTTGTTCAGCACCACGATTGGGCGCAGGCCAAGGGCAAGCGCCTTACTGGTTACAAATTTGGTTTGCGGCATCGGCCCTTCGGCCGCATCCACCAGCAGAACCACACCATCAACCATCGACAAGATGCGCTCCACCTCGCCCCCGAAATCGGCGTGCCCGGGGGTGTCAACGATGTTGATGCGCACACCATTCCAGACCACCGATGTGGGTTTGGCGAAGATGGTGATACCACGCTCGCGTTCCAGATCATTGCTGTCCATCGCACGCTCGACGGTTTCCTCGTTTTCACGATAGTTGCCGGATTGTTTCAGCATTTCGTCAACCAGAGTAGTTTTGCCGTGGTCAACGTGGGCGATAATAGCGATATTGCGCAGGTCCATAAGTTCAGCCTTTTTGGGATGTTTGAGCGGCCCATACAGGGCTATTTGGTCGATGGCCAGCCTTTAATGGGTCGCGGTGCTGGAAAACAGGTGAATGATGACAATTCCGCCCATAATCATGCCCAAACCGATGATCGCAGGCAGGTCCAGTTTTTGGCCGTAAACCAGATAGGCAAGGGCCGCTATAAACACGATGCCAAGGCCGGACCAAATGGCGTAAACAACGCCCAAATTCATGGTCCTAAGCGCCAAAGCCATCAGATAAAAAGACAGGATATAGGCAACGGCCATAACAGTGGTCGGCCACAAACGGGTGAACTGCTGGCTCGCTTGTAGCGCTACGGTGCCGATGGTTTCGGTCATGATGGCAAAGAACAAGTAGACATAAGCGGGTTGCATAGGCGGTCCTCTGGTATAGGTCGGGCCAGTATAGGCGAGCAGGTCGGCAATAGTTGGTCTAAAAACGGCACTGCAACGAAAAAGGGCAGCCAAATGACTGCCCTTGATCCATCATTTTGTCAACAAACCTACATTGCTTTGTTCAGGTTTGTGTCAATCGCCTCAAGGAAACCCTCGGTGGTGAGCCATTTTTGCTCAGGACCAACCAGCAGCGCCAGATCTTTGGTCATCTGGCCGCTTTCGACTGTATCAACAACCACGCGTTCCAGTGTTTCGGCAAAGTTCATCAATTGTGTGTTGTCGTCTAGCTTGGCGCGGTGCTTCAGACCACCGGTCCACGCATAGATCGAGGCAATCGAGTTGGTCGAGGTCGCTTCGCCCTTTTGGTGCTGGCGGAAGTGGCGCGTAACTGTGCCGTGGGCCGCTTCGGCCTCGACAACTTTGCCATCCGGCGTCATCAACTGGCTGGTCATCAGGCCAAGCGAGCCAAAGCCCTGCGCAACCGTATCGGACTGCACGTCGCCATCATAGTTCTTACAAGCCCAGACAAATTTGCCGGACCATTTCATTGCAGCTGCGACCATATCGTCAATCAGGCGGTGTTCATAGGTGATGCCGGCCTTGGCGAACTTGTCGGCGAATTCAGCGTCGAACACTTCTTGGAACAGATCCTTAAAGCGGCCATCATATGCTTTTAGGATGGTGTTTTTGGTCGACAGATACACGGGCCAGCCAAGGTTCAAACCGTAGTTCAGTGAGGCACGCGCAAAATCGCGGATGCTGTCGTCGCGGTTATACATGCCCATAAACACACCGGAACTTGGCGCATCATAAACTTCTCTTTCAATCACGGTGCCGTCTTCGCCGACGAATTTCATCGACAGTTTGCCAGCCCCAGGAAAGCGGAAATCGGTGGCTTTGTATTGATCGCCAAAAGCGTGGCGGCCGATCACAATCGGATCCGTCCAGCCCGGCACAAGGCGCGGTACGTTTTTACAGATGATCGGGGCGCGAAACACCACGCCGCCCAGAATGTTGCGGATGGTGCCGTTTGGCGACCGCCACATTTCTTTTAGTCCGAATTCCTCAACGCGGTCCTCATCCGGTGTGATGGTCGCACATTTAACACCAACGCCGTATTTTTGAATAGCATGGGCCGCATCAATAGTGATTTGGTCATTCGTTTCATCGCGCACTTCCATGCCCAGATCATAATATTTTAGATCAAGGTCCAGATAGGGCAGGATCAGCTTCTTCTTGATGAAGTCCCAGATAATGCGGGTCATTTCGTCACCGTCGAGTTCAACAACGGGGTTCTCTACCTTGATTTTGGTCATAGTGGCCTCTTTGATTTGCGTGAATCACTTGGGGTCTTTTAGCGTATAGACCACGGCGAGGGAAGTCTGTATGCAAATGTATACAAAAAGAAATGCATTATGCGTTTGGCACCAGAAAACCGAGTGTGGTTTGGATCAGGTTTGGGGCGAACCCTTGTTCTATCCAGCCTGATCCACGCCCAATCTTTTGTTCAAATAAATCCGTGCACGCCGGTCGGCTTTACGAACACGAATGGCGGTCAAAAAGGCTTCTTGTGTGGTGACCGAATCCGCGCCAAGAATTTCGGCAACCCGATCAACAAGCAAATCATCACCGGTTTCTTTTTCGGCATTTAGTGCGTCAACGGCCAGCGCATCCGCCAGATCTTCTACAACACCCATGTCAGGTCTACCTTGTGGTTTCGGTCAAGCGGCGACGCACGTAGGTTTCAACGTTGCCTTGCAGCGTATCCATGTGCTCATCCTCAAAGAAATGGCCAGAGCCTTCAATTTCCTGATGCGTGATGGTGATGCCTTTTTGCTCGTGCAGCTTGTCGACCAGAATGTCGGTGTCTTGTGGCGGTGCCACGCGGTCGGCTGATCCGTTGATCATCAGACCCGAGGCCGGGCAGGGCGCAAGGAAACTAAAGTCATACATATTGGCAGGCGGAGACACCGAGATGAAACCGGTGATTTCAGGGCGGCGCATCAGCAATTGCATACCGATCCATGCCCCGAACGAAAACCCAGCAACCCAGCAATGTTTGGAATTCGGGTTCAGGGTTTGCAGATAATCCAGTGCGGATGCCGCATCGGACAATTCACCAATGCCCTGATCATATTCGCCTTGCGAGCGCCCAACGCCGCGGAAATTGAACCGCAACACGGTAAAGCCCATGTTGTAGAAGGTATAATGCAGATTATACACCAGCCGGTTGTTCATTGTGCCACCAAACTGCGGATGCGGGTGCAAAACGATGGCAATTGGGGCGTCTTTGGCCTTTTGTGGGTGATAACGGCCCTCGAGCCGCCCTTCTGGGCCGGGAAAAATCACTTCGGGCATTTGTTGTCCTTCTATTACGGGCGCGTTGACTGTTTTTGTCAGGCACCATAGACCATTCCATATTCAGCTAATGCTGGGTGTGGGTTAAGGTCGAAGTAAGCGCACTGCTTGCCAAGGTCAATGTTTTTGGGGGTTTATGGCGATGAAACTGAGCACAAAAGGCCGATATGCGATGGTTGCGCTGGCAGATTTGGCGATTCAGCCCGAGGGTGGACTGGTTTCTTTGGCCGAAATATCGGCCCGCCAAGACATTTCATTGCCTTATCTTGAGCAATTATTCGTGAAATTGCGCCGCGCCAAGATGGTGGATTCTGTGCGCGGGCCGGGGGGGGGATACCGTCTCGTTCGCCCACCGTCAGAAATGCGTATATCTGAAATTCTAGGGGCGGTGGATGAAACCGTATCTGCCATGCACACGGGGGCCGGTGCCAAAGGGGGCGCGTCGGGCTCAAGGGCGCAATCCATGACCAACCGGTTATGGGAGGGGTTGTCGGCGCATGTTTATGTGTTTTTGCACCAAACACGATTGTCGGACGTGATCCAGAATGAATTGGCGCCTTGTCCGGCGGTCCCGACATTGTTTGAGGTTGTGGACGAAAACTAGCGGTTGCGCCGCGCTGACGCGCGTCGCCCCGAGCGCTTTGTCCCTACGGGCCAAAGCGCGGTGGCCTGCGGCGCAGGTATTTAGAAAAAAGAAGAAAGAGGGAATGATGGCTCGGACCTATCTGGATTGGAATGCAACGACGCCATTGCGTATCCAAGCGCGCGCCGCGATGATCAAAGCGATGGATGTGGTGGGGAACCCGTCGTCGGTTCATTTCGAGGGGCGGGCAAGTCTGTCGATTGTTGAGCGTGCACGTAGCCAAGTGGCCACAGCGTTCGGGGCAGATGGGGCGGATGTGATTTTCACCTCCAGCGCCACAGAAGCCGCGGCTTTGGCAATGGCGGGGCGCGGGTTGCATTGTGCGGGTGTGGAGCATGACGCGGTTGCGGTTTGGGCGCAGGCGGATTTGCCGGTTGACGGTTCGGGGCGGGTCACTGTGTCTGATCCGAAGCTGACGGCATTGCAGGCGGCCAATAGCGAAACCGGCGTATTGCAGGACATGCCGCAAGGATTGGCGCTGACTGATGCTACCCAGATCTTTGGTAAAATGCCGTTTGCATTTAACTGGTGCGGTGCCCAAATGGCGATAATTTCGGCCCATAAACTGGGTGGGCCCAAGGGGATCGGCGCATTGGTGGTGAAACGCGGTAGCGACATTGCGGCGCAGATCAAAGGTGGTGGCCAAGAGATGGGGCGCCGGGCGGGCACCGAAAACACCATAGGAATAGCAGGATTTGGCGCCGCAGCAGCCGCAGCGAGCGAGGATTTGGCCAATGGGGTCTGGGATGAAATTGCAGAAATTAGAAAGATTCTAGAATTAGCACTGGCAGAATCAGAAAAAGATACTATTTTTGTCGGGAATGAGGTTGCGCGGCTTCCGAACACATCCTGTTTTGCCGTTCCGGGTTGGAAAGGCGAGACGCAAGTGATGCAGATGGATCTGGCGGGGTTTGCTGTTTCGGCGGGGTCGGCCTGTTCATCCGGCAAGGTGCGGGCGAGCCGCGTTTTGCAGGCGATGGGGTTTGACGGCGAGACTGCGGCCAGTGCGATCAGGGTTTCAATCGGGGCCGAAACGAAAAAGGACGATGTGTTGCGGTTTGCCAGTGCTTGGCGCGCACAGTTGGAGAAATTCAAAACGCGCAAGGCGTAAAGGATACTGATATGGCGGCAACAGGCGATATGATTGCAAAAGAGGGCGTCGAGGAAGAAACCGTTGATGCGGTGCGCACCCTTGCTGACAATTACAAATATGGCTGGGAAACCGAGATCGAGATGGAATACGCTCCAAAGGGCGTGAACCCCGATATCGTGCGGCTAATTTCCGACAAGAACGAAGAGCCATCTTGGATGACGGACTGGCGACTGAGCGCTTTTGAGCGTTGGGAAAAGCTGGAAGAGCCGACATGGGCGATGGTAAACTACCCTGACATCGACTTTCAGGACATCTATTATTACGCGCGCCCAAAATCTATGGAAGTGAAGCCCAAGTCACTGGACGAGGTAGACCCGAAACTGTTGGCCACCTATGAAAAGCTGGGCATTCCACTGCGCGAGCAGATGATTTTGGCTGGCGTTGAAGGGGCCGAAACGGCACCGGCTGAAGGGCGCAAAGTTGCGGTGGACGCAGTGTTTGACTCTGTTTCTGTTGGCACAACATTCCAAAAAGAGCTGGCCGAGGCAGGGGTTATCTTTTGCTCAATCTCCGAGGCTATCCGTGAGCATCCTGAACTTGTGAAAAAATATCTGGGCACCGTGGTGCCAGCCTCTGACAACTTTTACGCGACGCTAAATAGTGCGGTGTTTTCGGATGGTTCATTTGTTTATATCCCGCCTGGGGTGCGCTGCCCGATGGAGTTAAGCACCTATTTCCGCATCAACGCGGAAAATACCGGCCAGTTTGAGCGCACCCTGATCATTGCCGATAAAGGCAGCTATGTCAGTTACCTAGAGGGCTGTACTGCTCCAAAACGTGACGTGGCGCAGCTGCATGCGGCGGTTGTGGAAATCATCATCGAAGAAGACGCCGAGGTGAAATATTCCACGGTGCAAAACTGGTATCCCGGTGATGAAGACGGTAATGGCGGGATCTATAATTTTGTGACCAAGCGAGCCGATTGCCGTGGTAAAAACGCCAAAGTAATGTGGACGCAGGTTGAAACTGGGTCTGCTGTGACGTGGAAATACCCAAGCTGTATTTTGCGTGGCGACAATTCGCAGGGAGAGTTTTACTCGATCGCGATCACCAACAACTATCAGCAAGCTGATACCGGCACAAAGATGGTGCATCTGGGGAAAAACTCGAAATCGCGCATTGTGTCCAAAGGGATTTCGGCGGGGCGTGCGCAAAACACCTATCGTGGACTGGTGTCGATGCACCCCAAGGCGCAGAATTCGCGCAACTATACCCAATGCGACAGCCTGCTGATTGGCGACAAATGCGGGGCACACACGGTGCCGTATATCGAGGTCAAGAATAACTCGTCTCGGGTTGAGCACGAGGCCACGACCTCCAAGGTGGATGATGAACAAATGTTTTATTGCCGCCAGCGCGGCATGGGCGAGGAAGAGGCCGTGGCGTTGATCGTCAACGGCTTTGCCAAGGAAGTGTTGCAAGCGCTGCCGATGGAATTTGCTATGGAAGCGCAAGCGCTGGTGGCGATTTCGTTAGAAGGTTCAGTCGGATAAATCCGCCTTGAGTGGAAAGAGGAAACTAAAATGTTAAATATCAAAAACCTACACGTCAAACTTGAAGAAGAAGATAAGCAAATCCTCAAAGGTGTCGATCTGGAAATCGGGGCTGGTGAAGTGCACGCGATTATGGGGCCGAACGGGTCCGGTAAATCGACGCTGTCCTACGTTCTATCGGGGCGTGCTGGCTATGAGGTGACAGATGGATCTGCCACGTTGTTGGGCCAAGACCTGCTTGATCTGGAACCGGAAGAACGCGCTGCGTTGGGGCTGTTCTTGGCGTTTCAATACCCTGTTGAAATTCCGGGGGTGGGCAACATGACGTTCCTGCGCACGGCGGTAAATTCGCAACGCAAAATGCGCGGCGAGGACGAATTGTCTGCGGGTGAATTCCTGAAGATCATTCGAGCCAAAGCCAAGACGCTAAAAATCGACGCCGAAATGCTGAAACGCCCGGTCAACGTCGGCTTCTCGGGTGGCGAGAAAAAACGCAACGAGATTTTGCAGATGGCGATGCTGGAGCCAAAGATGTGCATTCTGGATGAAACCGATTCAGGGCTGGATGTGGACGCGATGAAACTGGTGGCCGAGGGCGTCAATGCGCTGCGCAACGAGGGGCGGTCATTTCTGGTTATCACGCATTATCAACGGCTTCTGGATCATATTAAACCCGACGTGGTTCATATTATGGCCAATGGCCGGATGATCAAATCGGGTGGTCCCGAACTGGCGCTCGAAGTAGAAAACAACGGTTATGCTGATCTTTTGGCGGAGGTTGCCTGATGGAGGCTGCACGCAAGTCAGCGCAGGCGCGATTGCAGGCAATGGGCCTGCCGCAGCGCCGTGATGAATATTGGAAATACACCCGCCCAGACCTGTTAACCACAGAGGACGTGGCCCCGGCTGCGCGCCTGATTCTGGACGAAGCGCCGCTGTTTGACAGCGTAGAGCGGCTGAAAATCATCTTTGTTGACGGGGTGTTTGACGCGCAAGCCTCGGATGATCTGACACTTGAGGGTGTCGAGATTTCGCAGCTGGCGGATGCGCCGGATTGGGCGCAAGGTCTGTACGGTGTGCTTGAGGAAAACGGGCAGACGCCTGTTGCCCGCCCATTGGCCGCATTGAACAGTGCTGAGGCCGAGCAGGGGATTGTGATCCGTGCGCATGCCAAGGTCAGCAAGCCGATTAGCTTGGTTTACGTAAGAAAATCAGATGCTTCGGATGTGATGTTACACCATGTTGTCCGTGTGGAAGAGGGCGCCGATCTGACCATTCTGGAGAATGGCCCCGCCGCAGCACGGCTAAATTCTGTCATGGAAGTCGACATTGCCGACAAGGGCGCATTCCACCATGTCCGCGCGATGGGACGTGATCACGAGCGCCGTGCGGCGACGCATATTTTCGGGCGTTTAGGCCACGAGAGCGTCTTCAAAAGCTTTACCCTGACCGCCAACGGCAAGCTGACCCGAAATGAGGTTGTGCTGGAAATAAACGGTGACAACGCCGTTGCCCACGTCGCGGGGGCCGCGATGGGGGATGGGGATTTCCTGCAAGACGACACCGTGTTTATCACCCACGACAGTCTGAACTGCGAAAGCCGCCAAGTGTTCAAAAAAGTGCTGCGCAACGGGGCGACCGGTGTGTTCCAAGGTAAGATTTTGGTCAAAGCGGGTGCGCAGAAAACCGACGGCTATCAGATGAGCCAATCGCTGTTGTTGGACGATGACAGCCAGTTTTACGGCAAGCCCGAGCTGGAAATCTATGCGGATGATGTGATGTGCAGTCACGGATCAACCACAGGCGCGATTGACGAAGGGGCAATGTTCTATTTGCAGTCACGCGGGGTGAGCAAAGTCGAAGCGCAAGACCTGCTGGTGCTGGCATTTCTGGATGCCGCTGTGGATGAGATAGAGGATGAAGCCATCGCCGAGGATATTCGCTCGCGGCTTGAGGGTTGGCTGGCCCGTCGGCGCGACTGATCATGTCGGCAATACGTGACATAATCCAGAGTTACCGCGCACCCCGCACGGTGATCCGCCGCCATCTAGAGCGCGGCGTGAACGAGGGACGTGTTTTCATTTTTCTTGTCGGGGCGTGTTTGCTGGTGTTTATCGCCCAGTGGCCACGCCTGTCGCGTGAGGCCTATCTGGACGCTTCAATCCCGCTGGATGCGCGGCTTGGGGCGGCGATGCTGGGTTGGCTGTTCATCGCCCCGCTGTTTTTTTACGCGCTTGCCGGTGTCAGCTACATGGTGGCGCGGCTCATGGGCGGGCAGGGCACCACGTTCGGGGCAAGGCTTGCGCTATTT
>Ga0209345_10003971_pt1 | contig 14678 bp, 11 predicted proteins | sample Cruoilmetagenom7_FD_187294 | JGI IMG/M metagenome (GOLD analysis project Ga0209345, IMG submission 187294) | Oil polluted marine microbial communities from Coal Oil Point, Santa Barbara, California, USA - Sample 7 (SPAdes) (version 2) | ecosystem: Environmental > Aquatic > Marine > Oil seeps ... | reverse complement strand
GTCGTCATCCACCTTGGCCGAGGTCACGAAAGTGGCCTTTACGCCAAAGGTCGTGGTGTCATTGGGCGAGCCGTCATACATGCCGCCCGGCACGGTGGCCTTGGCATAAAACGGATTGTCGGCGATCAGCTTGTCAATCTCGGGGCCTTCCACCGGCACAAGAACCGCGTCAACGGTCGAAACCGCCTCTTGGATCGAGCCATTGGGATGACCGACCGTATAAATGATCGCGTCAACCTTGTTGTCGCCAAGCGCTGCGGCCTGTTCGGCGGGCTTGAGCTCGGATGCAAGCGCGAAATCATCCATCGTCCAGCCAAGCGCGTCCATCACGACCTGCATGGTGGCATACTGACCCGAGCCGGGGTTGCCGATATTGACGCGCTTGCCCTTGAGATCGGCAAAGGTTTTGATCCCTGAATCGGCGCGCGCAATAACCGTGAACGGCTCGCCATGAACCGAGAACACGGCGCGTTCGTCCTTGAACGCATTGCCTTCAAACTCGGACGTACCGTTATAGGCGTGGTACTGCCAGTCGGACTGGGCCACGCCCATATCCATGTCACCCGCCATGATGGCGTTGATATTGGCAATCGAGCCGCCGGTCGACGGCGCCGTGCATTTGAGATTGTGCTCTGCAGTGCCGCGATTCACCAAACGGCAAATCGACTGGCCAACCACAAAGTAAACGCCGGTCTGGCCGCCGGTTCCGATGGTGATGAATTTTTCTTGGGCGAAACTCGCCGTGCCGGCCAACATGGCCCCGGCAAAGGCAAGAGTTTTGAAAAGCTTCATAGTGTTCTCCCGGTTATCTTGATTAGAATCGCCACCCTTCACGGATGGTCTCGTTCAGTTTCTTCTTACACCGAGAACTTGCGTGCACTATGTCGCACATCACAGCCCGCGAGCGTAAAACGGCATTTGGACAGACTGCCCGAACATGCGACCTTTCAGCGCCTCATCTCTGTCCCACAGTACCAGTCTGCATTGTTTTCACTTCTTATCAAGAGGCTAGTAGTGTTTAATATTTTGAGCAAGTTGTATATGTAGAGAAAACAGGACCGCGTTGTCGGCATCTTACAATTTCTCATTTAAGTGACGCAAAACTATGGCGTGGAATTGCGGAAAAACATTCCAGAAACGCCCGTTTTCGACAAGCCGTCAGATGGATGCCCCTCGCGCGCACTAATAACGAAGCCACATCATGGAGCGCCCCGGATAGGCGACGAGGCTTATGAAAATACTCCTATTTCAGAAGACGTTAGAGCCGCCCTTGATGCCGCTGACGGTGCCCGGTTTGATACGCTTCTTGACAGTGTAGCCTTAAGCGAAGCCCTGCACGAGGTCTTGTCGTTTTCGCCCGCAGGGCGCGATGCGCCGATCGCCTTGCTCTCGCCTGAACTGACCTCGCAGCTGATTGACGAAGCCCCGCCCGAACTTGCCGGTGAAATGATCGTAAGCCAGGAACCGGCCAAAGCGGTTGAAATTTTCGACGACCTTGATTCTGACGCTCAGGCCGATGCGATTCTGGCCGGGCTTGTTCCGGAAGACGCCGCTCGGGTGCGCCGTCTGGCCGAATATGACGCCGGAACCGCCGGTGTTCTGACGCTGGCGAATGCCTTTCAGTTTCATCCAAACCAAACAGTTGGCGTGGTGCCGCTGCGTCGCAAGCGCGTCAGACAGAACCCGGCGGTCGTCAGCGGCCCGCTTTTGAGAATAATCACCGATATGGCCGGATTCTTTTTGGTTCTCAGCCTCGCGTCGCTCATGATGCCCTTGTTGGTGCAATGAGGCAAAAATTCAGACGTGCCGTCGTAAAGATTCGCAGAACGTGAAAGGACAACCATATGCAGAAGTTGAATGAAATGGGGCGCTTTGCAGCTTTTGCGCTGTCAGGGCTATTGGCGGTCGTGTCCCTCATTGGCCTTTTCTGGTCGGTCTGGATGCTGATCCCGCTGGCGTTTTTCGCCGGGCTGACGGCGCTTGGTATCCTGGATGTGACCCAGAACAGCCATTCGATCCTGCGCAATTATCCGGTGATCGGGCATATGCGGTTCTTGTTCGAGGGCATCCGCCCCGAAATTCGCCAGTACCTGATCGAAAGCGATCAGGACGAAGAACCCTTTAGCCGCGATGCGCGTTCGCTTGTCTATCAGCGCGCCAAGGGGATGGAGGACAAGCGCCCGTTTGGCTCTCGGATGCGGGTCTATGATGCGGGCTATTCCTGGGTCACGCATTCGGTGATGCCGAAGCATCTTGCGGATACCGATTTTCGCGTGCGCATCGGCGGCGATGACTGTGCCCAGCCTTATGATGCCTCGATCTACAACATCTCGGCGATGAGTTTTGGCGCGCTCTCGGCCAATGCGATTCTTGCGCTGAACACCGGCGCCAGGATCGGCGGTTTTGCCCATGACACCGGTGAGGGCGGGGTAAGTCGTTATCACCGCGAGGGCGGCGGCGATTTGATCTACGAGGTCGGCTCGGGTTATTTCGGCTGTCGCAACGACGATGGCACCTTTAACGCCGACCGCTTTGCCGAACAGGCCGCAAGCCCACAGATCAAGATGATCGAGCTGAAACTGAGCCAGGGCGCCAAGCCCGGCCATGGCGGCATGTTGCCCGCCTCCAAGATCAGCCCCGAGATTGCCGAGGCGCGGGGCGTACCGATGGGTCAGGATTGCGTATCACCGCCCTCGCATTCCGCCTTTTCCACGCCGATCGAAATGATGCAGTTCCTCAAGCTTCTGCGCGATCGTTCGGGCGGCAAGCCGGTGGGGTTCAAGCTTTGCATCGGTCACCGGCGCGAATTCATGTGCATGGTCAAGGCGATGATCGAAACCAGGTTCACCCCGGATTTCATTGTTGTTGACGGCACCGAAGGGGGCACCGGGGCCGCGCCGCTGGAATTTGCCAATCACATCGGCATGCCGATGGTCGAGGGGCTTACCTTTGTGCACAACACTTTGCGCGGTGCGGGTCTGCGCGATCAGGTCAAGATTGGGGCGGCGGGCAAGATCGTTTCGGCCTTCGACATCGCCCGCGCCCTCGCGCTTGGGGCCGATTGGTGCAATTCGGCGCGCGGTTACATGTTTGCCATCGGCTGTATTCAGGCGCAGGCCTGTCACACCAACCACTGTCCTGTCGGAGTCGCGACACAAGACCCAATGCGCCAACGCGCGCTGGATCCGGTCGGCAAAAGCAAGCGGGTCGCAAGCTTTCACCGCAATACGCTGGCGGCCCTGGGTGAAATGACCGGCGCGGCCGGCCTGTCCAGTCCCGGCGAATTTCTGCCGCGTCACCTGATGATCCGGCAAAGCGATGCGCAGATGGTCACCGGCGATGAAGCCTTTGCGCTACTGCCCAACGGGTTCCTGCTCAAAGAGGGCAAGGCAGACCCAACCGGCTATCGCACCCGGTGGGCCCGCGCCCAGGCAGAGCAGTTCGCACCAATCGACTGATCCAGCGCCGATGCACGGGCATAAAAAAGGGGCAGGCAACCGCCCGCCCCTTTTTGACATTGTGATCTGGCTTAGCCTTGCAGTTCGGCCATCGCGTCGATCAGGGCGGCTTCGAAAATCGCGAGGCCCTCTTCGATGATCGCATCCGAGGCGGTCAGCGGCACCATGATCCGGAGCGCGTTGCCGTGCATGCCGCAGGCCAGCAGGATCAGCCCGCGTTTGAGCGCATGCGCGACCACCGCCTTGGTCAGCGCGGCATCGGGCGTTGCACTGTCGAAATCGGTCACGAATTCGACCGCCAACATGGCCCCAAGACCGCGAATATCCCACATGCGATAAGGGGCGACACGGGCGCCGATCTCGGCAAAGCGGGCGCGGAAATGTTCGCCAAGCTCGGTCGAGCGCGCCAGAAGGCCCTCTTCTTCGATGGCTTCAATCGCGGCGAGTGCTGCGGCACAGGCGACAGGGTTGCCGCCATATGTGCCACCCAGACCACCGGGGATGACCGCATCCATCACCTCGGCGCGACCAATCACGCCGGCAATCGGATAGCCGCCGGCCATGGATTTGGCGACGGTGATCAGATCCGGCACAACGCCCGAATGTTCAACCGCAAACCAAGTGCCGGTACGCCCGAACCCTGCCTGAATTTCGTCAGCGATCAGCATGATGCCATGGGTGTCACAGATCTCGCGCAGGGCCTGCATCATTTCAAACGGCACCGGCGTATAGCCACCCTCGCCCAACACCGGCTCGATGATGATCGCGGCAATCCGCTCGGGCTGTGCATCGGTCAGGAACAGATTTTGCAACCCGGTCAGGGCGTCCTGCACTGTGATGTCGTCACGCACACTCGGGAACGGCGCGCGGAAGATATCGGACGGGAACGGGCCCACATCTTTCTTGTAGGGAGAGATCTTGCCGGTCATGCCAAGCGTCAGCAAGGTGCGACCATGATAGCCGCCGGTAAAGGCGATAACGCCCGGGCGCCCGGTGGCGGCGCGGGCAATCTTGACCGCGTTTTCAACCGCTTCGGCGCCGGTGGTGACCAATAGCGATTTCTTCGCGTGATCGCCGGGGGCCAGATCGTTCAGTTTCTCGGCCAGGGCGACATAGGGTTCGTAGGGCACAACCTGAAAGCTGGTATGGGTATAGTGATCTTCCTGCGCCTTGGCGGCGGCGATCACCTTGGGGTGACGATGCCCGGTGTTGAGCACGGCAATCCCGCCAGCGAAATCGACATAACGGTTGCCCTCGACATCCCACAGTTCGGCGTTCTCGGCATGGCTCGCAAAGACCGGCGCGGCAGACACCACACCACGTGCCACAGCCGCCTCGCGACGCTTGACCAGCGCGGCATTGTTTTGCGCGCCAACCGGGGCCACCACGTCAACCGCAACATCCGGCACGACCGAAATGTTGGTCTTGGGCTTGGCCGCCGCCTTGCGGGGCTTTTTCTTTACGGTATTGGACATATCAATGTCTCCTTGTTCAGACGAACACCTGTCCCATCCGGGGCTGTGTTTAAAATTCTCATAATACGTTTAATTTACCTGTCAATCCCGTTTTCGCCAAGCCATTATCCCTCTGCGACAGATAGAACCATATCGTCGCGTTTGAGTCTAAACTGGCTTACAGCGCGGGGTTGCGTGTACTACATTGTTCTCGCAAAAGATTATTCCGAAAGCACAAAAGGAAAGAGACGTGGACATTGGTAACAGGCTTCAGGAAATCCGCAAAGCACACGGTCTGTCTCAGCGGGAACTTGCCGCACGTGCGGGCCTGACCAATGGTACAATTTCCCTGATCGAGCAGAACAAGACCAGCCCCTCTGTGGCATCTCTCAAAAGTCTTCTGGATGCGATTCCCATGAGTATCGCGGAATTTTTTGCCACGATTGAAGAAACCAGAGACAGCAAATATTTCTACCGCCCCGATGAATTCACCGAGATCGCGCCGCAATCGGGCCAGACGGCAGTTTCGCTGCGCCAGCTTGGCAATGCCAGCAATCATGCCCTGCAAATCCTGGATGAGACCTACCCGCCCAATGCCGATACCGGGCCGGAACTGATCAGCCATATCGGCGAAGAGGCGGGCATCGTCACCCAGGGCCAGATTGAAATCACCGTCGAGGATCAGGTCAGGGTGCTACATCCCGGCGATGGCTATCTTTTCGATAGCCGCCTGCCGCATCGGTTTCGCAACACCGGCAGCGAGGTCTGCAAGATCATCAGCGCCTGTACGCCGCCGTCATTCTGATCCGGCGCGAAGGGTCATCTCAACAGCCCCCAGCCCCGCAATATCGCCCTTGGCGACACATCCCGGCGTGACCCAGGGCAGACCGTTCAGCGATCCGGTTATAACGAGCTGACCGGGCTGCAAGCCGCCACAATGATTGCCGATTGCATGGGCAAGCTTGCACAGGGTGGCAAAGGCATCGCCGCCCGGCACCCGCGCCGCCCCGCTCAGATACACCTTGTCACCAATGCTCAGATCCGCCGTGGCCTGCGTGACATCAATGCTCTGCCAGTCGCGAATGGGCGGGCCAAAGACCACCGCACCGTTCAGCTGATTGTCGAGCATCTTCAACAGCGGGTCGGCACCTTTGGGGTTTTCCAGACGGCTTTGCACCAGTTCGAACACCGGCAGCAATTCGACAGAGGCGCGCATTTGCCCGGCAAAATCCGGTGCATCGCGATCCGGCAGCGGCGCGATCACTCGAAAGCCATATTCAAGCTCGACCCCGACCTCTTCCGCGGGGGGCAAGGTCAGGGTTGCGGGGCTTGCATGGATATCGCTGGCATAGATCGGCGCGATCACGATGGGGGCATCCGGCGGGCAGGCCACCTTGAAACCACCGACCGGGCCGAGATCTGCGGCAAGTGCCTCTTGCACGGCAAAAACACGCGCGCGGGTCAGCCCCTCTCCTGCCCTGTCAGGCAGTCTCGGGCCACCGGCCCGTGCGGCGTGCAACAGGGCGATCAGCGGATCGCTCATGCGGCGATCACCGCACCGGCCGCAATCATCGCGTCAATAGCGGCACTGTCATAGCCTGCCTCGCCCAGAACCTCGCGGCTGTGCTGACCCAGAACCGGCGCGGCGCGGCGGATGCTGGCGGGGGTGTCGCTGAACTTGATCGGGTGGCCGAGGGTCTCAACGCTCCCCGCTTTGGGGTGCGCCACGTCGACAATCATGTCACGGGCGCGGGTTTGCGGATCATCGTGCATTTGCAGAATATCCAGCACCGGCCCGGCGGGCAGGCCCGCCGCCTCCATCCGGTCAAGCCAGACCTGGGTTGTTTCATGGCCAAGCCTGTCGTTCAGGATGCCTTCGAGGGCGTGCAGGTTCTGCATCCGGTCCTGATTGGTGGCAAAGCGCGGGTCATGGCCAAGCTCGGGCGCGCCGATCACCTCAAGAAACCGTTCCCAGTTGCGTTGATTGGCGGCGCCCACATTGACCCAGCCGTCAGAGGTGCGAAACGACTGATAGGGCGCATTCAGCGGATGCGCCGAGCCAAGCGGACCGGGCGCCGTGCCGGTGGCAAAGGCGATGGCCGATTGCCAATAGGTCTGGGTAATTGCCGCCTCGAACAGCGAGGTATCGACCTTTTGCCCTTCGCCGGTTTGCAACATCCGCGCATAGGCCGCCGAGACGCCCATGGCGGCGATGATCCCCGCCGTGATGTCGGAAATCGGCGCGCCGGGTTTGACCGGCGGGCGGCCCGGCCCCTCGCCGGTGATCGACATCAGCCCCGACATGCCCTGCGCGATAAGATCGAAACCGCCGCGCATCGCATACGGGCCCGTACGGCCAAAGCCGGAAATCTCACAATAGATCAGACGCGGATTGATCGCGCGCAGATCATCATAGCCAAGGCCCAACCGCTCCATCGTGCCCATGCGATAATTTTCGATCACCACGTCGGCCTCTTTCAGCAGCCGATGCAGCGCCGCCACCCCATCCGGTTGTTTGAGGTTGAGGGCAATGCCGCGCTTGTTGCGGTTCATCATCATATAGGCCGCCGATTCCCCCTCGATGGCGGGGGGTACAAAGCGGCGGCTGTCATCGCCGTCGGGTTTTTCGACCTTGATCACATCGGCCCCCATATCGGCCAGCATCAGGCCACAGACCGGCCCGGCCATGATATGCGCGAGTTCGACCACCTTCATGCCCGCCAGCGGGCCGGTGGTTTCGGGGGTTATTTGCCCGTCCATTTCGGGGCCTCCTTGGCTAGGAACGCCTCCATTCCGTGGCGGAAATCGTCGCTCATGTAACACATCTCGATCAGGTCGGCGTCTTCAACTGCGGCAGCAGCGCCGACACGACGCATCGCCTCTTTGGTGGCCCGCAGGGTCAGCGGCGCCATCCGGCCTAGTGTCTGCGCAAGCTCTTCGGCCCGCGCCATAAGGGCGGCCTCATCCTCAAGCACTTCGGTGACAAGGCCACAGGCCTGCGTCTCATCGGCGCCCAATAGCCGCGCGGTAAAGATCATCTCGCGCACACGGCCCGCCCCCATCAGCGCCGAGAGCCGCGCCAGATTGGCGGCCGCAAGGCAATTGCCAAGAGTGCGCGCAATCGGAAAGCCGAATTTGAGGCTGGCGCTTGCGATGCGGATATCGCAGGCCGCCGCAATCGCCGCCCCGCCCCCGGTGCAGGCGCCGTTCAGGGCCGCCACCGTCGGCAGCGGGCAGCGTTCAACCGCCTCAAGCACCGCGCCAATCTTTGCCTCGTAATCCAGCGCATCCTGCGCCTTATCAAAGGCCCGAAACTGGGTCATGTCGGTGCCCGCCGCAAAGGCGCGCCCGCCGGCCCCCGAGATGACCACGGCACGCAGGCTTCCGTCTGTCGGCACGCCACGACAGAGATCGGCCAGCCCTTCGTACATCTCAAAGGTCAGCGCATTGCGCGCCTGTGGTCGGTTAAAGGTGATCCACAGCGTCGCGTCGCGGATTTCATGGGTCAGGTCGGTCATATTGCTGCCTTATCTGTAAAAATATTCAACCAGGAAGAGCGGCACAGAGGGCACATAGGTGCAGAGCATCAGAACCGCCAAAAGCACCATCACGAACCAGATATTGACCTTGGACACCTCCCAGATATTGGCCCGCGCCACCGCACATGACGTGATCAGAACCGAGGCCACCGGCGGGGTCTGTTGACCGATGGCAAGGTTCAGCGTGACCACAAGCCCGAAATGCACCGGATCAATGCCTGCGGCGGTGATCAGCGGAATGACAATCGGCACCACAAGGATGATCGCCGCCGCCGAGTGCAGGAAAAACCCGATGATCAGAAAGAAAAAGTTGAGGATCAACAGGATCGCCCATTGCTTGTCGGTGATCGACAGGATGCCATTGGCAAGCTCCTGCGGGATCTGCGCGCGGGTCAAGAACCCGCCCATCAGAACCGAGGCCGCGACCAAAAGCATGACAACGGCGGTCTGCATGCCGCCATCAAGCATGGCGCGGCGCAGGTGGCCAAAGTCAAGGTTGCGATACCAGGCCGACACCACAAGCGCGGCGATCACGGCAAGGCCCGCGCCTTCGGTCGCGGTGACAAAGCCGCCAAAGATGCCGCCAAGGATGATCACCGGAAGACTAAAGGCCGGCAGGGCGTCAACGAAAGTCTCGCGCAGGCGCGGCATGTTGAACGCCTCTTCGGTCGGCAGGTTGTAGCGGCGCGCAAAGATATAGGCGACCAGCATGAGGCCCGCCGCCCCCAACAGGCCCGGCACAACGCCGGCCACGAAAAGCTGTTCGACCGAGGTATTGGCCGAGGCCGCGTAAAGGATCATCGGGATCGACGGCGGGATGATGATCGCCAGCGAGGCCGAGGATGATGTGACCGCCGCCGAAAGTTCCTTGGAATAGCCGCGCTTTTTCATCTGCGGGATCAGGATCGAGCCCATCGCCGCCACATCGGCCACCGCAGAGCCGGAGATTTCCGCAAAGAACAGCGAGACACCGATATTCACCATCGCCAGTCCGCCGCGCACAAAGCCGACGATCGCCGAAACGAAATTGATAAGACGGTCGGTGATGCCCCCGGCATTCATGATCGCCCCGGCGAGCACGAACATCGGAATCGCAATCAGCGAAAACTTGGTCGATCCGTCATACATGTCAAGCGCGATGGTCACCAGGCTATCGGGCCCTTCAGTTACCAACAGGCCCAGCACCCCAGACATGGCCAGGGCCACGGCGATCGGCACATTGATGCAGATCATCACCACGAGGGCAATAAAAATAGCCAGCATAAGCATCAGACGCGATCCTTGTTCTTGTGAAGTTCGGTCTCGACCTCTTCTTCGATTTCGGCATGTTCAAGCGAAATGCCCTGCGCGGTTTTCGCCCAGTACCCCGGCAGGCTCAGCAATTGGCAGACGATAAACAGGCTGGCCCCGATGGGGATCACCGATTGGGTGAATTGCACCGGCACCCAGGTGAGCGACACAAGCATGTCGCCCTCAAGCACCTCAAGCACCTGAAGCCCCGCCCGCGCCATCAGCACGAAAAACACCAGCACAAACGCTTCGGCGAGCAACATCGCGGCAAGCCGCAGATTCGGGGGCATGGCAAGCAACACCGTATCAAACCCGATGTGGCGACGATGCAGCGCCGCAAGCGCCGAACCATAATAGGTGATCCACGCCAGCATGATCGCGGCAACCTCATCGTACCAGGAAAAACTCTGCCCCATAAGACGGGCCAGAACGGAGATAATCACGATTGCGGTCAGACCGATCATCAACAGGATCGTGATGCTTTCAAGAATGCGGCTTAGGAAACGATTGGCGCGTGACAGAGCAGTCATGGGGGCCTTCTTTTACATGCATTGGAACAGCGCCTGCCCAAGGCGGGCGACAGGATGCTCCGGGGTGTCTGATCTTTGGAAACAGAGGATCGGCGGCCCGCAGCGGGGCCGCCGACAATCACCGGGGCTTAGCTCGACTGAGCAAGGCCCATGACGGTGTCGATCAAGTCCTGACCACCCTCGACCTCGGCGGCAAAGCCTTCATAGATCGGCTTGGAGGCTTCGATAAAGGCGGCCTTGTCGGCCTCGTTCACCTCGACACCGGCATCCTTGATCACGGCCAAAAGCTCGGTTTCGAGCTGCGCCGCCTTTTCATAGGTAAACGTCTGGGTGTCGTTGCCACACTCGGTCAGCATCGCCTGCACCTCGGGGGATTGCTTGCCGAATGTCTTGGCAGAGCTCAAAACATACGCTGGCGTATAGACATGACCGGTGATCGAGAGGTACTTTTGCACCTCCTGAAACTTGGCCGAGGCGATTTGCGCATAGGGGTTTTCCTGGCCGTCGATCACGCCGGTTTGCAGCGCGGTGAACACATCGGAAAACGACATCGGCGTGGGGTTTGCACCATATTGCTGGAACATCTTCACGCGCCATGCGCCGTTCGGGGTGCGCAGCTTGATGCCTTGCAGATCCTCGGGTTTGTTGATCGGGCGGGTGTTATTGGTGATGTGGCGAAACCCGTTCTCGGCCAAGCCGACAATGTGATAGCCATTGTCGTTTGCCGCGCCTTGGAATTTGTCCATCATCGCGCCTTGCACGCGGCGCATATGGTCACGATCCTTGATGATATAGGGCATCTCGAAGACGCCGAACACATCACTGACAGAGGACATCACAGAAGACGGCAGGGCAAAATCGACCTGCCCCAGTTTAAGCTTTTGCAACAGCTCCTTGTCCTTGCCAAGCTGTGACGAGCCAAAGGTCTGAACCTCGATTGTGCCACCGGATTTGTCGGCGACACAGGCAGCGAAATTATTGGCCGTCGCCTCGAACAGTGAACCGGGCGCGCCGACATGGCCAAATTTCATGGTGACATCAGCGGCCATCGCCGGCATGGCAATCATCGAGGCCACAGCGGTTGCAATAAGTGTCTTTTTCATTTTGATCCTCCCTGGATATCTGAATGATGCGCGGCTGATGCGGTTGGGCGCTTTACCTTCTTATCAATCGTGCCGCGCGATGGTGGTCTTGAATCTCGTTAGGTTTTACCGACTTTGGCCAACGCGGGCTCCTCCTCCCGCGTTGGCCGTTTGTTACGGGCTCAGGCCGCGGCACGGGCACCGTTGAATTTCTGCCCCAGAACTTCAAGCGCGGCCTGTACGCCGCCGGCTTTGTACGGAACGCCCGCATCGCGCAAACCCATCTCGACGCCCGACAGTGTGCCACACAACGTAAGATCGTTGAAATCCCCAAGATGCCCGATGCGAAATACCCGGTCGGCAACCTTTGACAGGCCACTGCCCAGGGACATGTCATAATTGCGCAGGGTAACGGCGCGGAAATTATCGGCCGAATGCCCCTCGGGCATCAAGACCGCCGTAAGAACAGGCGAGTGGTGCTCGGGGACGTTACACAGGATCTCAAGCCCCCAGGTCTCCACTGCGGCGCGGGTCGCGGCGGCGTGGCGTTGATGGCGCGCAAAGACATTTTCCAGCCCCTCTTCATGCAGCATATCAAGCGCCTCGTTGAGACCGTAAAGCAGGTTGGTCGCCGGGGTGAAGGGGAAATACCCGTTGTCATTCGGCCCCGCCATGTCCGCCCAGCTCCAGTACGAGCGCGTAAGCCGCGCGGATTCAGAGGCCTTCATCGCCTTGTCGCTGATGGCGTTGAACGACAGGCCCGGCGGCAGCATCAGCCCCTTTTGCGATCCCGCAACCGTAACATCGACACCCCATTCATCATGCCTGAAGTCAATCGAGGCCAGTGACGAAATCGTATCGGCCATAAGCAGCGCCGGATGGCCCGCCGCATCCATCGCGCGGCGCACCTCGTCCACCGGCGTGACAGAGCCGGTCGAGGTCTCATTATGCACCACGCAGACCGCCTTGATCTCATGGCCCTTGTCGGCGCGCAGGCGCTCTTCAATCGCCGCCGCGTCGGCCCCGGCGCGCCAGTCGCTTTCGATAAAGACCGGGTTGAGGTCAAGTTTTTGCGCCAGCGATTTCCACAGCGTCGCGAAATGGCCGGTTTCATACATCAACACCGTATCACCCGGCGACAGGGTGTTGACCAAGGCAGCCTCCCAGGCGCCGGTGCCCGAAGCCGGGTAAATCACCACCCTAGCATCCGTCTTGAAGATCGTCTTCATCCCTTCAAGCGCCTTGCGGCCGACATCGGCAAAGGCAGGGCCACGATGGTCCATGGTTGGGTAATCCATCGCGCGCAGAATACGGTCGGGCACATTGGAAGGCCCTGGAATTTGCAAAAAGTGGCGTCCGGCAGTCATGGTTTTCCTCTCCCCGATACGGAACACCTCGCGAGAAAAAGCGAGGGAATTTTGTTGAATTGAATTCTGAATTCAATATTATGTCAAGAAGTATCGAAAAAATTTTTGAAGGGTCGCGCCGCATGCTGGATGAAAACATACGCTCTCGATTGTCGCGCGATATCGAGGGCGAAACCCGGTTCGATGCCTTCACGACCGGGCGCTATGCGACCGATGCCTCGATCTATCAGATCATGCCCGCCGGCGTGGTCATCGCCAAAAGCGCGGGCGATGTCGCCGCCGCACTAGAGGCCGCACGCGAGGCCGATATCCCGCTTACCATGCGCGGCGGGGGCACCTCGCAATGCGGGCAAACGGTGAATTCCGGGCTGATCGTGGATTGCTCGAAATATCTCAACCGGATCATCGAGCTTGATGTTGCAGGGCGGCGTGCCGTGGTCGAACCGGGGATCGTTCTCGATGATCTCAATCGCGCGCTCAAGCCGCATGGGCTATGGTTTCCGGTCGATGTATCAACCGCCTCGCGCGCCACGATTGGCGGGATGGTGGGCAATAATTCCTGCGGCTCTCGCTCGCTTCGCTATGGCACCACGCGTGATAATGTGGCGCGCATCGAGGGGCTTTTGGCCGATGGCACCGCGTTTGATTTTGGCCCCGGTTCGGGCAATCGCGTACCCGAGCCTTTGTTGCGGCAAATGCTTGATCTTGGCGCGCGCGAGGCGGGCGAAATCGCCGCGCGCTTCCCCAAGGTGCAGCGCCGGGTTGGCGGCTATAACATCGACGCGCTTGTGCCCGGCGATGCTCCTATCAACCTTGCGCATCTGTTGATCGGCTCCGAGGGAACGCTTGCGATTTCAACCGCGATCGAAATCAAGCTGTCGCCCCTGCCCTCTAAAACCCGCGTCATGGGCGTTTGCCATTTCCCGACGTTCCGCGCCGCGATGGAGGCCGCGAAACCGCTTGTGGCACTTGGGCCGACCTCGGTCGAGCTTGTCGATTCGACGATGATCGACCTTGCCCGCTCGATCCCGATCTATGCCAAAACGCTGGAGTCTTTCGTGCGCGGCAACCCCGCCGCGATGCTGTTTGTCGAGTTCGCCGATAGCCCCGGCGAGAACGAGGAAAACATGCGCCGCCTTGCCGATACCATGGCCGATCTCGGGTTTGGCTTTGGCTTTGGCTTTGGCAAGGGCGGCCCGCATGAAGGCGGCGTTGTCGAGGTCTGGGATATGGGCCTTGCCGCCGATATCGGCGAGCTGCGCAAGGCCGGCCTCAATATCATGATGTCGATGAAAGAGGCGGGCAAGCCGGTGTCCTTTGTCGAGGACTGCGCCGTGCCGCTCGATCATCTGGCCGATTACACCGACCGCCTGACCGAGGTGTTCCATGAACATGACACGACCGGCACGTGGTATGCCCATGCCTCCGAGGGCTGTTTGCATGTCCGCCCGGTCCTGAACCTCAAGCTTGAAAAAGACGTGCGCGCCATGCGCGAGATCGCCGAGGCAGCGTTCGAGATGGTGCGCGACTACAAGGGCTCGCATTCCGGCGAGCATGGTGATGGCATCGTTCGATCCGAATTTCACGGGCCCATGTTCGGACCGCGCATCCTTGGCGCCTTTGAAGAGGTGAAGGCGGCGTTTGATCCGGGCGCGCGCCTCAACCCCGGCAAGATCGTGCATGCGCCGAAAATGGATGACCGGAGCCTGATGCGCTATCCGCCGGGCTACGCGTTCGACGACCTCAAGACCGGGCATGACTGGTCCGACTGGACCGGCGCGGGCGGTGGTTTTCAGGGCGCGGTCGAGATGTGCAACAACAACGGCGCCTGCCGCAAACTGGCCGGGGGCGCCATGTGCCCGAGCTATCGCGTGACCCGCGACGAGCGTGACGTGACCCGCGGGCGCGCCAACACCCTGCGCCTTGCGCTTTCGGGGCGGTTGGGCAAGGACGCGCTG
>Ga0209345_10003970_pt1 | contig 14681 bp, 12 predicted proteins | sample Cruoilmetagenom7_FD_187294 | JGI IMG/M metagenome (GOLD analysis project Ga0209345, IMG submission 187294) | Oil polluted marine microbial communities from Coal Oil Point, Santa Barbara, California, USA - Sample 7 (SPAdes) (version 2) | ecosystem: Environmental > Aquatic > Marine > Oil seeps ... | reverse complement strand
CAGCGTGGATGATAAATTTGGCGGGCAGGTTATAAGCACTGGTGATCCTGGCATTCCCGGTGGGACATCCACCCAGTGTGCGGCACTCCTCGAGTAGCCTGGGACCGGCAGCCCGGTGGATGGCACCGTCAACCCCACCGCCGCCAAGGAGTGTGGTGTTTGCAGCGTTAACGATGGCATCGACATCCAGCGTTGTTATATCACCAAAGCTGATCTCTATTTTAGGCTTCATGTTGCCTGTCTGATACGGGCATCTATTTGCTTTTCAAGGTTCCCTTGCAGACGGTTCATGATTTTGTCTATCTCTTTGTCTGTCAGGGTCTTGGATTCGTCCTGCAGAACGATTCCAACGGCATATGATTTCTTGCCTTTTTCGAGCTTTTCACTTTCATACACATCAAAAAGTGTGACTGATTTGACCATTTCCTTTCCGGATTTTATGGCAATTTCCCTGATCCTGGAGAAGGGAATGGCCTTATCGATGATCATGGAAAGGTCACGCCTGACTTCGGGGTACTTCGGGATCTCTTTCATGCTGATCTGAAAACCTTTCATAGCCTTCAGCATAGCGGACCAGTTAAGATCAGCATAATACACGGTGGACGTAATATCAAATTGGCCGGTCAGGGAGCTGTCAACTACGCCCATCTCTGCAATTTTTACCCCCTTGAACGAGTAGCTTAGTCCATCGCTAAAATATTCTGCATCCACTTCCTGGGCCTGGAGCATCCCATTAACCAGTCCCACGCGCGCCAAAATACCTTCAACATATGATTTTAATTCATAGAAGTTGCCGTGTTCTTCCTTTTTTATCCAGTTACCGGTATTTCGGGGACCTGTAGCAAAGAGGGCAAGCCTTTCGGCTTCCCGGTAGCCTTCGGGTTTATGCTGATCAGCTCCGTCCTGGATCTGGTAGCAGCTCCCAAATTCATATAGCCTGAGCATAGGACGTTTCCGGTTTTTATTAAATATGATGGTTTCAAGTCCACCATAAAGCAAGTTTGTTCTCATCCGGTTCAGGTCAGAGCTGAGCGGATTGTAGAGTTCCACAGCGGCTGGATCATCGCTGTAATAGGCTTCCCTGCTCAGGGAGTTACACATGATCTCGTTGAATCCATTTCCGCTGAGGTAATCGGAGATTAACTGTAAAACCTTCTCCTTATCCGGTTTTGTGGAATAGGTCAACACAGAAGTCAGTGTAGGCGGAGTATCAACATTGTTATAACCATATATCCTGAGGATCTCTTCAATTACATCAGCTTCCCGCCTCACATCAACCCGGTAGGCAGGAACCACCAGGTCCAGGCCATCAATGCTTTCAGATTCAATGGATATTTCAAGCGCTTTAAGAATTCGTTTGACTGTTTCCTTGTCCATTTTTTTACCGACCAGCCTGTCTATGTGAGCATAGCTTACCTGCACCTGGAATGGCTCAAGTTTGACTGGATACTCATCGACGATGTCGGAAGAGATCTTACCACCTGCTATTTCCCTGATCATTATAGCCGCCCTTTTCAGAGCCAGCAGGGTCATTTCAGGATCAGCACCGCGTTCAAAGCGGAAGCTGGCATCTGTATTCAAACCATGGCGTTTGGATGTCCGCCTGATATAAACAGGATCGAAATAGGCACTCTCCAGGAAAATATTCCTGGTTTTCCCGGTGACCCCTGATTGTATTCCTCCGAATACACCAGCAATGCACATGCCTGCTTCAGTGTTGCATATCATCAGGTCATCCTCCGAGAGGGATCTTTCCACTTCATCAAGTGTGGTGAACTTTGATCCTTCTTTCATAGTCCTGACCACAATGCCCTGGCCAGTGATCTCATCTGCATCAAAAGCATGAAGTGGTTGTCCCAGTTCATAAAGCACAAAATTCGTAATGTCAACAATATTGTTGATGGGACTCAATCCTACGGCACGCAGCCTGTTTTGCAACCATTCCGGTGATGCTGAGACCTGAATATCAGTTAGTGTAACACCGGCATACCTCTTACAAGCCTTCTCATTTTCTATCCTGACTTTAACCGGCAGCTTTTGGTTGTCGACATGGAAGTTTTCAGCAGATGGTTTGGTCAATGAGACTGGTCCAGAGAGCTTCAAAAAAGCTGCCAGGTCCCGCGCTACCCCGTAATGGGATGCACCGTCAATGCGGTTTGGTGTGAGCCCTATTTCGAATATAGTGTCTGTTTGTATACCAAAGTATTCACTGGCCGGTGTACCTGCCTTTGCATCCTCATCAAGTACCAAAATGCCCTCATGGCTGGTCCCGAGGCCGATTTCGTCTTCCGCACAGATCATGCCCTCAGAGACCTCCCCCCGGATTTTTACTTTCCGGAGTGTTTGGCTTTCATCCCCTTTGTATAGGGTCGTTCCAACAGTGGCCACTACAACCATTTGTCCCACACTAACATTGGGTGCACCACAAACGATATCAAGCTCTCTCTCACCACCAATATCCACTTTTGTCAGGCTCAGTTTATCTGCATCCGGATGTTTTTTGCAGGTATTTACCCTGCCTAAAACGCATCCTCTTAAGCCGCCCCTGACAGATTCAAATTTTTCAATACCTTCCACTTCCAGTCCGATATTGGTCAAGATGTCCCCTAACTCGTCAGGGGACTGGCTTATACTGATATAGTCTTTCAGCCAGTTATAGGAAATTTTCATATATAAAACACTTGGGATACAATATCAGGCAAAAGTAGGTAAAAAAACGATTTATGTTATATTTGTAAACTGATTAAACACGCCAGTATGACTGCCAAAAAAGAAAAGTTATTTCTGATCACAAATGATGATGGTATACATGCCAGGGGACTAAAGGCCCTGATCGAACTAGTTCGGCCATATGGCAAGGTAATGGTGATTGCACCTGAGGATGGCCAGTCGGGCATGTCACATGCCATCACGGTGAAATATCCCATCCGCTTAAAAGAACTTGAAAAGCAGAAAAACCTGGTGGTTTATAGCAGCAACGGCACCCCGGTGGACTGTGTCAAGCTGGCATTGAGCAAGCTGCTGGACAGGAAACCCGATTTGATCATTGCCGGTATCAACCACGGCTCGAACTCATCCTCCAGCATCATTTATTCCGGTACCATGGCTGCTGCCATTGAGGGTTGCATTAACGGAATTCCCTCCATTGGATTTTCACTACTTGATTATTCACCGGAGGCAAATTTCAGATCCATCATAAAATATGCTAAGCTCATTCTGGAAAATGCACTCGAAAAAGGTATTCCGCAGGATACCTGCCTGAATGTTAATTTCCCGGTAAATACATACCAGAAGATAAAGGGGATCAAGATCTGTCGCCAGAATAAGGGCGTTTGGAAAGAGGAATTCGATCAGCGCCAGGATCCCATGCATAGGGATTATTTCTGGCTGACAGGGGAATTTATGAACCTGGAACCAAAGGCGCAGGATACGGACGAATGGGCCCTTCACCATAATTATGTCAGTATCGTCCCGGTTCACGTAGACCTGACCGCTTACGGGGCAATTGAAAAATTGCGTGACTGGACCTGTGAATCAGGATAACACCATACGGACTAAGATAAATACAGTTACTTTCGGACTGATTGCCGGATTGTTGGTTCCTTTGTTGGCCCTTGTTTTTTTCCATTTGATATCATCCCAGGGTAAAGCATTTCCCGAATTTTTAGAGTATATAGTTTCCAGGAAGAAACTCAGCTCCCTGATAAGCCTCTCATTGGTTCCTGATCTGCTTGTATTTTTTATCTTTATCTGGTTGAATTATCTTAATTCCGCCAAGGGCGTGCTGGCTGCCGTGTTTATATTTGCGTTGATCGTGGTGTTGACAAAGTTTCTTATATGAAGTATTATCTGATAGCAGGGGAAGCATCTGGTGACCTGCACGGCAGTAAGCTGATGCAGGGACTGAAAACAGCGGACCCGGAGGCGGAATTCCGCTATTTCGGAGGGGACCTGATGGCGGCAGAAGGTGGTAGCCTTGTAAAGCATTTCAGGCAGACTGCTGTCATGGGTTTGTTCAAGGTTATTTTCAACCTTCGGAAGATATCAGGCAACCTGCGGTTCTGTAAAAAAGATATTAGAGAATATCAGCCCGATGCCCTGATACTCATTGACTATTCGGGATTCAACCTGAGGATTGCAAAATTTGCAAGGCCGGCAGGGTTCAGGGTGATTTATTACATTTCTCCAAAAGTATGGGTATGGGACAGGAAACGTGTTTACACCATCAGGGATAATATTGATAAAATGTATGTCATCCTTCCCTTCGAGGTTGAATTTTACCAGCAATACAATTACGCCGTAGAATATGTAGGGAACCCCATCCTTGATGCAGTGGAAGAAAGCAAGGCAAAGGCGGTGAGCCGAAAGGAGTTTTGCTCACGTAACAACCTGGACGAAAGTCCAATAATAGCCCTTTTGGCAGGAAGCAGGAAGGAAGAGATCAAGCACTGCCTGCCTGAAATGCTGGCAGTTATTAATCAGTTTCCCGGGTACCGTTTTGTCATTGCAGGGGCGCCGGCCATCTCACCTGAATATTATACCAGGTTCACCGGTAACAGGGATGTGGAGATCTTATTTGACCAGACCTATGACCTTTTGAATAATGCAGAGGCAGCCGTGGTCACTTCTGGGACAGCCACACTTGAAACGGCTCTTTTCAGGGTCCCGGAAGTAGTGATCTATAAAATGGGTGAACTGACCTACCAGATTGGCAGGCAGTTTGTCAAACCAAAATATTTCAGCCTGGTTAATCTTATCCTTGACAGGGAGGTGGTAAAGGAATTACTGCAATACAGGCTCAGGAACAAAATTGCCAGTGAATTACATCGTATCCTGGAGGATGAAACATACAGGATGGTCATGTTGGACAATTACTGTAAGTTACGGAGCAGGCTTGGGGAACCGGGGGCTTATTACAGGCTTGCTGAGAGCGTAGCCAGGTATATTGGAAATGAAAAATCAAAGTGATGATATTATCAGGAAAATTAAATTATTGCTTCTTCGTGCTTGTTCTCCTGTTTTTGGCCGGCCAGTCATTCTCTATGGATATCAGGATAGGTGTTTTTCACGAACACCTGGTAAATGCCCTCCTTTTCACCTCCGGAGATGGTGATTATCATATTAAGACAGACCAGGGCACCCTGGGTGTTTGTCCCCAGGGAGAGAGCTGGTACGTGATCCGGCAAAAGGATTTTTTGTTTATCAGGGACCATAAAGGCGAGTGGCACCAGGGCCAGCATCTACGTTTTTCAGCACCTGATGAGTATTCATATTTCAGGCTGGCCCCGGCGCTACCGGTGCTGGACTCAAGGGAATACCTGTCTGACCTGCAGGTGGAGATCTCCATGAACAGCCTTTTGATGATCAATGAGATTGATATGGAGAAGTATATAATGGGCGTATCTGAAACAGAAGCTGGCAGCCGATGCGAACTGGAGTATTACAAGGTCCAGTCCATATTGAGCCGGACATTTGCTTACAAAAACCTCGCCCGTCATAAACCAGAAGGATTCCACCTTTGCGATGCCGTACATTGCCAGGCTTATAAAGGCAGGAATATCTGGAATGAAGATGTGGAAATAGGTGCTGAGGTGACAGATGGACTGGTCATGGCGGATGGTGATTCCATCCTGCTCAATGCAGCCTACCATGCTAATAGCGGAGGAGAGACCAGGGGGGCAGAGGAAGTTTGGCTGACCGGGAAGCATTACTTGCGCCCTGTGCTGGATCCTTTCAGCCTCAAGCAGCCCGGTACAAAGTGGAAAAAACCTATTCCTGCGGTGGATTGGATTAGTTATCTGCAGTCAAAAGGAATTCTTATTGGAGAATTGCTGGATACTTCCGTGCTTGAAATGCCCCTGGATCACCGGCAGGATTATTACTTGTTCGGGCAGGACTCACTTCTGCTATCGGAGATCCGTAGTGACTATCAGCTCCGGTCGGATTTTTTTGGCGTAGGTCTTTCCGACGACCAAATTATACTGGATGGCAGGGGATATGGCCACGGTGTTGGATTGAGCCAGGAAGGTGCCATGGAAATGGCCCGACTGGGATATCGATATACGGCAATCCTGAATTTTTATTATCACCAGATACAGATTTTACATGCCAGGTTCCTACAGGAGGCAGGTAAGCTTGAAGTTGATATCATTAATTTGCCGTAAATCGAAAAAGCGTTACTTTCGCTTTGAAATTTTTATCCCGCATGTTAACCGTATTCCGTAAGGAAATCAGCACATTTTTCAGTACCCTGACAGGGTATGTTGTGATTATCGTCTTCCTGGTGGTTAATTCCCTCTTTATGTGGATATTCAAGGGGAACATGAATGTGCTTGATAACGGGCATGCCAACATGGATACGCTCTTTCTCATGGCTCCCTGGATATTCCTTTTCCTGGTACCTGCCATTACCATGCGGATATTTGCAGAGGAGAAACGAAGTGGGACAATGGAATTGTTATTGACCCAGCCCATTTCGGATGGGCAGATCGTGCTGGCGAAATACTTTGCTGCCCTTGTGCTGATCTTGTTTTCCCTGCTTCCTACAATGATTTATTTCTTCTCGGTCCACAATCTTGGGAGTCCCCCGGGCAACCTGGATACGGGTGGGATATGGGGGTCTTATGTGGGACTGTTTCTGCTTGCAGCTGTATATGCTTCCGTGGGGATCTTTATATCCTCGCTGACAGACAACCAGATAATTTCATTTATTGTGGCCGTGGTGATCTCATTTTTTCTGTATACCGGATTTGACCTGATCACCAGCATAGACTTGTTTGGTAACCTTGATAACCTGCTCCTGAAGCTAGGTATCAATGAACACTACAAATCCATACGACGCGGAGTGATTGATACGAGAGACCTGGTATATTTCCTTAGTGTGATTTGTATTTTCCTGGTTGGAACCAGGGCTGTTTTACAGAGCAGGAAAAAGATACGGAGTATTCAGCTTGTCAGTTTTCTGATTATCCTTGTACTGTTTAATTTTATCGCTTCATTGCTTTTTTACCGAATTGACCTGACCACTGAGAAAAGATATTCACTTGCGGAGGAGACGAGGGAGATATTGAGGGACCTGGATGAGATCGTTTATATACGTGTCTATCTTGAGGGTGATTTGCCCGTAGGTTTTTCCAGGCTGAATGCCGCCATCAGGGAAATGCTGGATGAGTTCAGGGTGTATGCCCCGCAAAACCTTCAATATGAATTTATCGATCCGGTAGAAGACCCGGACCCTCAGATCCGCCGGAATCTTTTCAACCAGTTGTACAGCGCCGGTTTGCAACCCACCAATGTGCAGGTCAGGGCCAAGGATGGGAGCACCACACAGAAGATTGTTTTTCCGGGAGCTATAATCTCCTTTGAGGAAGCAGATGTGGCCGTGAACCTCCTGAAGAATAACCCAGGCCTGCCCGGAGAGGTGAACCTGCATCAATCCATACAATCGCTTGAGTATGAGTTTATCAGCATGATCAGGACCCTTAGCAGCGATTCCATAGCCAGGGTGGTTTTTCTGGAGGGACATGGCGAACTTGATGAATTCCAGGTAGGGGATATTACCAAGGCCCTGGCCAATTTTTACCAGGTTGACAGGGGAGAGCTCGAAGGCAGGTATGGAATAATGGATAATTATCAGGCCGCTATCATAGCCAAACCCGTGAAGGCTTTCTCAGAGGCCGATAAATTTGTGATCGATCAGTACATCATGCAGGGAGGTAAGGTACTCTGGTTGCTGGACCCGGTGCAGGTATCGATGGACAGCCTTTTTTTGGGTACAACCTTCGCCATGTACAATCCAATAAATATTGAGGACCAGCTGTTCAGATACGGAGTACGCCTGAATCCAAATCTAGTGAAGGATATCCAGTGCCATGTGATCCCTGTGAATAAGGGCCTTGCCGGAACACAGGCCCAGTGGGAATTCAGTGACTGGTATTATTTCCCACTGATATCGCCAGGGAACGAGCATCCGGTAACCCGTTCCCTGAACATGATAAAAATTGAATTTGCAAGTGATATAGATACAGTGGGCGAGAATCCAGCTGTTAGGAAGACAGTTCTCCTTTCCACCTCTCCTTACTCCAGGCTCGTAGCCACACCAGCAGAGATCAGCCTGCGGGAAACCCAGCAACCGCCTTCCCAGTCTGATTATAAGCACGCGCACCTGCCCCTGGCTGTCCTGTTGGAGGGTAACTTTGAATCGGTATTCACCAACCGCTCCATACCCGATGTGAAATTTCAGGAACCTATACAGCTTGTCAGCACGAGCAAATCCACCCGGATGATTGTCGTGGCAGATGGTGATGTTATACGGAACGAGGTTATAGATTCCCCGAACGGTCCGGTTTTAGCCCCGCTAGGATTTGACCAGTATACTTCGCAGAGCTTCGGGAACAAGGAGTTCATCCTGAATGCTGTAAATTACCTGACAGATGAGACTGGATTGATCAGCCTCAGGGGGCGTGAATTCAGGATGCGCCTGCTGGACCGGCAACGTATCCTGGAAGAAAGTGATAAGTGGAAAATCATCAATACAGCAGTCCCAATCCTCCTGGTCATTGCCTTCGGTGCAGGTATGGGTATATATCGCAGAAGGAGATATCGTTAAATGAACAGGAACAAAATAACCCTGGTAGTACTGGTAGTGCTGGTGGCTGTCTCAGCCTGGCTGCTCCTGTCCAAACGTTCAGGCACATATGCCAGGTCCGATTTTGAGTTCGCCGTATTAGACACCAACCAAATTACAGGAGTGGAGATAACAGGCAGGGGGGGGAAGGTAATGCTTGTAAAGAATGAGTTTTCCTGGCGGTTGGATGGCAGTACTCCTGTCCGGAAAGACCGCATGAGTGGTATGCTGGTATTGCTGTCCAGGCTCGAAGTTTTATCGCCGGTATCCCGCTCCCGCACGGAGGAGGTTTCCACGCAACTGCAGACCGAGGGAAAACGGGTTTTAATAACGCTGGACAAAGGGGCGGGCAGGGAGTATTTTGTCTTCCATGATACTACGGAAACAAATGCCACCTACATGATGATGAAAGATGCTGATACCCCTTTTCGGATGGGAGTAAGGGGGTATAAACGAAGGAATCTGGCAGTTTTGTACAATACGGAAAAAAGGTACTGGAGAGAAAACCTTCTGCTGCATTACCAGCCTGAGCAAATTCAATATATATCGCTTCAACATAAGCGCGAACTAGACAATACATTTCAGCTGGCCAGGAATGCATCCGGAGGATTTGAGATGTCTATTGGTATAGTGCCTGGGGACTGGTTCAACCCGCTTACTTCAAAGCTCAATCAGTACCTGGGTTATTTCTACGGGATCAGGTTCGAGGCCTATGTAGATCCCGGTCAGGAAACACCTTTAAAATATGAGTACAACGAGGAACCTGATTATGTACTGGAGGTGGGAAGTAGCACAGGTAAACGGACAAGCCTCAGTTTGTTTCCTGTATTTACGGTTAATCTTGAAGGGATTAAAAAAATGGACCTCAATGTCTTATATGCAAAGATCGATGATTGGGACGGAATGGTTGTGCTGAACTATATGGAAATTGATCCGCTTTTGAAAGATCCGGGCTATTTTCAAGGCAAATGAAAAAATGGAATCTGGTGCAAAGCTTCTGGTAAATTTTTCGTATAATTGATATTTAGAATTTAAAAAATCCATCCATGAAATTTGTTGTTTCCAGTACAGACCTTTTGGGTCATTTACAGGCAGTTAGTAGGGTCATCAGTTCTAAAAACACATTGCCCATCCTTGATAATTTTCTATTCAGGCTGGAAGGCAATGAACTGGAGATCACAGCCTCCGACCTGGAATCTACCCTGATCACTAAAATGACACTGGAAAATACTTCGGAAAGCGGAAGTATTGCTGTACCTGCCCGGATCCTTACAGATACCCTGAAAGAATTCCCGGAGCAACCGCTTACTTTTGAAATTGATAACGACAAGCTATCCGTTGTCATCAATTCTGAGAATGGTAAGTTTACCGTTGTTGGTCAGAATGCAGGGGATTTTCCACAAATGCCAGCCATAAAGCAGGACCAGAAGGCAACTATTGAGGTTCCTGCAGAAGTATTGTACAGCGGTATCAACAAGACACTGTTTGCCACGGCAGACGATGAACTCAGACCGGTGATGAATGGTGTTTACATTGAACTGGCTTCGGATAATCTCACCTTTGTAGCTTCGGATGCGCACAAATTGGTACGTTACAAACGTGCAGATGCAAAGGCGGATACAGATTCATCCTTCATCTTACCCAAAAAACCCGCTTCTCTTTTAAAAAATGTATTGCCCAAGGAGGAGAATCCTGTTACCATTGAGTTTGACGACAAGAATGCCTTCTTTTCAATGACAGAATATAAGCTGGTCTGCCGCCTGGTGGAAGGTAATTATCCCAGTTACAACTCTGTGATCCCTACGGATAATCCCAACAAACTCAGTATTGACAGGGTGGAATTTTATAATACCTTAAAGCGGGTGTCGGTATACTCAAACCAGGCAAGCAACCTGGTGAAACTGGCCCTCACCGGTAACCAGATCACTGTATCTGCCCAGGACATTGATTTTTCGATCTCGGCTTATGAAAGGCTGAATTGCCAGTATGAAGGTGAGGATATGGAGATCGGTTTCAAGTCCACCTTCCTGATCGAGATCCTTTCAAACCTCTCATCCACAGATGTGATCGTGGAATTGTCAGATCCCACGAGGGCGGGTATCATGTTACCTGCAGTTTCTGAGAATGAATCCGAGGATGTCTTAATGTTGCTCATGCCCATGATGATCAATGCTTGACCCTGATTATTCCTGCATAGAACAAAACCCGGCAGTCAACACCTGGCCGGGTTTTTCATTATATTTATAACAGCAGCAAAGAGCTTAAAAAATGGAACTAAAATTAAAAAACCCCATGGTCTTTTTTGACCTGGAAACCACGGGTGTCAATGTCGCAAGTGACAGGATAGTTGAGATCTCCTGGTTGAAGATCCAAACTGATGGAAGTGAGTCAATTACAACCCATCTTGTCAACCCGACCATACCTATTGATCCCAGGGCAATTGCTATACACGGCATCACAGATGAAGATGTGAAGGACAAACCCACTTTCTCAGATCTGGCCAGGACATTGGCCAAAGAATTTGAAGGATGTGATTTCGCCGGGTATAATTCAAATAAATTTGACATACCCCTGCTGGCAGAAGAGTTCTTGCGGGCTGGTGTGGATTTTGACCTCAGGAAACGCAAACTCATTGATGTCCAGGTGATTTTCCATAAAATGGAACAACGGACACTTTCTGCTGCTTATCAGTTTTATTGTAAAAAAGTGCTGGAAGATGCACACAGTGCAGAAGCTGATACACTCGCCACCTATGAGATACTGAAGGCTCAACTGGACCATTATGAGCATTTACAAAATGATGTGGATTACCTGTCTGCATTTTCTACCCAGAACAGGTCGGTTGACCTGGCCGGACGCATCATATACAATGACAAAGATATCGAAGTGTTTAATTTTGGAAAGTACAAAGGAGAGTCCGTCGAGGAGGTATTGAAAAAGGACCCTGGCTATTTTGGCTGGATATTGAATGGTGATTTCCCCCTGTATACCAAGAAGGTCCTTACCAATATCAAGTTAAGGGCATTCGGTAAATCTTAAACGAATGAAAATTATTTGTTTGGCCAAAAACTATGTGGCCCACGTCAAGGAATTTGACAGCATAGTACCCACGGAACCGATATTCTTCATGAAGCATGAAAATTGCATAGTTCGGAATAACAAACCATTTTATCTCCCTGATTTCAGCGACAATATTCATCATGAAATTGAGATTGTTGTGAAAATCAATAAAGTAGGCAAGAATATCGACAAAAAATATGCTCACAGGTATTTCGGAGAAATCGGACTGGGGATTGATTTTACAGCAAGAGATCTGCAAAAAAAGGCCAAAGATGGTGGTAATCCATGGGAAATATCCAAGGCTTTCGACCATTCCGCACCCTTGAGTAAATTTGTGCTGGTATCCGATTTTAAAGATGTTAATAAACTCCATTTTCGACTGGATGTCAACGGGACAACGGTACAGGACGGGAACACTGAGTTGATGATCTTCCCGCTGGATGTCCAGATATCTTACATTTCCCGGTTTTTAACACTGAAGACAGGTGATCTTCTGTTTACCGGCACACCAGAGGGAGTTGGACAGGTCAAGGTGGGTGACCGCCTTGAAGCCTGGCTGGAAGACAGGAAATTAATGGATTTCCAGGTAAAATAGTATTTTTAGTTTTGGCTTAGCATATTAACCCTTGTAAATGAAACCGCTTGAACCCTTTGAAGAACTGCAGAGGTTTGTTGAATCTCTGCCACATGACAGGTCTATAAAACTGCCTGATTTTCAACCATGTGACATCAAGGGGTTCGAAGAATTAGCAAATTTTGGATCCCAGTACATATACATATTTGATTTTCCCCGGGGAGAAGTCAATTATATCAGTCCAGGGATATTGAAAATATTTGGCTATGATCCGGGAGAAGTTAATATGCAGTTCCTTTATGGGAAGATCCATCCCGATGACAGGGGAGGGGTTGCAGAAGCCACTATAGATGCACTACAAGGTACTATTGACAATTTAATGACCCAGCCTGGCAGGCTGAAATTTTCAGTTAATTACCGCTTCCGGAAGAAGGATGGCAGCTACCTCCACGTACTCAGGCACCAGACGGTTCAACAGACAGACGAGCAGGGAAATATCCTCCGAACAACCGGGATCATTGTGGAACTCGGGCACATACCCGATTTTAATGGTGTTACCGGCAAGATGGTGGACAATGAATCCGGGAAACTCATCTATTCCAGGCCTTATTCCGGACAGGATAGCCTTTTCAGTACCCGGGAAAAGGAGATCATCCTCCTGCTTGCCAATGGCAGGAAAACCGATGAAATTGCCGAGGAATTATTCATCAGTCCAAATACAGTCTCCACACACCGCAAGAACATGCTCAGGAAATACGCGGTAAAGAATACCGCGGAACTCATCCTGTTCAGCAAAAAGCAGGGGATCCTTTAAAAAATACTCATTTATGGGTATTGCCTTTTAACCTGATTCACCTTTATTTTGATTAATGAGATAAAAATATCTTAAAATACGAATTGATCAATAGCCCAAATACAAAGTGCATGCACGTATACCTGCTTGATTCCCCTGAAAAAGGAATTGGGACAGCTTCGGTTTCAGGTCAGCTTCTTGAAGATAGAGATAGGGCTGAAGATTCAATAGAACTTGTAAATATCCCTATTTACCTGGCAGATGCAAAAGACGGATGTTATATTGCAGCTGGAGTTACCGGGGAAGATGGAGAGTTCTGTTTCAGCCACCTGGTGACGGGAGAATACTGTCTTAAGGTTGAACACCAGGGATCAGTTATGTGTGACGATGGGGCCAGGTTAAAGATAAATGAGGAAGGACAACATTTTGATATCGAAGCCAGGCTTGACAGAAACAAAATGAGGACTACCATCACCGGGAACAAGTCTGCTATATATCATAATCCATTGGATCGAGGGATCAGTTTCAATCCCAATCCCAGCCTGGATGGAAAACTCAACCTCAAAATGAAGAATTCCTTTAAAAGACTGAAGCTTGAGATTACCGACCTTGGTGGTTGGATAGTACGGACAATGGATCTTGGTGAAATTCAGGCTGGCTATACGGATGCTGTAGACCTTGAGGACCTTGAAAAGGGCACCTACGTACTTGAAATTTCTACCAGCAGGGACCGGCTGTCGAAGCAGCTGGTGCTTCAATGATTTTTTATTCTGCTAGTTTATAAGGGTAAGGGTTGTCATCAAATGCTCCGAGATGACAACCCTTTATTTTTTTAAGCATCTCCCGCCCGGCTGTTATGCCTGTATTGAATTTTCTTCGTCGATTTTCAAAAAAAATTGCCGGATTTCGCGCTCGTATTCCGATACAGGAAGCAGCCTCTCCTGTTTCAACAGGTTTTCCTTTCTGTGGATACCATCCAGAAATACCTTAATCAGTTCCACTTTCCAATCAGGTCTCTCACCTGTAGCAGCATTTGCTTCTGAGAGTCCTAGATAAAACTCATAAGTGATCCAGTAACGGATTTCCTGGCGGTCAATGAAATGTGGCAAAGGTTCAAAGATGCTTCTCAGGTTTTCAAAGCGATTGTTGAGGTTCTCCAGGACCCTGGCCGGGAGTTCTGTTGGATTGATTTCACGGCAGAGATAAATCTCCGCATACCTGTAAATTCCCCTATATCCGAAGGCATCCAGGTCGTCGCATGTACTCAGGAGCTGAAGGACCTGCTGCTTTGTATCGCTTGTGATGGAATTCGCCCTGAAGGATTTATCATCGTGGTGTTCTATGGCATCCAGGATCTCAGGGAAACCCGCCGGAAGTGGGTGATCTCCTTTCCTGAAGAATTCTTCACACAGACGCCTGCTTTCCATTCCATGTTTCTCATCATGGGTGTGTATCAGTCCCGTATCGTGAAAAAACGCAGCCAGGATAAGCTGTTGTGGTAATACGGGCAAAACCATAAACCCGGATTCCTCCAGCATTAGCATCAGGTCTTTGGCATAGCTCCAAACACGATAGTGATGCAGGTGGTCATGGGATGGAAGGAATACCTTAGAAAACAGGTTTTTGCA